>Ga0209554_1001075_pt1 | contig 21538 bp, 35 predicted proteins | sample MarorgKNORR_S2LV_5_FD_188221 | JGI IMG/M metagenome (GOLD analysis project Ga0209554, IMG submission 188221) | Marine microbial communities from the Southern Atlantic Ocean, analyzing organic carbon cycling - Bottom_A/KNORR_S2/LV (SPAdes) (version 2) | ecosystem: Environmental > Aquatic > Marine...
ATGATTGCCATCAGCTGCCTTAACCCCAACAATATTAAATGAGGATTTTGCTTGAAACCACAATCCTCTTGCCCTAGGATATGTATAATCATATGCATGAGGTTCACATAGAACTGTATCAGTTGATAAGCAAGGCGTTACTATTTGCGAGAAACTCATAAAAGGAATACAGACCAGAGCTAATAATATTTTTTTCATTGATTAGTTAATTTTTATAAAAAGGAATAAATAAAATTTGAAGAATTTTATTTTATAATTTTAAAATGAGAATGGTTTTTCGTTATTTAATCATACTTCTTGCAATTTCTAATATTCTATCATCATCAATTTGCACATAGCCGCCATTTCTTCCTCTTTCTATATGTATGCCAGCACTGGTGCCCTCTCCTTGTTTATAATGTGTTCCTCCAAAATAATTTCTAACCGTATCTTCATCCATATTTAACTCATCTGCAATTTTTTTCATACTGCCATCAGGCAACTTGTCCTTGAGTTCTCTTAATTCATTGAATGTAATAATCATAGTTTTTGGGTTTTTTTAGTTGCCGATAAAGTTAAAACAATTTTTTTCACTTTTCAAAATTATTTTAGCATTTTCTTTTTATAAAAAATTACTCTCTTGGGAGGGCTAAACTAAAAATATAAGTACTTTAATTTTGAGATTAATAAAAAATTTCTATTTTTATTGTCGCAAAACAAGACAAGCAAAACAAAACTTAAAAATATTACGACTATGAAAGTATTTCAGGCAAACGATATTAAAAACTTAGTGCTTATCGGAAGCACAAAATCAGGAAAAACCACCCTGGCCGAAACCATGATGTTTGAAGGAGGAGTGATTAAGCGTAGGGGTACAGTGGAGGAAAAAAATACCATTTCCGATTATCATGAAATAGAACACGATAGAGGCAATTCGGTTTATGCTACTTCCTTACATACCGAATGGAGAGGCACCAAACTCAACATTATTGATACACCAGGTTTTGACGATTTTATTGGGGAAGTAGTCTCCTCCATGCGTGTTGCCGATACTTGTATAATGCTAATAAATGCCAAAAATGGCGTAGAGGTTGGTACAGAATTGCATTGGAATCACATCCAGCATTATAAAAAACCAATGCTTCTGGCCATCAATGCAGTTGATCATTCCCAGGCCGATTTTGATTCTGCTATTGTTGGAATGAAAGAAAGTTTCGGCAATGGGGTAACCATTATGCAATATCCAGTAAACCAAGGGGATGGTTTCAACAAAATAATTGATTTACTGAAAATGGTTATGTATGAGTTTCCAGAGGGAGGAGGAAAGCCTGCCAAGCACCCAATTCCAGAAGAAGAAAAAGAAAAAGCAGACAAACTGCACAATGAACTGGTAGAAAAAGCGGCCGAAAATGATGATGATTTAATGGAACTTTATTTTGATAAAGGAGAATTAGATGAAGATGAAATGCGAAAAGGACTTAGAATTGGCATGATGAAAAATGATGTGTATCCTGTTTTCTGTCTTTCGGCAAAACACAATATGGGGAGTGGAAGAATGATGGGATTTATTTCCAATGTATGCCCATCTGCTGCTGATATGCCAGCCGAACAATCCAAAAAAGGGGCTGATATTGTTTGCAGTTCTGATGGACCACTTTCCCTTTTTATTTTCAAAACAGTAATTGAACCACATTTGGGGGTTTTGTCTTTTTTCAAGGTAACTTCAGGTGTGCTTGAAACTGGAAAAGATTTGGTAAATCAGCAAACAGGAAATACCGAAAGAATAAATCAGTTGCAAGTAATGGATGGCAACAAAAGAAATCCGGTGGATAAAATTTATGCTGGCGATATTGGCACAACCCTGAAATTAAAATCGACTAAAACCAACCATACTCTTCACGAAAAAGGGGAAGATTTTGCTATTAGTCCTATCGAATTTCCTGAACCAAGAGTTACCATGGCAATAGTAGTGGAAGATGAGGCAAATGAAGAAAAAGTAAGTGAAGCGCTTGATGATATCCAAAGAGAAGACCCAACCATTAAAGTATTTTATGCAAAGGAATTAAAGCAACTCATTATTCAAGGGCAAGGCGAATTACACCTTTCACTGGTAAAATGGCGATTAAAGCACTTATACAAATTGGTAATAGATTACAAACAACCAAAAATATCTTATCGAGAAACTATTCGCACTTCTGCACTTGCCAATTACCAACACAAAAAACAATCAGGTGGTGCTGGGCAGTTTGGGGAGGTTTACATCAAAATAGAGCCATTTAAAGAAGGCATGGCCGAACCCACCGATTATAAAGTCAGAAAAAAGGAGGAAGTAGAACTAGATTGGGGCGGAAAGTTGGTTTTCTATAATTGTATAGTAGGTGGCGTTATTGATGAAAGATACATTCCTGCCGTGCAAAAAGGTATTTTGGAATTAATGAATGAAGGCCCATTAACCAAATCTTACATCAGAGATGTTAGAGTAATGCTCTATGATGGAAAAATGCATCCGGTAGATTCCAATGATATCTCCTTTAAAATTGCTGGAAAAATGGCATTCCGTGAAGCTTTTTTAAATGCAAAACCAAAACTAATGGAGCCAGTTCAGGAATTAGAGGTAATGGTGCCAGAAGACTTGATGGGAGATGTAATGACCGATTTGCAAGGGAGGCGCTCGGTAGTGTTGGGGATGGAGGCCAAAGGGCATTATCAGATAATTAAAGCCAAAACACCTTTGGCTGAGCTGGACAGATATTCCACTGCATTGTTATCCATTACGCAAGGAAAAGGCAGTTTTACCAGCCGATTTAGCGAATACGCAATTGTCCCAAATGATGTTCAAAGCAAATTGGTGGCCCAAAATTAACATTTTTTTAACAAAAAAATACACCTATTTTTAAGCTCAAAAATCAGAATAAAAGTGCCTTTTGGCACTTTTTTTTTCTTGCCCAAAAAGTTTATAGTAAAAAAAACAATTTTTCGTTTTCTGTTGTATTAATAAATTCATACATTTGCCGCCCATTTTAATAAGGATTAAAGTATAATATTTTATGCCAACGATACAACAACTAATAAGAAAAGGCCGACAAAAGCTAGTTAAAAAAAGCAAGTCCTTAGCCTTGGGTAGCAGCCCTCAAAGAAGAGGAGTTTGTACTAGGGTTTATACCACAACCCCTAAAAAACCAAACTCTGCACTAAGGAAAGTAGCAAGGGTTCGTCTTACTAATGGAAATGAAGTAAACGCTTACATAGGTGGTGAGGGCCATGCATTGCAAGAGCACTCTATTGTGCTTGTAAGAGGTGGCAGAGTAAAAGATTTACCAGGAGTTCGGTATCATATCGTAAGAGGCGCATTAGATACTACAGGGGTGGATGGAAGAACACAAAGAAGATCAAAATACGGAACTAAAAGGCCGAAAAAATAATTTACTATTTTAACAAATGAGAAAAGGAAGAGCTAAAAAAAGAATTCTATTACCAGATCCAAAGTTTGGAAACACCTTAATCACAAGGTTTGTAAATAACTTGATGTTTGATGGCAGAAAAAATACTGCTTATCAAATTTTTTATGATGCAATGGATATTATATCAACCAAAGTAACAGAGGAAGAAGCAGTTGCAGTTTGGGAAAAAGCATTAGAAAATATAATGCCTGCTGTTGAGGTAAGAAGCAGAAGGATTGGAGGGGCAACATTTCAAATCCCTCAACCTGTAAGAGATGACAGAAAAATTTCATTAGGAATGAAATGGATGATTGGCTTTACAAGAAAAAGGAATGAAAAAACAATGTGCGAGAGATTGGCAGGTGAGATATTAGCTGCTTACAAAGAAGAAGGGGCTACATTTAAAAAGAAACAAGACACCCACAGAATGGCAGAAGCTAATAAAGCATTCGCTCATTTCAGGTTTTAAATTGATTAATTAAAAATGGCTAAACAGGATTTAACATATACTCGAAACATTGGCATCATGGCACACATTGATGCCGGTAAAACCACTACTACCGAAAGAATCTTGTATTATACAGGAATTTCGCATAAAATTGGTGAGGTGCATGATGGTGCCGCTACTATGGATTGGATGGAACAAGAGCAAGAAAGAGGAATTACCATTACCTCTGCAGCTACTACTACTTTCTGGGAATACAGAGGAAATGAGTATAAAATGAACATCATTGATACTCCAGGCCATGTGGATTTTACCGTTGAGGTAGAGCGTTCACTTAGAGTATTGGATGGTGCGGTTGCACTTTTTTGTGCGGTTGGCGGTGTGGAGCCACAATCAGAAACTGTGTGGAGACAAGCAGATAAATACAATGTGCCAAGAATAGGTTTTGTAAATAAAATGGACCGTTCTGGTGCCGACTTTTTTGAAGCGGTAAGCCAGATAAGAGAACGTTTAGGAGCAAATCCTGTTCCTTTGCAAGTTCCTATCGGTTCGGAAGAAGATTTCAGAGGAGTTGTTGATTTAATCAATAATAAAGCAATCGTTTGGAATGAAGAGGATATGGGAATGACTTTTAAAGAAATTGATATTCCTGAAGATTTGAAAGATACAGTGGAAGAGTGGAGAGGTAAATTAGTAGAAGCTGTTGCTGAACAAGATGATACACTATTAGAAAAATATTTTGAGGATGCAGAATCCATTACAGAAGATGAATTGATGAATGCAATTCGAAAAGCTACTATTGCTATGGATATTACGCCAATACTTTGCGGTTCTGCTTTTAAAAACAAAGGAGTTCAAACTATGCTGGATGCGGTTATGTCCTATCTTCCTAGCCCACTGGATGTTGGAGCTGTTGAAGGAGTTCATCCGGATACTGATGGAGTGGAAACAAGAGATCCTGATGCTAATGCACCAATGTCAGCTTTGGCATTTAAAATTGCTACCGATCCTTATGTTGGTCGTTTATGTTTTTTAAGAATGTATTCTGGTAAATTAGATGCGGGTTCTTATGTGATGAATTCCAGAACGAACAAAAAAGAAAGAATTTCAAGAATTTTTCAAATGCACTCCAACAAACAAAATGCTATTGATAGTATAGAAGCTGGTGATATAGGAGCAGCAGTTGGATTTAAAGATATCAGAACTGGTGATACTTTATATCAGGATAAGCCAATTACATTGGAATCCATGACTTTCCCAGATCCTGTAATTGGGGTTGCTATTGAACCAAAAACGCAAGCGGATGTAGATAAATTGGGTATCGCCTTGGGTAAATTGGCTGAGGAAGATCCTACTTTTACAATCCGAACAGATCAAGATTCTAACCAGACTATTATTTCTGGGATGGGCGAGCTTCACTTAGAAATCATTTTAGATAGATTAAAAAGAGAATTTAAAGTAGAATGTAATCAAGGGGCTCCAGAAGTGTCCTATAAAGAAACGATTACAACCTCAATAACAACAAGAGAAATTTACAAAAAACAATCGGGTGGTAGAGGTAAATTTGCCGATATTCAATTTGAATTATCGCCAGTAGATGCTGATTTTGAAGGAGAGGGCTTACAATTTGTAAACGAAATAAAAGGTGGAAATATTCCAAGAGAATTTATCCCATCAGTGCAGAAAGGTTTTGAGATGGCTATGCAAAATGGCGTTTTAGCAGGTTATCCTATCGATACCATGAAGGTAAGATTATTTGATGGGTCTTATCATGATGTAGATTCAGATTCTTTATCGTTTGAGATATGCGCTAAAATTGCTTTTAAAGGGGCATGTAAGCAAGCAAAACCTGTATTGCTTGAGCCAATTATGAAATTAGAAGTAGTAACTCCGGAAGCAAATACAGGTGATGTAGTTGCCGATTTGAACAGAAGAAGAGGACAATTGGAAGGTATGGATTCCAGAGCGGGCGCACAAGTAGTAAATGCAAAAGTGCCTCTTTCTGAAATGTTTGGTTATGTAACTGCTTTAAGAACCATTACATCTGGGCGTGCAACTTCAACCATGGAGTTTGCTGAATATCAGCCAGCACCAAAAAATATTGCAGAAGCAGTTATTGAAAAAATTAAAGGAACAGTACTACAAAACTAAATATATGTCGCAAAGAATTAGAATAAAACTAAAATCATTTGATCACACGCTTGTTGATCAATCAGCTGCAAAAATTGCAAAAACAGTAAAAAATTCAGGTGCCATAGTTAGTGGTCCAATTCCACTTCCAACGCACAAACAGATTTATACCGTTTTGCGTTCTCCTCATGTGAACAAACAATCCAGAGAGCAGTTTCAGCTTTCAGACCATAAAAGATTGATGGACATATATAGCTCATCTTCCAAAACGATTGATGCGCTAATGAAATTAGAACTTCCGAGTGGAGTTCATGTAGAAATTAAAGTAATTTAAAAAAAGAAAAGATGCCAGGTTTAATAGGTAAAAAAATAGGAATGACAAGTATCTTTAATGAGGAAGGGAAAAATATTCCTTGTACTATCATTCAGGCAGGACCTTGTGTGGTTACTCAGTTAAAAACAGAGGAAGTAGATGGTTATACTGCTGTGCAACTCGCTTTTGATGAGCAAAAAGAAAGAAGAATGACAAAAGCGCTTGCTGGGCATTTCCAAAAAGCAAAAACTACACCAAAAAGAAAATTGGTAGAATTTGAAATGCCTGAGGAGGAAGTAAATTTAGGAGATACCATTACTGTTGATATTTTAGAAGAAGGATCTTTTGTAACGGTCGCAGGGACATCTAAAGGTAAAGGGTTTCAAGGGGTTGTGAAAAGACATGGTTTTAAGGGGGTAAATGATGCAACTCACGGCCAGCATAACAGACAAAGGCATCCTGGTTCTATTGGTGCGGCATCTTATCCTGCACGAGTATTCAAAGGAATGCGAATGGGCGGACAAATGGGAAATGCTAGGGTTAAAGTGGAGAATTTGCAAGTGCTGAAAGTAATGCCAGAGAAAAACATTGTTTTAGTAAAAGGAGCTGTTCCGGGCGCTAATAATTCGTATGTAATAATTGAGAAATAATGAAAATAGTAGTACATAATATAAAAGGAAAAGAGACATCAAAAAAAGTAGATTTGAAAAAGGATATTTTTGGTATTGAGCCAAATGATCATGCTATTTATTTGGATGTAAAACAATACTTGGTAAACCAAAGATCAGGAACAAGCAAAACCAAAGAAAGAGGAGAAATTACCGGAAGCCGCAGGAAAATTAGAAAACAAAAAGGGAGTGGTATGGCAAGGGTTGGGGATATTAAGAATCCTATTTTTAGAGGTGGGGGTAGAATTTTTGGTCCAAAACCAAGAGACTATGATTCCAAACTAAATAAAAAAGTAAAACGATTAGCCAGAAAATCAGCACTCACATATAAGGCAAAAGATAATAACATCATTGTTTTAGAAGATTTCACTTTTGATACCCCTAAAACAAAAGATTATTTGAATATTTTGAATAATTTGGAACAAGCAAATAGCAAAACTTTAATGGTTCTTCCTGAAGCAAATGCTAATATTGTTTTGTCTTCCAATAATTTGAAAAAAGCAAAAGTAGTTATGGCTTCTAATCTTTGCACTTACGATATTATGAATGCCAATACCTTGCTAATTTTGGAAGGATCGGTAAAAGAAATTGAAGAAACTTTAAATAAATAAAATGAGTATTTTAATAAAACCAATAATTACTGAAAAAATGACTGAACAAGGAGAAAAGTTCAATCGTTTTGGTTTTGTTGTAGACAGAAATGCCAACAAGATAGAGATAAAAAAGGAAGTGGAAAAGGCCTATAATGTTACTGTCGATAGTGTAAAAACCATGGTTTGTATTGGCAAAAAAAGAATGAGGGGAACAAAATCAGGACAAATAATTGGAAAAACTAAAACTTTCAAAAAAGCGATTGTACAATTAGCAGATGGTGACACAATCGATTTTTATAGCAATATTTAAATAAAAATGGCAGTACGAAAATTAAAACCAACAACACCAGGGCAAAGGCACAGAATTGTGCTTTCCTATGATACAATTACCACATCAACTCCTGAAAAAAGCTTAATAAAAAAGTATAAAAAAACAGGGGGTAGAAACGATAGAGGTAAAATGACAATCCAACATGTTGGTGGCGGACATAAAAGAAGATACAGAGAAATTGATTTTAAAAGAGAAAAGTTTGGCGTTCCTGCTAGGGTTGCTACCATTGAGTATGATCCGAATAGAACTGCCAACATTGCGCTTTTACATTATGCTGATGGAGAGAAAAGATATATTATTGCTCCTCATGGTTTAACGGTAGGAACGGAAGTTGTTTCAGGTAAAGGATCTCCAATTGAAATAGGAAATGCATTGCCTCTTAGCGAAATTCCTCTTGGTACAATTATTCATAATTTGGAATTAAGACCAAGTCAAGGAGCACTCATGGTAAGAAGTGCGGGTGCATTTGCACAACTTATGGCAAGGGACGGAAAATATGCAACTATCAAATTAACTTCCGGTGAGATAAGACAAATATTAGTAACATGTATGGCAACTATTGGTTCTGTTTCTAATGCGGAGGCTCAATTGTCAAGAAAAGGAAAAGCTGGAAGGAACAGATGGCTAGGAAGAAGACCAAGAACAAGACCAGTTGCTATGAATCCTGTCGATCATCCAATGGGTGGCGGTGAAGGGAAAGCCTCTGGTGGGCATCCAAGAAGTAAAAATGGAATTCCGGCAAAAGGATTCAAAACAAGATCTAAGAAAAAGCCATCAAACAAGTATATAATTGAAAGAAGGAAAAAGAAATAAACTATGGCACGATCGTTAAAAAAAGGACCGTTTGTACACTTTAAATTGCAGAGAAAAATTGATGCAATGAATGAATCTGGCAAAAATACGGTAGTAAAAACTTGGTCACGAGCATCAATGATAACTCCTGATTTTGTAGGAAAAACCATTGCAGTACATAATGGGCGACAATTTATTCCGGTATTTATTACTGAAAATATGGTAGGGCATAAATTAGGAGAATTTTCTCCAACAAGAACTTTTAGAGGTCATTCAGGTAACAGAAAATAGAAAAAATGGGTGTAAGAAAAAGAAATAGTGCGAACGTAAGGAAAGAAGCAAAAAAGAAAATAGCTTTTGCTAAGCTCAATAATTGTCCTACTTCTCCAAGAAAAATGAGGCTAATTGCCGATTTGATTAGAGGAATGGATGTGGAAAGAGCCTTAAGTGAATTAAAACTTAATCCGAAAGAGGCTTCTGGTAGAATGGAGAAACTTTTACTTTCAGCTTTGGCAAATTGGGAAGCGAAAAATGAGGGAAAAAGAATGGATGAAAGCAGCTTATATATTTGTGAAGTAAAAGTGGATAGCGGAAGAATGCTAAAAAGAGTACGGCCAGCACCACAAGGTAGAGCACACAGAATTAGAAAAAGGTCTAACCATGTAACATTAGTGGTAGATAGTAGAAATACAGATAATAATTAATATGGGACAAAAAACAAATCCGATAGGAAACAGATTGGGCTACATCAGAGGTTGGGAGTCAAATTGGTATGGCGGTAAAGATTTTGGTGATAAACTTGCTGAAGATGATAAGATAAGAAAGTACATTAATATTCGACTTGCCAGAGCTAGTGTATCACGAATTCCTATTGAGCGAACCATGAAAATGATTACCGTAACTATTCATACAGCACGGCCCGGAATTATTATTGGAAAAGGCGGACAAGAAGTGGAAACATTGAAGGCGGAATTGAAAAAGCTAACCAAAAAAGATGTTCAAATAAATATTTTTGAAGTAAAGCGTCCAGAATTGGAATCTACTTTGGTAGCAAATGGTATTGCCCGTCAAATAGAAGGAAGAATCTCCTACAAAAGAGCAATTAAAATGTCTATTGCTTCCACAATGAGAATGGGTGCTGAAGGTATAAAAGTACAAATTTCTGGCAGATTGAATGGTGCAGAAATGGCAAGATCAGAAATGTTTAAAGATGGAAGAACACCACTGCATACTTTCCGTGCTGATATTGATTATGCTCTAGCAGAAGCTCAAACTACCTATGGTAAAATTGGGGTGAAAGTTTGGATTTGTAGAGGAGAGGTTTACGGAAAAAGAGATTTGATGCTTCATTTCAAGAGTGGAAAATCTAAAAAAGGAAACGACAGAAGACCTAGAAGAAGATAACAATAAAAGATAAAAGAAATAAAAAATGTTACAGCCAAAGAAAACGAAATTCAGAAAAATGCAGAAAGGCAAAATGAAAGGGAATGCCCAAAGGGGGAATAGATTAAATTTTGGAACATTTGGCATAAAAGCATTAGAAGAATGTTGGATGACAGCTCGTCAGATTGAGGCAGCCCGTATTGCAGTAACAAGGCAAATGAAAAGGCAAGGGCAAGTTTGGATTAGGATTTTCCCTGACAAGCCGGTTACCAAAAAACCTGCAGAAGTTAGAATGGGAAAAGGCAAGGGAGCACCAGAATATTGGGCAGCTGTGGTTAGGCCAGGAAGAATCTTATTTGAAATTGATGGAGTAGATTTTGAATCTGCAAAAGAAGCTTTAAGGCTAGCTGCACAAAAACTACCAATCAAAACAAAGTTTATTGTAAAAAGAGACTATAAAATAAAAGTAAAATAAGCAGATGAAATCAAATGTATTAATAGAAATGCCAGATAATGAAATCAGTGATCTACTCTCAGAGGAAAGAGATAGATTGGCAAAGATGAAGATGAGTCATGCTGTATCTCCTTTGGAAAATCCGCATCAAATCCGATTTACTAAAAGAACAATTGCAAGAATAATGACTGAAATAAGAAGAAGAGAGATTGCACAAGTTCAAAAAACTAAATAAAAATGGACAGTAGAAAAGTAAGAAAAGAAAGAATAGGCATAGTATCGAGCAACAAAATGGAAAAATCCATTGTAGTGGTTGTTGAGCGAAAAGTAAAACATCCTCTTTACGGAAAATTTGTAAAAAAGAGTAATAAGTTAGTTGCTCATGATGGGGGAAATACTTGCAATGAGGGTGATAAAGTAAGGATTATGGAAACGCGTCCTTTGAGCAAAAACAAAAAATGGAGATTAGTAGAAATCTTAGAAAGAGCTAAATAAAATGATACAACAAGAATCCAGATTAAAAGTTGCTGATAATAGTGGTGCAAAAGAAGTACTATGTATCCGAGTATTAGGAGGTACAAAAAAACGATACGCTTCATTAGGCGATAAAATTGTAGTAACAGTAAAACATGCTGATCCTTCTGGAGACGTAAAAAAAGGGCAAATTACAAAAGCGGTGGTAGTTAGAACTAGAAAAGAAGTTAGAAGAAAAGATGGTTCTTACATTCGCTTTGACGATAACTCTTGTGTTCTACTTGATGAAAATGGAGAGATGAGAGGAACGCGTGTATTCGGACCTGTTGCAAGAGAGCTGAGAGAACATAATTATATGAAAGTTATTTCATTAGCACCTGAGGTGCTATAATAAATTACGAAAATGGAAAGAGTAAAAATAAAAATAAAGAAGAATGATATTGTGAAGGTGATCTCTGGTGCTTCTAAAGGTAAAGAAGGAAAAATAATTAAAGTTTACCGAAAAAATTACAGAGCAATTGTGGAAGGGGCGAATATGGTATCTAAACATACCAAGCCAAATGCTGCCAATCCGCAAGGAGGCATTCTCAAACAAGAAGCGGCCATTCACATTTCCAACCTTATGTTAGTTGACCCTAAATCAGGCGATACAACAAGAATTGGAAGAAGAAGGGATGAAGAAACAGGAAAATTAGTAAGATATTCAAAAAAATCCGGAGAGGTAATAAAATAATGGCATATACACCAAGATTAAAAGAAAAATATAATTCAGAGATTGTAAACAAACTCAAAGTGAATTATAAATCGGTAATGCAAGTTCCAAAATTGGTTAAGATTTCATTAAACCAAGGGGTTGGAAATGAAAGCACCGATAAAAAGTTTATTGATACTGCTCAGCAGGAAATGTCCGCAATTGCAGGGCAAAAGGCACTTATTACCAAATCGAGAAAAGATATTTCCAATTTTAATTTAAGAAAAGGAATGCCTGTTGGTATTATGGTAACTTTAAGAGGAAATAAAATGTATGAATTTTTGGATAGGTTAATTTCTGCTACTCTTCCAAGGGTTAGAGATTTTAAAGGCGTTCCAAAAAAAGGATTTGATGGTAGAGGCAATTATACTTTAGGAATAAAGGAACATATTGTATTTCAGGAGATTGATTTAGATAAGATTAATAAAATTACAGGAATGGATATTACAATAGTTACCGATACCAATTCAGATGAGGAGGCTTTTGATTTACTCAAGGAGTTTGGTATGCCATTTTCTGATAATGGGTCTGCAAGAAAGGAAGCAGAGGAAGCGGAACAGAAAAAGCAAGAAGCAATTAAAAGAGAGGCAGAGGAAGCGGCTAGAGCTGAGGCAGCAGAAGAAGAAGAGAAAAAAGAAGCAGATAGAAGAGCTGCACTTTCTCAAGAAGAACGAGACAAAGAAGATGCAGAAGCTAAAGCAAATGAAGATGCGGATTCAGAAGAAAATAAAAATGATAATAATGAAGAGTCGGCTAAAGCTGATAATTCAGAAAACAAATAAAATATATGGCTAAAGAATCAATGAAAGCCCGAGAGGTAAAAAGACAAAAAGTGGTAGATAAATATGCTGAAAAAAGAGCTGCTCTTAAAAAGGCAGGCGATTATGAAGGATTGCAAAAATTACCTAGAGATGCTTCTCCTGTTCGCTTGCACAACAGATGTAAAATAACAGGCAGGCCAAAGGGCTATATGCGACAATTTGGTATTTCTCGTGTTATGTTTCGTGAAATGGCAAATTTCGGTAAGATTCCAGGAGTGAAAAAAGCAAGTTGGTAAATAAAAATATAAAAAGAAAGAAATGAATACAGATCCAATAGCAGATTACCTAACTAGATTGAGAAACGCTTCAAAAGCGACTCATAAAGTAGTGGATATTCCTGCTTCAAATATTAAAAAGGAAATAACCAGAATCTTAAAAGATAAGGGCTATATCCTAAACTATAAATTTGAAGAAACAGAGAATAACCAAGGAAATATCAAAATTGCATTAAAATATAATCCGCAAACAAAACTGGCGGCTTTCAAAAAGCTAATAAGAATAAGTACGCCTGGACTGAGAAAATATGTCGACACCAAATCCATGCCGAGAGTATTAAATGGTTTAGGGGTAGCCATACTCTCTACTTCAAAAGGAGTAATGACTAATAAAGAGGCAAAAGTGCAAAAAGTGGGTGGTGAGGTATTATGTCATGTTTATTAATAAAAGATAAGAAAAGAAAAAATGTCAAGAATAGGAGAAAACCCAATTACGATTCCAGAAGGTATTAGTGTTAGCCAAGCTAATGGAGTGATTACTGTAAAAGGAACTTTAGGGGAACTTTCGCAAGAAATTGTAGAAGGTATAAAAGTGAATATTCAAGAAAAGATTATCACTATAGAAAGAAGTTCTAATCAAAAGGAACAAAGATCTTTACATGGATTATACAGAGCATTAATTGCAAATATGATTGAAGGAGTTAGTAAAGGTTATACCAAAAAATTAGAATTAGTTGGGGTAGGTTACAGAGCATCTAATCAAGGTCAAAAATTGGATATATCAGTAGGATTTTCTCACAATATTATTTTTGAAGTTCCAGAAGAGGTAAAGGTAAGTTGCGAATCGGAAAAAGGAAAAGCACCTATTATTCTTCTTAATTCACACGACAAACAACTGATTGGTGTAGTGGCTGCTAAAATTCGTTCATTCAGAAAACCCGAACCATACAAAGGAAAAGGTATCCGATTTGTAGGAGAACAAATAAGAAGAAAAGCTGGTAAAACTGCTGCTGTCGGAGCGTAAATAAAAGAAATAAAATGAAATCGAAAAAAGATAAAAGACAAAACATAAGATACAGAATCAGAAAAACCATTAAAGGCACTGCTGATTTGCCAAGACTTGCTGTGTTTAGGAGTAACAAACAAATTTACGCCCAACTTATTGATGATATTACTGGACACACAATTGTGGCCGCCTCATCAAGAGATAAATCATTTGAAGGTAAAAAAGTTACTAAAATAGAACAAGCCAAACTAGTTGGTTCTTTAATTGGAGAGAAAGCAAAACAGGTGGGAGTGAATACGGTAAAATTTGACAGAGGAGGATTTATTTTTCATGGAAGAGTGAAGGCATTGGCAGAAGCTGCTCGTGAAATAGGATTAAAATTTTAATAAGATATGTTTAAATATTCAGACAGTAAAAGAGTAAAACCATCAGGAGACATTGAATTAACTGATCGGTTGGTTGGTGTGCAAAGAGTAACGAAAGTTACCAAAGGTGGTCGTACATTTGGTTTTTCGGCAATTGTAGTTGTTGGAAATGGAGATGGAGTAGTTGGTATTGGTCTTGGCAAATCGAAAGATGTTTCGACAGCCATATCAAAAGCCATTGATGCTGCCAAGAAAAACCTGGTAAGAGTTCCAGTTTATAAAGGAACGATTCCGCATGAACAAACTACTAAGTTTGGTGGTGCTCATGTATTTATCAAACCTGCTTCTCATGGTACAGGTGTAAAAGCCGGAGGCGCAATGCGTGCCGTTTTAGAAAGCGCTGGAGTAACGGATGTATTGGCAAAATCGAAAGGTTCTTCCAATCCCCATAACTTAGTAAAAGCAACACTTAAAGCGCTTTTAGAATTAAGAGATGCTAGAGATGTTGCAAAACAAAGAGGGATTAGTATGGAAAAAGTATTTAACGGATAATTTTTTACAAAAATGGCGAAAATTAAAATAAAACAGATAAGAAGTAGAATTGGCAGACCTAAAGATCAGAAAAGAACTTTGGATGCATTAGGACTTAGAAAAATGAATGCTACTGCTACACATGAAGCAACTCCTCAAATTTTAGGAATGGTTCGTAAAATAAAGCATTTAATAACAGTTGTAGAATAATCTAGATATGGAATTACATAATTTAAAACCTGCAGAAGGTTCAGTAAAAAAAGGAAAAAGAATTGGTAGAGGAGAAGGATCCAAAAGAGGAGGGACATCAACAAGAGGGCACAAAGGACAAAAATCTCGTTCAGGTTATTCCAAAAAAATTGGATTTGAGGGCGGACAGCAACCCTTACAAAGAAGAGTTCCTAAGTTTGGTTTTACCAATCCTAACAGAGTAGAGTATAAGGGGGTAAATTTGGATAGATTGCAAGAGTTGGTAGATAATAAAAAAATTAAAACAAAGGTGGATAAACAAACTTTGGTTGATAATGGACTAGCTAAAAAGAAAGATTTAGTAAAAATATTAGGAAGAGGAGAGTTAAAAGCAAAATTAGATATTACTGTTAATGCTTTTTCAAAAAACGCAAAAGTAGCTATTGAAAAAGCGGGAGGAACCGCAACTGTAAGCGAAAAGTAAGATGAAAAAATTAATAGAAACCATAAAGAACATTTGGAACATTGAGGATCTTAGAAATAGGATTCTTATTACCTTAGCTTTTATCGCTATTTATCGTTTTGGTTCTTTTGTTGTTCTCCCTGGTGTTGATCCAACACTCTTAGCTAATTTGCAACAACAAACCTCTGAGGGCTTATTAGGTCTATTGAATATGTTTACTGGTGGGGCATTCTCACAAGCATCTATTTTTGCATTGGGGATTATGCCTTATATTTCAGCTTCTATTGTAATACAATTACTGGGGATGGCGATTCCTTATTTCCAAAAATTACAGAAAGAAGGGGAAAGTGGTAGAAGAAAAATTAATAATATTACAAGGTACTTAACCATACTAATAACTAGTGGTCAAGCTCCTGGTTATATCGCCAACCTAAAGGCAACATTACCACCAGAGGCATTTTTGTTAGCTCCAGGTATTTTCTGGGCATCTTCCATTATAGTGCTTGTTACAGGAACTATGTTTGTAATGTGGTTGGGTGAAAAAATCACTGACAGAGGAATTGGAAATGGAATATCTCTTCTTATTATGATAGGTATTATTGCTTATTTTCCTCAATCTCTTATGATGGAATTAGCATCTGGTCTGGAAGATCAAGGTGGAGGGTTAGTACTTTTCTTAGTGGAAATGTTAGTGCTTTTATTGGTGATTATGGTAACCATACTTTTAGTGCAAGGCACCAGAAGAATACCAGTACAATACGCAAAGCGTGTAGTTGGAAACAAACAATATGGAGGTGTTCGTCAGTTCATCCCTTTAAAGGTAAATGCAGCAGGTGTTATGCCGATTATTTTTGCACAAGCCATTATGTTTGTACCCATTACATTGGTTGGTTTTTCCGATTCTGAAACCCTGCAAGGATTGGCAGCAGTGCTTACTGATTTTGCTGGCTTTTGGTATAACTTTATGTTTTTTATAATGGTAGTATTATTCACTTATTTTTATACTGCCATTACGGTTAATCCTAACCAAATGGCTGATGATATGAAAAGAAATGGAGGATTTATTCCAGGGGTGAAACCGGGAAGAAAAACAGCTGAATATTTAGATGCGGTAATGTCAAGAATTACATTGCCAGGAAGTATATTTTTAGGTGCAGTTGCTATTCTGCCAGCATTTGCAATGCAAGCAGGTATTAATGCACAATTTGCACAATTTTATGGAGGAACATCCCTGCTTATTTTGGTAGGAGTGGTTTTGGACACCCTTCAACAAATTGAAAGTCATCTGTTGATGCGTCATTATGATGGATTGATGGACTCAGGAAGGATAAAAGGAAAATCTTCCGGAAGTATGGTGGCATAGTTTTTACTATGATTTACTATAAATCGGAAGAGGAGATAGAGTTAATAAGAGAAAGTTCTTTACTTGTTGGAAAAACCCATGCAGAAATAGCAGGGCTAATAAAACCAGGAGTTACTACTTTGGAATTGGATAGGATTGCGGAGGAGTTCATAATGGATAATGGAGCAATACCAGCTTTTAAAGGGTATGGAGGCTTCCCAAATACTTTATGTATGTCGCCAAATGAGCAGGTAGTTCATGGAATCCCCAATAATAACTCCTTAAATGAGGGTGATATTATTTCAGTGGATTGTGGCGTATTAATGAACGGTTTTTATGGAGATTCCGCCTTTACCTATGAAGTAGGAGAAGTTAAAAAAGAGATAAAAGAGTTATTGGAAGTAACTAAAGCATCTCTTTATAAAGGAATTGAGCAAGCTGTTTCTGGAAGAAGATTAGGAGATATTAGTCATGCCATTCAAGATTATACAGAAAGTTTTGGTTTTGGAGTAGTAAGAGAAATGGTAGGACATGGAGTTGGAAGAAAATTACATGAAAGTCCGGAAGTACCAAATTATGGTAAAAGAGGGAAAGGGATAAAGTTAAAAGAAGGATTGGTAATTGCGATAGAGCCAATGATAAACATGGGAACAAAGTCTATTCAACAGCATGCTAATGGCTGGACAATAACAACAGTAGATGGTAATTTTTCTGCCCATTTTGAGCACACTATTGTGGTGCGAAAAAATAAAGCAGAAATTTTATCTAGTTTTAAAGAGATAGAAAAAGTATTAAGTAAAAACAATAAATAAAAAATGGCAAAACAGCCAAATATAGAACTGGACGGAACCATTAAGCAAGCATTATCGAATGCTATGTTTAGGGTTGAGCTTGAAAACGGACACATTATTACAGCTCATATTTCCGGAAAAATGAGAAAGTACTATATAAAGCTTTTGCCAGGAGATAAAGTAAAATTAGAAATGTCGCCTTACGATTTAACAAAGGGGCGAATAACATATAGGTACTAAAAAATAGAAATTATGAAAGTACGAGCATCAGTAAAAAAAAGAAGTGAGGATTGCAAAATCGTCAGAAGAAAAGGACGATTGTATGTAATCAATAAAAAGAACCCTAGATTTAAACAAAGACAAGGATAAAATATGGCAAGAATAAAAGGTATAGATTTACCTAAAAACAAAAGAGGCGAAATTGGCTTAACTTACATTTTTGGTATTGGTAGGTCTTTCGCAAAAGAGATTTTAAACAAAGCGAATGTGCCTTTGGATAAAAAAGTTCAAGATTGGGATGATAATCAGGTAAATACTATTCGTTCTATTATCAATGAAGAGTATAAAGTGGAGGGGGAATTACGCTCAGAGACCCAAATTAATATAAAAAGATTGATTGATATTGCTTCTTATAGAGGAATCCGCCACAGAAAAGGACTTCCTTTAAGAGGACAAAGAACAAAGAATAATTCTAGAACAAGAAAAGGAAGAAGAAAAACAGTAGCCAATAAAAAGATAGCTACTAAATTATAAATAATTATGGCAAAATCAAAAAAGAAGAATACAGTAAGAGTGGAAGCAGCAGGGCAAGCGCATATACAAGCTACTTTTAATAACATTATAATCTCATTAACCAACAATAATGGTCAAGTTATATCTTGGTCATCTGCTGGCAAAATGGGTTTTAGAGGGTCAAAGAAAAACACACCTTATGCTGCACAAATGGCAGCAGAAGATTGTGCAAAACCAGCTATGGAAGCGGGCTTAAGAAGAGTAAAAGTATTTGTAAAAGGTCCGGGTTCAGGAAGAGAATCAGCAATAAGAGCAATCCATAATTCTGGTATTTTGGTTACTGAAATAGTGGACGTTACTCCATTGCCTCACAATGGTTGTCGTCCTCCAAAAAGAAGAAGAGTATAAATTTAATTAATAAGAAAAAATGGCAAGATATACAGGTCCTACATCTAAGATAGCAAGAAAATTTGGCGAACCAATTTTTGGTCCTGATAAGGTTTTAGACAAGAAAAACTATGGTCCAGGACAGCACGGAAATACAAGAAGAAGAGGAAAAAAATCGGAATATGCTGTGCAGTTGCAGGAAAAACAAAAAGCAAAATATACTTATGGTATTTTGGAAAAACAGTTTTCTAATCTTTTCAAAAAAGCACTAAGGAAAAAAGGTATTACAGGGGAAATACTATTACAGCTTTGCGAAACAAGATTAGATAATGTGGTGTATCGTTTAGGAATTTCTCCTACAAGGAGGGCCGCACGCCAAATGGTAACGCACAAACACATTGTTGTAAATGAAAACATTACTAATATCCCTTCTTATGCTTTAAAGATTGGGGATACAATAAGTGTTAGAGAAAAATCAAAATCGTTAGAAGTTGTTGGTACTTCCCTAGCTGCCAGTTCTTACACTTCTGATTGGTTAGAATGGAATTCTGATACTTTGAAGGGGAAAGTTTTAGCTTTGCCAGAAAGAGAACAAATTCCAGAAAACATAAAAGAGCAACTAATTGTTGAACTTTATTCAAAATAAAAAATAAACTTTTAAAAATAAAATTATGCCAATATTAAATTTTCAAAAACCAGATGAAGTAGTAATGCTTGAGTCTGATGAAAAAGTAGGGAATTTTGAATTTCGTCCTTTAGAGCCAGGTTACGGGCTAACAGTCGGTAATGCTTTAAGGAGAGTTTTACTTTCCTCATTAGAGGGTTTTGCAATTACTTCTTTTAAAATTGAAGGAGTTGAACATGAATTTTCAACTATTGATGGAGTAATTGAAGATGTAACAGAGATTGTTTTAAATCTTAAACAAATTAGGTTTAAACAACAAATTGAAGATGAAAATAGTGAAACTGCCATAATAAAAGTTTCTAATCAGAAAACCATAACTGCAGCTGATGTTGCTAATGGCCTTTCTAATTTTCAAGTATTAAACCCAGAGCAAATAGTTTGTAATATGGATAAAAAAGTTTCTTTCGAAATGGAGATTCTTATCGAAAAAGGAAGAGGATATGTCCCTGCTGAGGACAATTCTAAAGAAGACACTGCTCTAGGAACTATTGCTATCGATTCTATTTTTACACCAATCAAGAATGTTAAATATGATGTTGAAAATTATAGAGTGGAACAAAAAACTGATTTTGAGAAACTAAATATTCATTTAGTAACAGATGGCTCAATCACACCAAAAGATGCTTTAACGGAAGCTTCAAAAATTCTGATTCAGCATTTTTTACTTTTCTCAGATGAAAAAATGACTTTTGGAAAAGACTTGGAAGATGAGTTTGATGAAGATACTTTGCATATGCGTCAATTACTTAAATCTAAACTTTCAGAATTAGGTTTGTCCGTAAGAGCTTTAAATTGCTTGAAAACAGCAGAAGTTCAAACATTAGGCGAATTGGTATCTTTTAACAAATCAGACTTACTAAAATTTAGAAACTTTGGGAAAAAATCATTATCTGAATTAGAAGTTTTGGTTGAGGATAAAGGACTATCATTTGGTTTGGATATTTCCAAATATAATTTAGATAACGAACAATAAAATGAGACACGGGAAGAAATTTAATCATTTATCAAGAAAGGCTCCTCACCGAAAAGCAATGCTAGCTAATATGGCATGCTCTTTAATTGAGCACAAACGCATCAAAACTACTGTTGCAAAAGCAAAAGCTTTGAGGGTTTATATTGAGCCACTACTTACAAAATCAAAAGAGGATACTACTCATTCCAGAAGAACGGTATTTTCTTACTTAAAACAAAAACAAGCTATTACCGAATTATTTGGTGATGTTGCTGCAAAAATTGCTGATAGACCTGGTGGGTATACTCGAATTTTGAAATTAAGCAATCGACTGGGCGATAATGCTGAAATGTGTTTTATCGAACTAGTGGATTATAATGAAGACTATACTACTGACAAACCAAAAAGAAAGAAAACTAGAAGAAGAGGGGCAGGTAAATCATCTGAACTTCAAACTTCAGAAGTTGTTACAGAAACGACAACTATTGAAGAAATTGCAGAAACTATCACTGATGGAAATGCTGAAAATGTAGAGGGCACTCAAGATTCAGGCGCTGAAACTACAGAAGCTGAAGAAGCAGAAGCAACGACAAGTACTGAAGAAGTAGCGGAAGAGGTAAAAGAAGAAGTAGCTTCAAAAGAAGAAAAAGCGGAGAAAACTATAACTGAAGAATCAAAAGTGGAAGATACTACTGAGGAAGTTGTTGTTGAAGAAAAAACGGAAGAAGCTGAATCAGAAGCAAAAGAAGAAGAAGTGGAAGAAACTGCAACAACCCAGGAGGAAGTGATAGAAGAGAAAGAAGAAGAGCTGGAAGCAGAAGTAACTGAGGAGTCTAAAGTAGAAGAAGCGCAAGATACTGCTGAAGAAACAGTAGAGGAAGAACCAACAGAAACTGCTGAAGAAATACAACAAGAACCTCAAGCGGAACTAACTGAGGAAAAAGAAGAAGAGGTGGAGCCAGCAGAAACAGCAGAAAATGAAATAGAAAAGAAAGAAACAAAAACGGAAGATACTTCTGAAGAAAATGTGGTGGAAAGCTCAGAAGAGATTATTGAAAAGACAGAAGCTGAAGATGTTCCGGAACCAGAAGAAGAGAAAGACAAAACAGAAGACGATTCAGATGAGCAGAAGAAAGATGAATAGAACTACAATTGTTTTAAAAAATAAAAGGATAAAGCTTTATGTGCTTTGTCCTTTTTTTTAATTTTATTTCCAATTTTTTAATAAAATAATGAAGTATAAAAAACAAAATAATGCAGTTGTTCTTTTAGAGGACGGAACGATTTTCCATGGAAAATCTGTTGG
>Ga0209554_1001077_pt1 | contig 21500 bp, 21 predicted proteins | sample MarorgKNORR_S2LV_5_FD_188221 | JGI IMG/M metagenome (GOLD analysis project Ga0209554, IMG submission 188221) | Marine microbial communities from the Southern Atlantic Ocean, analyzing organic carbon cycling - Bottom_A/KNORR_S2/LV (SPAdes) (version 2) | ecosystem: Environmental > Aquatic > Marine...
TCTGCTGAGAGTACCCTGAATTTTAATCTTTCCTGACCCGTTAAATTTAACTGAGGTGAAATCAACCAATCATCATTTTCACCCACATTAAAATTTGTGTATAATCGAGCACTTCGATCACCTTCATATGGAGCATATAAATAACCTACAACCCACCCTTGATTACTAGGGGCAGTACTAGGTGAATTATCAATAACTGTCCAGCAATCTGCGCTAAGTGAAGGTGCAGGCATGGTAGTATTAGCTGGATCTGCAGCATCACCATTAAATCCTTCATAAAATGGAATAGACATCGGCTGAGCACAATCTGTAGTAAAGCCTGCTCCTATCCAACCACTTACCTCACTACTACAAACAGTTCTTACATAAACCATATAACTTGTAACATCATTTAAACCTGTTAGTGTTGTATAGGTAGTACTTACACTAGTACCAGTATCTGATTCTCCTGGAGCAGATTCACCTGCCTCCAATACAATATATTCCCAAGAATCACCATTTGGAGATGTCCAGCTCACCTCAGCTGTAGAATCCGTAACATTAGTAACAGTAACAGCTTGTGCATTTGAACAAGATTGTGTAATCCCCTCAAAAGTTATGTTTGCATAAGACTCTCTTGTCTGTGGAGTGGCAGTTGGATTACTTGGGTCTATTAAAGCTACATCGGTATAAGTTACTAGCCCTCGATTAACACCAGTTGTTGCAGTGCAATAAAAATCATGAGTCAATGAATCATATGCATTATTGACATTAGATGTTTCATTAACTGCTACCATAAGATTATCCGTTCCATTGTATTCAAATGGTGTGTCAAGGGTAATACTTACCACTTGATTTGCGATAGTAACATTTCCACTAAAGACTTGTGTTAATTCTGAAATATCAACAAATTGAGCACCATGTGCACTAAGTGAAGTATGTCCTATCCAAATATCCCAGCCATCACTATTGGCTAGATCAGTTTCAGGATTTGCAGTATATTTTAGTCCTGTAATACTACCTGATGCATTAATCTCATTGGCGAGATAAATTACCTGAGAATAAGAGAATTTATAATAAGGTTCTATAGGCATTTCTTCATTTACAACTGTCCCTTCACCAACCACAACTTGTGCTTGGAAGCTAAGAGAAAGAAAAAATGCTATAAAAAATAATAAGATGTAATTTTTTTTCATGATGTTATGTTTAATTTAGTATATTAATTTTATTCTGTTATATCGTCAATTATCGCATCGCTTACCCCCATATTACTAAAGCCTCCATCATTATAGAGGTTTTGAAGAGTAACTCTTTTGGTAAGGTCGCTAAATAGGGAAACCGTATAGTTTGCACAGTCAAGAGCAGTAGCATTACCAAGTGGCGACATTTTCTCTGCATAGGCAATAAAGCTATCAAAACCTTTAACTCCCATTCCTGCAGTTGTAGGTGTTGGAGATTGGGAGATAGTATTTACTCTAACTTTCTTGTCTTTGCCAAAGAAATATCCAAAACTCCTTGCAATACTCTCCAAATATGCTTTATTATCTGCCATATCATTATAATCTGGAAAAACTCTTTGAGAAGCCATATAGGTTAAGGCAACTATGCTTCCCCACTTATTCATTGCATCTTGCTTGTATAAGGTCTGCATTACTTTATGAAATGACATTGCTGAAATATCTGTGCCTTTTTGAGTCCATTCATATTTTTGATCTGTATAGTGCCTGCCTTTTCTAACATTTATAGACATTCCTATTGAATGCAAAACAAAATCTAGTTTACCGCCAAGAATTTTCATTGACTCATTTACTAAGTTTTCAAGGTCTTCTAGCGAAGTGGCATCAGCTGCAATAACTTGTGAATTAGTTTTCTTTGCAAGCTCGTTGATTTGTCCCATTCTTATTGCAACAGGTGCATTAGATAAAATAAATGTGCCGCCTTCTTGATGAACTCTCTCTGCCGTTATCCAAGCAATTGAACTCTCATCCAATGCGCCAAAAATAATTCCCCTTTTCCCTTTTAATAAATTATTTGACATGTTTTTATATATCTTATGTAAGTTAAAAAAAATTAAATCATTAATTCAATAGCTGTTTTGCATGAGCTACAGCTGAGGATGAAATCTTGTCTCCCTCCAACATTGTTGCTATTTCAACTACTCGCTCTTGAGCGTTTAATTTAACCATATTTGTTATAGTTTTACCCTTCTCCTGAGTCTTTAACACTTTATAGTGAGACTCACCTTTAGCAGCTATTTGCGGTAAGTGAGTAATGGTGAATATCTGCATTTTTCTACTCATTTGCTTCATTATATTTCCTATTTTTTGTGAAATTTCACCTGATACCCCTGTGTCAATTTCATCAAACATAAGTGTGGGAAGTTGACGATAATTTGCTAAAATTGATTTAATTGCAAGCATAATTCTAGACAATTCACCTCCTGAAGCAGATTGCTTTAACAGTTTATAGTCAGAGCCTGTATTAGCCGTAAATAAAAATTCTATCAAATCTTTTCCATTAGAAAAGAAAGTTTCTTGTTTATTGATGTCTATTTTAAATTTTGCATTTTTCATTCCTAAATCATGAATTATTTCTTCTATTTCAGAAATAAATGTTGGTATGATGTCTTTTCTGTTATTATGAATAACTTCAGCTTTACCATTCAATTTCTTCATTAACTCCCTACATTCACCTTTAGTATCTTTAATTTTTTGATCGATATTTTCAGAGGTTGAAATACTCTTATTTAGCTTTCTATAAATTTCTTCAAGCTCATTAATTCCAGAAACAGAATGTTTTCTAAATAGATTGTGAATGCTACTTAGTTTACTGTTTATCTCCTCTAATTTACCAGGATTTTCTTCTAGGTTTTCTAAGTTATTCTCAAGTTCATTAAAGATATCATCTACCTCAATTAGAACTGATGAAAATCTGTCTAGAAGAGTTGAATATGAGTCAGAACTCTCACTTAATCTTTTAAGTGAGTTTTTTAAATTAGTCATGGTAGTAATTAACCCATATTTTTCATCTGATAGCAATTGCTGACTATTAACCAACTCTTCCTTAATGGAATTAAAATTTGCTAAATTTCTCTGATCTTGCTCTAAAGCTTCCAAGCTTTCAGCTAAAATACTAGATGATTCTATTTCATTTGCTAAAAATAAATTGTAATCTAAAGTCTTAATTAGTTGATCCCTATTAGCTATAAGTTCTTCTAATTCTTTTTGTTTAACATTGTATAGATCTAGGTAGTTCTTATAATCTTCAATAAGATTTATATTATTTGATATTGAGTCAATAACTTTAAACTGAAAATTATTTTGTGTTAACTCTAATGTCTGATGCTGAGAGTGAATGTCAATTATTGCACCACTTATAATTGATAGTTGGTTTAAGTTTACTGGAGAGTCATTAATAAATGCTCGTGATTTTCCTGAGGGTAATATTTCTCTTCTAATGATGGTTTCAGTTTCATAATCAATTTCATTTTCATTAAAAATTGTCTTCAAATTATAGTTTCCAACATCAAAAACTGCTTCAATAACACATTTTTTTGACACATCTTTAACTACAGAAATATCTGCTCTTTTTCCAAGAATAAGTGATAAACCTCCAACTAGAATAGATTTTCCTGCGCCAGTTTCTCCAGTAATGATTGATAGACCATTATTGAAACTTACTGATAGGTCATCAATTAAAGCATAATTCTTTATTGATAAACTCTTTAACAACTGATTTTAGATTAGGATATTAAAAATACTAGTGTTTTTATTTAAAAACTAATTTTTCTCCATTTATCAGAATGGTTCGGGGCTAATTTAGATAAAGTTGATATTAAATTTGTTATTGGAATACTTGGCCCACCAGTAAAAATATCTTGAATTTCATCTGATTTCGTGTCAAAGAACACCCTTAAAATAAATGAATTAGGTCTTCTCTTATTCATTTGATCTAACAGCATAAGGGACTTTGATATTCCATTTTTAGCTTGCTTTAAATCAGTAGTCATAAAATCTAATCCCTTAAAATGGTAATTAAAAAGAACTGTTCTGTATTCTTTATATGTTGGGGAGAGAATATTGTCAATCAAATAGTATCGTGACTGTAATCCATCATTAGGTGCCCAACCTTTAAATCCATTTTGTTGAGAAAAGTCTAGTATTTTTCTTGCTTGGTTGTAAAAAACACCACCGCTATTAATATCAAATGTATCTGCATCTATACCCATGATCATATATATATGAAAAGCTAATACTGAAACAAGGTTGGATTCAAAAACATCTGGATTAAATATTAAATTTTGAAACTCTTGATACCTAAAAGTAAAATTCTTATCGTTAAAATTATAAACAGGGGAATTATATGAAGAGTTGTAGATAGGTCTTGATGATTGTATTTGCAGAGTGGCTTGAAAAATATCATTATCATAACTTGAAATATTAATAAACATACTGCAATTAATCCTTTCATTATTTTTAATATTCCTATTACTCCATTTAGTATTATTTACAAAATCAGTTAATTGAGTTTCAAGTGACCTGAAAATCTGTAAGTTTTCATTGCCAGTTTGTCTAGCATCTATAGTAACAGTGCAGGCCAACTCTTGAGAAAATGTAAGAGTTGTTACTAGTAGTGATAAAATTAAAGTTAATCTAAACATTTATTTGGATCATTATAGAGTTGAGAATATCTTCTGCAACTTCAGATTTATCTTTTAAATCATAATCAGTTTTCTCTTCCTTGTTGTTAATAATGGTAATCTTATTAGTTTTTGTTCCAAAACCAGCACCCTTATCATTTAGAGAATTTAATATGATTAAATCAAGATTTTTATTTTTTAGTTTTTTTAAAGAATTTTCGATTTCATTTTCATTTTCCAAAGCAAAACCAACTAAAAACTGATTTTTCTTAAGTCTTCCCAATTCTAATAAAATATCTTTTGTTTTTTCTAACTCAATTCTAGGCTGAATATTGTCTTTTTTAATTTTTTTATTTGAAAAATCTTTAGGCTTAAAGTCTGAAACTGCAGCTGCCATTATAACGATATCTGCTTCAGAATAATATTTAATTACCTCTTCATGCATGTCTTTAGAAGATACCACATTGATCAAATTAATAGATCTTGTAGATATTTTTTGGTTTGATGGGCCACTTATCAAAAACACTTCGGCACCTAAGTCTGAAGCTTTTTTTGCAATTTCAAAACCCATTTTTCCGCTTGAATGATTTGAAATATATCTTACAGGATCTATGGCCTCATAAGTAGGGCCAGCCGTAACTAATATTTTTTTACCTCTTAAGGGTAATGATTTTATGATATCTGCTTCAATAAAATTTAAAATTGAATCTGGTTCAGCCAATCTCCCCTCTCCTATCAGGCCACTTGCTAATTCACCAGTTTCAGCAGGAATTAGAATATTTCCATTTTCTAATAGTTTAGATATTGAATCCTTAGTTGATTGGTGTTTGTACATGTCTAGATCCATAGCTGGAGCAAAATATACAGGACATTTTGCTGATAAGTAAACTGCTATAAGCAAATTATCACAATTTCCATTAGCCATCTTTGATAGTGTATTGGCTGTTGCAGGACAAATTAGAATCAAATCAGCCCACATTCCAAGTTCTATATGATTATTCCATGTCTCATCTTGATCGTCAGAAGTGAAACTAGAATGAACGGGGTTTTTAGATAATGTTGAAAGAGTTAAAGGTGTAATAAACTCCTTAGCGTCTGGAGTCATAACAACTTTTACCTCGGCACCATTTTTAATAAATAATCTTACAAGTATTGCAGTTTTATAAGCGGCAATACCACCTGATATACCTAGTAGAATTTTTTTTCCGCTTAAAATTGACATGTGATTATTCTTCTATTTCTTCATTACTATTCCTATGGTAAATTTTTCCTTCTAACCATTCTTTAATAGCAATTGCATGAGCCTTAGGGAGCTTTTCATAAAATTTTGAAACTTCAATTTGCTCTTTATTTTCAAAAATTTCTTCCAAACTATCATTGTAGGTTGCAAATTCTTCAAGTTTTTCAATCAATTCCTTTTTGACATCACCTTTAATTTGCTCAGCTCTTTTAGCAATTATAGATATTGCTTCATATATATTATTAGTTTTTTCTTCAATAACTTCTTTATTATAAGTTTCAGTAGTTTGAGCAGCATTGGTGTTTTTTAAATCCATAATTCTTTTATTATTATATTGTTTTTAATTCTTTTAATTCTTTTAATTTCATATCAGCTTCGTTGGTAAAGTCAGATAATTCATAATACTTTTTAAAACTATTAAAGCGATTAATAGCTTTATCAATTCTTTCCTGCATTTTCCAAGATACACTGTTAATAGCAAACCTATAGGATGAGTCAAATCTATAATACATTGCTTTTTCTCTTAGTTTTGATCCTGGAAAATCCAATATAAAATTATCAAAGGCTTTTATAGAAGCTTGATAATCTGTAAGTGTATTGTACTGCAGTGCAGTATTATAGGCTTTCATTTCTAGTCTAAAATCTAAATCAAATATCAATCCATTGGCCTGACTAATATATTCGGATTCTGGATAAGTATTAATAAATGCTTGAATCTTCTCAATTGCAGTTAATGTTTCTTTTGAATCCTTGGAAAAAATTGGAGCTAGATGATAATAACTCTTTGCTCCAAGAAATGCTATTTCTTGAACTTTTTCACTATCAGGATAAGAACTAGCAAATCGTTCACACTGATAATTTGCAGTATAGTAGCTTTCTGTTTCGTAAAAACACTTTGCATGCATATACATTAATTTCTGAGCTTGAGGTTTTCCTCTATATTGAGGGACAATTTGAGAAAATAGCCTATTAGCCTTTTTGAATTTTCCTTCATCGTATAGAGATGTACCTACAAGGAATTTATCTCCAATAACATCCGAGTTTAATGTCTTTTGATACTCACCACAAGATAGTATCAAACTAAGTATTAATATAAATTGAATTTTTTTCATCCTAAATTAAGCGAATGCAAAAGTATAAATTAAATATCTATTATAAAATTAAAAGTATATCAAGAGAATATTAAAAAATCTTATTTAATCCCTTTAAATACTTTTCTAGTTCATTTCTAAAAACATCAATATGCTGAGTTCCTATATCAATTATAAAATCATTTAAGCGTTGATCAAAATTAGATATTCCTATTTTGAAATTAGCCTTTGATTTCGCAGTAACAAGATTTAAATCTAAATTATCTAGTCTGTAATAACTTATAAGAACATCATATTTAAAATCTATGAACTCAGTTAGAGCAATATTAGTGATGTTTCCATTCCAACCAAAATCCTCTGGGTTAAAATAATCATCCCAATGATTTAATTGAAAGTCTTTATCAGTGACATATGTTATAAACTTAATCTTATTTTCATTTATGCCAAAATCAACAAAGATTTCACGTAATTTATCGTAATCTTTATATTCATCAAGACTTAATATAATTCCACAAGATCGAATTTTTTTTTCACTAATTTTTGATCTCTTACAATTTAATATTTTGTTAATATATTTTTGGTTAGATCTTTTCCTAAATAACTTTAAAAACATATCTTATTACTGGTATTATACAAATGTAATTAATTAAACACAACAATTGTTATATTAACTCTAAATATGAGAAGAGCAATTATCACATTATTTGTTTTATTTTTTTCAATAGAAAGCTGTGAGACTGAATATGTATTATCAGGAAATAAAATTGAGATAAATAAGAATATTATCGATGATAAAACAATACTAGATTTTATTAATCCTTATAAGAATAACGTTGATAAGCACATGGATAGTGTCTTAGCCTATTCCCCTGTAGATTATGACAAAAAAAATGGATTTCTAAATACTGCTATTGGGAATATGATGGCAGATGTAACCTTAAAACTCTCAAATCCAATATACAACGCTAGAACAAATAAAAATATTGATTTTATTTTGTTAAATCATGGCGGAATTAGATCCATGATTTCAAAGGGAGACATAACAGTTAGAACAGCTTATAAAGTAATGCCTTTTGAAAACAGTGTTGTTGTTTGTGAGCTAGAAGGTAGACATGTTTACGAATTAATTAATTATCTTATCCTAAACAAAAAAGCTCATCCTATTTCGGGTATAAATATTGTATTAGATAAAAACTATAATCTTTTAGATGCAAAAATTAATGGTAAAAGTATTGATAAAAATAAAATTTATTCTGTTGCAACTAGTGATTACCTGTTAAATGGTGGAGATAAAATGATCTTTTTTGAAAAAAGTAAAAAAAATATTATCCTAGATTATAAAATAAGAAATATACTTATTGACTATTTTAAGGAAGTTGATACTGTAAGTTTTAAAATAGACAATAGATTTATTCTAAAAAAATAATGAAAAGAAGAAACTTTATTAAAAATAGCCTTTATTCATCATTACTTCTATCTGGTGGTGCTTTAAGTTTAAATGGCTGTATAGATTCTGAGCAAAAGAAAATTACCATATTACACACAAATGATGTACACAGTCATATTGAACCATTTAATGATAATCATGCAAAATTTCCAAATAAGGGTGGTGTAGCTAGAAGATCAACAATTATTGAATCTATAAAAAACAGTAATCCTAATACCCTTTTACTAGATGCAGGGGATATTTTTCAAGGAACCCCATACTTTAATTATTATGGCGGAGAAATTGAATTTAAACTGATGAGTATGTTAAGCTACGATGCTGCTACTATAGGAAATCATGATTTTGATAATAGTATAGAAGGCTTATACGCACAGCTTCCTAATGCAAAATTTAACTTTATATCATCCAATTATGATTTTAGAAATACCATAATGGATACTCATGCAAAAAAGTATATGATATTTAATAAATCAGGTATTAAAGTTGGGGTGTTTGGATTAGGAATAGAGCTAAAAGGATTAGTTACTAAGAGCTTATATAAGGAAACTAAATACCTTGATCCTGTTGAGATAAGTCAAGAAATGACTAAAATATTAAAGGAAAAAGAAAAATGTGATTTAATTATTTGTCTATCACATTTGGGTCATTCTTATAAAGATAATTCAAAAAAAATCTCTGATATAACCCTGGCTAAGTCAACAAAGAATATTGATTTAATTATTGGCGGGCATACACACACTTTTCTAGATAGACCCGAGATTGTTACAAACATTGATGGAGAAAAAGTAATAATCAATCAAGTAGGATGCTTTGGTCTTTATTTGGGACAGATTGATTTTTATTTTGACTCTATGAAAAACAAAACATCTAATGCTTATGCAATTGAAGTTTAACAAATTATTTTATTTATTCTTATCTCTTTCTTTTCTGCATAATTGTTCAAATAAAGAAAATAAAGTTTCTCCTAATATTATCTACATTCTTGCTGATGATTTAGGTTATGGTGAAGTGGGTTATAATGGGCAGGAAATAATCAAAACCCCAAATATTGATCTATTAGCCACTAATGGAATGGTGTTTACACAACATTATTCTGGTGCACCAGTATGTGCACCAGCTAGATATTCCTTGCTTACTGGAAAACATATGGGTCACTCCTATATAAGAGGTAATGATGAATGGAGAGAACGTGGTGAAGTTTGGGATTATATTAAGGTTTTTAGCGATCCTTCACTTGAAGGACAAAGACCTATTCCAGAAAATACTGTAACTATCGGGAAACTACTGCAAAAAGCTGGCTACACAACAGGAATGTTTGGAAAATGGGGACTAGGAGCTCCCGAAACTGTTGGAGTCCCAAATCTTCAAGGATTTGATTCTTTTTATGGATACAATTGCCAAAGGCAGGCACACAATCTCTACCCGTCACATCTTTGGGAAAATGAGACAAAGGTCTTTCTAGAAAATGATTTAATTAGTCCAACTACTAAATTGAATCCAGAAGACAATCCTATGGATGAATCAAGTTATTCTATTTTTACTCAAAAGGAATATGCGCCAGATAAAATTCATCAAAAAGCATTATCATTTATTGAAAATAATAAGAATAATTCCTTTTTCTTATTATATGCATCACCGCTCCCTCATCTACCATTACAAGCTCCAGTAGAAAGTGTAAATACATATAGAGAAATAATTGATGATCCAAATCCATATTTGGGAAATCAGAGTTATTTCCCAAATAGGTTTCCTAAGGCAACATACGCAGCAATGATTACCCATCTAGATAATCAAATAGGAGAATTAATTCAAAAGTTAAAAGAAATGGGGCAATATGAAAATACTATAATAATTTTTTCCAGTGATAATGGACCTACTTATCTTGGTGGTGTAGACTTTAGTTTTTTTAATAGCTCAAAACCCTTTTCCAATGGCTATGGAAAAACAAAAGGTTTTCTATATGAAGGTGGTATAAGAATTCCTATGATTGTTAGCTGGCCTAATAAGGTAATACCCGGATCAACTTCAAATCATATATCTTCCTTCTATGATATTCTACCTACTCTATGTGATATTGCTGGTGCTAATATCCCTAATGAAATTGATGGCATTAGCTTTAAGAATACATTATTAAATTCAAAACAAAAAACTCATGATTTTCTTTATTGGGAATTTCCAAGTTATAATGGTCAACAAGCCGTAAGATTAAGTAAATGGAAAGGAATTAGGAAGAATATTTTTGATGGAAATATGGAAATAGAATTGTACAATTTAGAAGATGATATATTAGAAGAGAATGATTTATCTAAAGAGTATCCCGATATTATTAAGAGAATTGAGGAAATCATGATTCAAGAACATGAGCCTTCAGAACTAGATCGATTCAAATTTAAAGAGCTAGATGATATTTGACATTAAAATATCTGTTAATATCTTATGAAAAGGGTGTCTAAATTTCGTAAATTTGTTATATAATTCTTTGTTTATTCTCTATCTATTAAAGAATTACTATGAAAAAATTAGTTTTTATAATTTGTCTTTTTTCTTTTCTTACATCTTTCTCACAAGAAGCAAATGAAATTCTAAAAAAATCTGAAGAAAAAATAAGAGGAATAGAGTCATCATACCAAGAGATGATGATAAAAATCATTCGTCCCAAATGGAGTAAAGAAATGTTAATGAAAGGCTGGTCAATTGGAGAAGATTATTTTGTTTCAGTGGTGATTTCTCCTGCAAAGGAAAAAGGAACTGTTTTCTTAAAAAGAGAGAATGAAGTTTGGAATTACATCCCTTCAATAGAGAGAATAATAAAACTTCCCCCATCAATGATGATGCAAAACTGGATGGGAACAGATTTTACAAATGATGATCTTGTTCAAAGATCCTCAATACTAAATGATTATTCAAATTCCATAATTGGTGAAGAATCAGTAGGAGGTTTGGATTGTTGGATTGTTGAACTAATGCCTAACGAAAATGCTCCTGTGGTCTGGGGGAAACTAGTTATGTGGATTGACAAAAAAGATTATATGCAATTAAAAACACAATTCTTTGATGAGTATGATGAGCTTGTGAGTATTATGTATGGGAAATCAGTGAAAAATTTTGACGGAAAGAAGTTACCTTCAATAATTGAATTCATTCCATTGGATGAAGAAGGTAATAAAACTATTGTTGAAAGGCTAGTATGGGAATTTGACATCTACATAAATAAACGATTTTTCATGCCAAGCTATATGAAAAATTTAAGATGATTCTAAAAATAGCCTGGCGAAACATCTGGAGAAATAAAAAAAGGACTTTAATAAGTACTCTTTCTATTTCTGGAGCTTTATTTCTTATAATATTGATGAGAAGCATGCAATTTGGCTTCTACGATAATATTATAAACACAATTGTACAATCTTATTCTGGATATGTTCAAGTTCATGCCAATGGATATTGGGATAAACAAAGTGTTAATAATTCAATGGAAATAGATGAAAAATTCATTAATGAAATTAGTTCTATTAATGGTATTGATAATATTGCTAAGCGTCTTCAAACCTTTTCTCTTGTTTCAAAAGGGAAAAAATCTAAAGGAGTAATAATTATTGGTATTGAAATTGAAAAAGAACAACTAATAACAGATTGGGATAAAAAAATAATAGAAGGTTCAAAATCATTTGACAATGCTGATAGAATAATTTTAAGTAAAGGAATAGCAGAATATTTTGATGTCACAATGGGAGACACATTAGTGCTTTTTGGACAAGGCTATCATGGAATGATGGCTGCAGGTAAATATGTGGCTAATGGAATAATTGATTTAAAAAACCCCAAATTAAATGAGATGACCATTTTTATGGATATAGAATCAGCACAGGATTATATATCATCAGAAAATATTGCTACTCACCTAGTTATCGACAAAAAAGAATATTACGATGAGAAAAAAATAGCAGAAGATGTTAGAAAGACTATTTCTAGTGATTATGAAGTTATGACTTGGAAAGAGATTCTTCCTGAATTAGATCAAATGATTACAGCAGATAATGTAGGAGGGTTAATAATGGCTTTTATATTATATGTAATTGTATGCTTTGGAATGTTTGGAACAGTTCTTATGATGACTGAAGAAAGGATGTACGAGTTTGGTGTTCTACTGTCAATTGGAATGGATAAAATAAAATTATATCTGATAATATTATTAGAAACTATTATGCTCTCTTCTATAGGGGTAATAATTGGAGTATTAACAACTAGACCCATTTCACATTATTTCAACAAAAATCCAATTAATATGGATAGTTTTGGTGAAGGATTAGGGGATGCCATGGGTGAATTTGGTTTTGATCCAATAATGCCTTTTTCTATAAATTGGGATATACCTATTTCACATGCTGCTTTTATTTTTGGTATTTCATTACTTATATCAATTTATCCAGCTATTCGAATTTTATCATTAAACCCAGTAAAAGCTATGAAAAAATGAGGCTAATTACATTAATAAAAATTGGGTGGAGAAATATCTGGAGGAATAAAAAAAGAAGTCTAGTAGTAATTCTTTCCATAATATTAGGTCTATACGGAGGCCTAATAATTTCATCTTTAATGATTACTCTAAATAGTCAACGGATGAACACAGCAATAAACACTTACCTAGCAGATATTCAAATTCATAATAAAGAGTTTTCTAAGGAATATTCTCTAAGTGACACTATTTCTAATATTCACTATTTGGAGGAAAAATTGAAAAATGATAATAGAGTGAAATCCTATTCTAAAAGAACTGTAATAAATGGTATGTTATCAAATTCTACTGGTTCCTATGGGGTAAATGTTCTTGGAATTGATCCTGAATTTGAGATTAAAGTAACTAATGTATATACTAAAATTATTGAAGGAGATTATTTTGAATCTAAAAGGGAAAATACAATGGTCGTTGGTAAAAAATTAGCAGATAAACTAGATCTAAGACTTCGATCTAAGGTGGTAATAACCTTTCAAGATGTAAATGGAGATATAACGTCTTTATTATTTAGAATAGAGGGGATTTTTAAATCTGGAAATTCGATGTTTGATGATTATAATGTCTTTGTAAAAAACAATTCTATTTTTTCCAATTTACCCGATTTAAATGGTTATCATGAAATCCCTATTTTAACTATTAATGATGATGTAACTGAATCATTAAAATTAGATTTACAAAAAATTAATAATACTCTAGATGTTAAATTCTGGGGTGATATTGCTGTTGAGCTCGCTTATGCAAACAAGATGATGAGCTCATTTTTATATATTTTTATGTTAATAGTCCTTTCAGGTTTATCATTTGGTATTATTAATACTATGCTTATGGCAATTCTTGAAAGAAAAAAAGAAATAGGAATGCTTATGTCTATAGGGATGAGTAAGAATTATATATTCTTAATGATTTGTCTTGAGACTGTATTTCTTTCTTTAGTTGCTATACCATTTAGTGTCTTAATTACATATATTACTATAGATTATTTTAGTGTTAGTGGTATAGATTTAAGCATCGTAGGATCTGGTCTTGAGAACTTTGGTATAGGCACAATACTTTATTTAAAGCTTCCTAGTGAATATTATTTTAATCTGAGTTTGCTGGTAATTCTGATTTCATTCATTTCTTCAATGTTTCCTGCAATAAGAGCTCTTAAAATAAATCCGGCAGAAGCAACAAAATCAATTTAAATATTAAATTATGATAGAAACAAAAGAGTTAAAAAAAACTTATAAACAAGGTAGTTTAAAAGTTAAAGCTGTAGATAATGTAAACTTAAAAATTTCTGATGGTGAATTTACTGCTATTGTAGGTCCTTCTGGATCAGGAAAAACTACATTATTAAATTGTATAGGTGGTTTAGACAATCCAACAAGTGGAAAAGTAATCATTGATGGTGAATTAATTTCATCATATTCATCAAATCAAATGATAAAATTTAGACTAAATAACATAGGTTTTGTGTTTCAATCTTATAATCTAATACCTGTGCTAACAGCAAAGGAAAATATTGAAATGGTTATGTTAATGCAAGGCTATAATAAGAAAGACATGGAAAAAAGATCAAGTGATTTGCTAAATGAAGTAGGTATGGGTGATATGTCAAAAAGAAGACCATCAGAACTATCAGGTGGTCAACAGCAAAGAGTAGCAGTTGCAAGATCGCTAGCTTCAAAACCAAAATTTATACTTGCAGATGAACCAACAGCTAATTTAGATTCAAAATCTACAGCAAAATTGCTTGACATTATGTCTAGATTAAATAAGCAAGAAAAAATTACATTTGTATTCTCTACTCACGATCAAAGGGTTATTGATAGAGCAAGAAGAGTTGTAACTTTAGAAGATGGAAAAATTATTAAGGATATTAAAAAATAATTTTTTTCTATATTTTCTTATTATAGTATCCTGTATTGAATTACAGGGTCAAGAGAAAAAAGCAGAATTTACCTTAAGTGGGTATATTAACTATTTACCTTCATATCTAGAATTTAAAGGTTTAAATCATCAAGAATTCCAAACAAATCATTTAATTCATAATAGGATTAATATTAGAGGATATATTCGAGAAAATTTTTCAATAGGCTTAGAATTAAGGAACCGTATACTGTTTGATGAAGGTAGATTTAACTCTGATAATGGATATGTTGATTTATCTCATTATTTTGTTAATGATTCTAAATTTAAAATGCATTCTATGATCGATAGAATGTGGCTGAAATATCAAAAAGAAAAAATTGAAATAAGCGTTGGTCGTCAAAGGGTTAATTGGGGAATAAATACTATCTGGAATTCAAATGACCTGTTTAATGCCTATAATTTTATTGATTTTGATTATATAGAACGGCCTGGATCAGATGTAATTCGTTTTCAATATACTGGAGATGATTTATCGGGTTTAGATATTGTTTATAAGCCATCAACATTAGAAATAAATAGCTCAGTGATTGCTGCATTGTATAAAATAAATAAAATGGGATATGATTTTCAATTTTTGCTAGCAAATTATTACGATGATATAGCATTAGGAGGTGGATGGGCTGGAAATATAAAAAATGCAGGATTTAAGGGTGAAATCACCTATTTTATTTCAGATGATTCTTCTGAAATAAATTCTACTAGCCTATCTACATCAATAGACTATTCATTCAAAAATGGTTTTTATATTTTAGGATCTCATCTGTATAATTCAAATGGATTTTCAGATCCTCAACAATTTGATCCTCATTCAGTAACACAGAATGTGCTTTCTCCAAAAAATTTAATGCCTTCAAAAAATAGTTTTTTAATTCAGGCTTCTGCATTTATTACACCTGCAATAAATTCATCGTTTACTCTCTTATATGGTGAAGGAATTAATTTCTTTTTCTTTTCACCTAATATTTCTTATGAAATTAATGCGTCTCTTGATGCAAGTATAATTGGTCAATTTTTCTATATGGATGATGAATTTAATCCTTATATACCTATAGATACAGACGTTGCACCTATTAATACTATTAATAAAATTAATGGTTACTATGCAAGATTAAAATGGTCATTCTAACCACCATTTTGTATAGGCTTTATTTATAAATTAGGTAGTATAAATAATTTTAATAAACTCTTCTTCATTAATTATTTTAATATCCAAGGCTTCTGCTTTTTGTTTTTTGCTCGGACCTATATTTGATCCAGCCAATATAAATGAAGTTTTTTTAGATATTGAGCTTGAGGTTTTTCCGCCATTTATTTCAATCAATTTTTTTAACTCATCTCTAGAGTAATTATCAAAAACACCAGAGATAACAACTGATTTTCCAATTAATATTTCTGAAGTATCTTCATTATTGTTATCTACAAGTTTAAATTGCAAACCATAAGATTTTAGTGTGTTTATCATCTCAATATTTTTTTTATCACTAAAAAATTCAATAACACTAGAGGCTATTTTCTCTCCTATCTCATCAACTGATTCTAATTCTATACTGTTTGATGATATTAATCTGTCAATATTCATATAGTGTCTTGCAAGAGTTTTAGCAACAGTTGAGCCAATATGCCTTATTCCTAATGCATATAAGACCCTTTCAAAGGGTATATCTAACGACTTTTTAATTCCGTCAACAAGGTTAATAGAACTCTTTTCAGCCATTCTTTCTAGACCTATTACATCCTGAATCTTTAATTTATATAAATCCGAATAGTCTTTTATAATTCCTGAATTAACTAACAATGCTACAGTTTCATCTCCTAGACCATCAATATCCATAGCTTTTCTGGAAATGAAATGTTGAATTCTACCAATTATTTGAGGAGAACAATGATTTTTATTCATGCAATAATGATTTGCCTCACCTTCATTCTTTACTAATGGTGATTTGCATTCAGGACAACTTGAAATATAGTTAATAGGAGTTGAATCATTTGTTCTTTTTTCTTTTACTATACCTACTATTTTTGGAATTATATCTCCTCCCTTTTCTAAATATACAAAGTCATTAATCCTAAGATCCATTTTATTTATAAAATCAGAATTGTGAAGTGATGCTCTTTTAACTACTGTACCTGCTAATTCAACAGGGGTTAAATTAGCAACAGGCGTTATTGAACCTGTTCTTCCTACTTGATACGATATGCTTAAAAGTTTTGTCTGAGCTTGGTCAGGCTTAAATTTATATGCAATTGCCCATCTTGGAAATTTTGATGTATACCCTAATATTTCTTGTTGTAAAAAATTATTAACCTTTATAACAATTCCATCAATATCATATGGTAGTTCATTTCTGTTTTTTTCCCAATAATTAACAAATTCATGCACCTTGTCTATTGATTTAGCTATGGTATAATTCTTTGAAACATTAAATCCCCATCCCTTTGCTTTATTTAATACATCAAATTGTGAATCTAGAGTACTATTATTCTCTATCTTTATCGAATATAATAAACATTCTAAAGGTCTTTTTGAAACTTCATGACTGTCTTGTAGTTTTAGGCTACCAGAAGCTGTGTTTCTTGTGTTTTTAAAAGGTTCTTCATCATTAGAAACTCTTTCTTTATTTAGTTTCTTTAAACCTTCAAGTGGCATAACAATTTCTCCTCTGGCTTCAAACCTATTTGGATAATTGCCTTTTAAAACAAGTGGAACAGTTGGTATAGTTTTTACATTAACTGTTACATCATCACCTTGAATACCATCACCTCTAGTTACTGCTCTAATTAATTTACCTTCTTCATATAATAAATTAATAGACACACCATCAAATTTAAGTTCACATGTATACTCTATTGCTTGATCAATAAATTTTCTTAATCTCTTTTCCCAATCCTTTAGTTCATCAATTGAATAAGAATTATCTAACGAAAACATTGGATTATTATGAATAGATGATTGAAATTCCTTAGTAACTGTACCCCCAACTCTAAGTGTAGGTGAATTTGAATCATAAAACTCTGGATGATTATTTTCTAAATCTTGTAACTCCTTTAATTTCAGATCAAATTTATAATCAGAAATAGCTGGATTATCAAGAACATAGTATTGATAATTATATTCATGTAACTCTTGTCGAAGTGAGCTTATTTTATCTTTAATATCCATTGCAAAAACTCAAAAAATAGTACTATAATTTTATATATCTTTAGACATCTAATATACTAAATTGATGTACAAGAAAGTAATAGTTTTATCTGTTTTTTGTCTTATAAATAGCCTCTTTTATTTAGGTTATTCAAATGATTTAAACTCTAAAATTATACCTGTTCCTGACAAACAAGTTTTTCTTGATGGGTTTTTTATAATAGATAGTAGCACTTCTATAAATTATCCCGATCAATTCAAGAATTCAATTAACTTTTTTAGGACATTTCTTAATCAGGGGAAAAATAAATTTTTGTTTCTAAAAGATTCAAACACCACAAGTAATTTTATGCATTTTTTGTTAGATGAAAATCTAAGTAATGATGAAGGATACAAGATTGAAATAAGACAAAATGGTATTACTATTACGTCTAAGGATAATAAAGGAGCTTTTTATGCAATACAAACACTAAGACAGCTAATTCCTGCATCTTTTGAAGACAAAACATACCCAAATAAAGAGATCAGAATAAAGTGTCAAATAATTGAAGATAGTCCAAGATTTAAATATAGAGGTATGCATTTAGATGTAGGAAGGCATTTATTCTCTGTAGAGTTTATAAAAAAGTATATTGATGCTCTAGCAATGCTTAAATTCAATACATTCCATTGGCACCTAACTGAAGATCAAGGATGGAGAATTGAAATAAAAAAATATCCGAAATTAAATACAATTGCAGCTTATAGAGATTCCACCCTTGCAGGCCATTATACAGATAAGCCTAGAAAATATAACAAAATTAGATATGGAGGCTATTATACTCAAGAACAAGTAAAAGATATTGTTAATTATGCATTAGAAAGAGAGATAACTATAATACCTGAGATTGAAATGCCAGGTCATTCAAAAGCAGCAATAGCTGCATATCCAAACCTAAGTTGCAAAGAAAAATCAGTTAATGTTGCAACTCTGTGGGGTGTTTTTGAGGATATCTACTGTAGCAAAGAAGAAACATTTAAGTTTCTAGAAGACGTTATTGATGAAGTTGTTGATTTGTTCCCAGGAAAATATATTCATATTGGAGGAGATGAAGCACCTAAGACAAGATGGGAGAAATGCAAAAATTGCCAAAGTGTTATTAAACGAGAAAGCCTAAAAGATGAGCATGAACTTCAAAACTATTTCATCTCAAGAATGGAGAAATATATTAATAGTAAAGGGAAAAAAATAATTGGCTGGGATGAAATATTAGAAGGTGGTCTTGCTCCAAATGCTACTGTAATGTCATGGAGAGGTGTTTCAGGAGGAATAAAAGCAGCTAATATGAAACATGATGTAATTATGACTCCAAATGCAACATGTTACCTTGACCACTATCAATCTAAAGATAAAAATGAACCATTAGCTATTGGCGGATATACTCCACTTGAAGAAATATATAACTATGAACCAATTCCTGAAGAATTAGATAGTGAATCTTCAAAATATATCATTGGAGCTCAAGGAAATGTATGGACTGAGTATATGTCAACTAGCGAATACGTTGAATATATGGTTTTTCCAAGAATTTTTGCATTATCGGAAGTAGTTTGGTCTAAAAACAAATCAAATTTTGAAGAATTTACCAGTAGAGTTATTTCTTTTTTTGACAGACTAGATAAATTAGATATAAATTACTCCACTCATCTAGAAAAAATAAATTAATGATTATTGAAGTTTGTGCAAATTCTTATGAATCTGCCAATAAAGCAGAACAAGTAGGAGCTAATAGAGTTGAACTTTGTAAAAAAACTTTATTTAGATGGAATAACTCCAGATGATGAAGTTGTAATAAAAACTTTAAATAAGCTTAAAATCCCTGCATTCATACTAATTAGACCTAGAGCTGGAGATTTTGTATATACTAATGAAGAGTTTAAATTAATGAAAAGTGATATTATAAAATTTAAAAAAACTAGGCTGCAGTGGAATTGTCTCTGGGGTATTAAATACTGATAATACAATTGACATAAAAAGAACAAAAGAATTGATTGAGCTAAGCAAACCTCTAGAATTTACTTTTCACAGAGCTTTTGACAAAATAGTTAATCCTATTGAAGGAGTGGATCAACTTATTAAATTAGGTGTAAATAGAATTTTGACTTCAGGGCAAGAAGGTACTGCTATTAGAGGACTTAAACTTCTTAAAGAATTGAATAAAATAAATAATAACAGAATTATAATATTACCTGGTGCTGGAATGAAAACTAAAATATTACACAAAATCTATTTCTTCCAAATAAATCCTCCTTACACTCTATATTAGAATAACCATAATCACCGGTTAGTCTTTTAATCTCATCCTTATAGTTTTCATTTATTTCAAAATAAATTTTTCCGTTTTTATTTAAAGAGTTTTTAGCAAAGTCAAGAATAGCTTTGTAAAACTGAAGTGGATCATCATTCTTTACAAACAAAGCTAACTCAGGCTCATAATCAAGTACATTTTTAGACATATGCTTTTTTTCTTCTCCTATAACATAAGGGGGATTAGACACTATAATGTCATATTTTTTATCAGATTTATAGTTTAAAATATCTGCATTAATAAATTCTAGATTAACATCATTCTCTTTAGCATTCATTTTTGAAAGTTCTATAGCATCTTTACTTACATCTAAAGCTGTGACCTTTGCGTTAGGATAATGCTTTGCTAATGAAATAGCAATACACCCACTACCCGACCCTATATCTAAAATATCCTTATTATTTAAATCGTCATTTAACATAATTCTAACTAACTCTTCAGTTTCAGGTCTAGGAATTAATACTGAGGGGTTAACTTTGAAATTCATACCCATAAATAGTGTTTTTCCTAAAACATATTGGATTGGCTCATGTTTTTCTAATCTATCTAAACAATTGTATAGATGATTAGTTTTCTCTACACTCAAATCCATGTCTTCTGCAATAATTAATTTAGATTTAGAAAGGGCTAGATATTCTTCACATAGCATATAGTATAATGACCTTGCTTCATCCTTATTATATAAGGGTGTAATAGATTCTAGAAATTCTTTTTTAAATGAAGCTAATTTCATTTCAGCTTTTTTATCATATGCACATCACAAGAACAATGACCTGTATCACCAAGTGGACCATCTAAATTTTCAAATTCAAAAACTTTATACAAATGATGAGATGTTTTTAGTACTGAAGTTGATTCAAGATAACATAGCTCATAACCTACTTCCTTTGCAAATTTTAAACATAAATCAAGAATAAATTTTCCAACTCCTTTACCTCTTAGCGACTGATGAAAATACAATTTTTGCAACTCACAAATATTTTTATCAGATCCGTCTAATTTTTTTATTCCACACCCCCCAAGAATTTTATTATCTCTTTCAACTACATAATAAATTGACTTTTTATCTTGATATGCTTCAAACATACTGTCGGTGTCTTTATCAGCATAAGTAGTGCCAATCTTAGGTAAATTAAGTTCATAAAAAACACCTTTAATAACATTACAAATCTGAGTGTTATCTTCTAATT
>Ga0209554_1001084_pt1 | contig 21439 bp, 13 predicted proteins | sample MarorgKNORR_S2LV_5_FD_188221 | JGI IMG/M metagenome (GOLD analysis project Ga0209554, IMG submission 188221) | Marine microbial communities from the Southern Atlantic Ocean, analyzing organic carbon cycling - Bottom_A/KNORR_S2/LV (SPAdes) (version 2) | ecosystem: Environmental > Aquatic > Marine...
AAATCAAGACCGGAGGTGCCAACCGCATTGGCAGCGCTGACATAAAACTCGGCGTCAGCCGCGCCGGCCACCCACTCGGCGGTGACGACGTCGATCAGGGCTCTCTTCTTCCCCGACGACGTTGCCGGATAGTAAAGATCCATGATGGCAGTCCAGTTGTTGACCAAGTCACCCTCACCGTTGGAGTCCTCCGGCAGGGGCGCCAGCAAGCCCTGCCCCGTTGCGAGCTTGGGAATCTGGATGACGTTGGCCACCTCGCCGCCGATGGCCGGGATTCCCAACGCCTCGGTGGTTCCGAATGCCACCAAGTCACCGGTGTCCTCCATGTATTCCATGTCCGATCCGGCAGTGGCGGAAAGATCGCCGCTGTCGAAGTTCCACAGACTCACGTGAGCGTCCTGCGCCAAAAGGGAGGACTGAGACAGCAGCGCAAACAGCACTGCTCCGATAAAGGTTTTGATCGTAGGTTGTTTTTTCATGGTGGAAATTGTTAAGTGTCCCGCAAAACGACAATCATGGCCCGAGCGGAGGATGGATACTAAACAGGAGTCGGTCACAATCGAGAAGTTTTTTCCTTGCATTTTGGACACAAAATCTGGCATTTTTAACACTTTTCCAGCCTTTAGCTTGCACCTCTCGGCTCGCCAACGGTATCGTTTGTCACGCATTCACAGTGAAAATCACGCCGGAACAGGTTGCAACGGATCAACCGCCCCGCTTGGCCAAGCGCTTGGGCTGGATGGCTTTAGCCTTGGCCACCGTGGCGGCGATCCTGTTCGGCTTGGCCTTTGGCAAGGCCAGTTCGGCTCGGCAATCCGAGCGGCAGGCGCTCTTGGCCTTGACCCCGAGGCAGGATAAAACCAAGGGCTACACATCGTCGGCCAGTTGCCGCGCCTGCCACCCCTCGCAATACGACAGCTGGCACAAAAGTTTTCACCGCACGATGACCCAACTCGCCGGCACGAACTCCGTCATGGGTCGGTTCGACGGCACCGAGATCGTGTCCGGCGGCCTGCTGTATCGCGTCTACCAAACCAACGACCAGTACTGGGCGGAGATGCCCGATCCCGAAATCATGATGAAGGCTGTGATGGGAGGTATCCGCATCAACGATCACACCTACAGAATCAAACGCACTGCTGATTCGCCTTTGGAAGAATTGGATTTACGCACCATACCTCAGGTTAAAAAACGCGTTGTGATGACAACAGGATCTCACCACTACCAAACCTACTGGGTGGAAGGCAGCGTTCGAAACAGGGAAACCAATCAGGACGAAACCAAGTACGGCAACCTACTCCAAACCCTGCCGCTGGTTTACTTGCCCAAGGAGCGCCCTGCCTCAGCTGATGTGTTAAAAAACGCGACGACAGGTGGGCAGTGGATTCCGCGCGAGAACGCATTCATGACGGCACCCAACAGCAAGCGGATGATCTCCCAATGGAATCACCACTGCATCAAGTGCCACAGCACCGCCGGCAACCCTGGCCTGAAAGAAGACGACTTAAATTTTAGTACAAAGGTCGCGGAGTTGGGCATTTCATGCGAGGCCTGCCACGGCCCAGCCGCCGAACACTCCAAGCATTATCGCTCGCCGCTTGCCCGCTACGAGGAACACTTCAAGGACTCCCCGGCCGCAAAGATCCTCAACCCCGCTAAACTCGCCAAGCTTGATCACAAACGCTCCAGCCAAATCTGCGGCCAATGCCACGGCGTTTACATATACAACGACGCAAAAGTAGGCAACGAGTTCGCCCGCAACGGCCCGAAATACCGTCCGGGCGACGACATCAACCTTATTCGCTACTACATCCAGCATCCGACAACGGATCGGTCAAAAGAAAGTGCTATTGAACTGAAGCAAAACCCTGAATTCTACCGCGCCCGCTGGTGGGACGACGGCACGATCCTCGCCGGTGGCCGTGAGTTCACCGCCATGCGGGTGAGCGCCTGCTACACCAAGGGCACGATGTCGTGTATGTCGTGCCACTCGATGCATGACAGCGACCCGGTAGATCAACTCAAGCCGGGCATGCGCGGCCGTCAAGCCTGCATCGAGTGTCACGCCGAGCGGGAGTACACCACCGCGATCGAGCAGCACACTTTTCACAAACCAAATTCCACCGGCAGCAACTGCCTCAACTGCCACATGCCGCACACGACCTACGCGCTGCTTGGCGCGATACGGAATCACCAGGTCCAATCCCCCTCGGCCAGGCGCAGCATCCGCCACGGCGTGCCCAACGCCTGTAACCTCTGCCACCTCGACCGGACGCTCGACTGGACGCAGCAGCAGTTGGCCAAGCGCTACGGCCACGAGCCGCTGCCGTTGAGCGCCGAGCAAAGGCGCACCTCCGCCGCACTGCTTTGGCTGCTCAAGGGCCACGCCGCCCAGCGCGCCATTGCCGCTTGGCACGCCGGCTGGCAACCGGCCCGCGACACCTCCGGCGACGGCTGGCTTGCGCCGCACCTGGCCCGGCTGCTCGACGACCCGTACGGCGTGGTGCGCCACATCGCCAACGAGAGCCTCAAGAAACAACCCGGCTTCGGGACGTTCGAGTTCGACTTCATCGCGCCCGAGCCGGAACGCGCCCGCTTGGCCAGGCGCGCCATCACCCAATGGAACGACCTCCCCGGCAACGACACCGACGCAACCGGCGACGCCATCCTGATCGACCCCGACCGGCAGTTGATGGAGACCGCCATCCAAGCGCTGCTAAAAAACCGGGACAACCGCCCGGTCTCCATCAAGGAGTAAGCCGCTTGGCCAAGGCGATGACGCGCAAATCCAACGGGAAAGTTTTTGGCAAAAACGGGATGCCGGTCGTGGGGATTCGCGTGCCTTCGTGGGCGTCATTCACCCGGCCCATCTTTCACGGCATCGTCGAGTTCATCCGCAACCGCGAACAGTGGCGCATCCAGACACTGGTCGATTCCACCAACGAGATGGCCCCGATGGTTATCGACGAAAACTGGAACGGCGACGGGCTGATTTTGTTCCGCCATTCCGCCGACGAAGCGGCGGCGTTCAAGCGCCGGAGCATCCCGGTCGTCAACCTCAGCACCGAATGCCGCGAGAAAGGTTTCCCCACCGTGATCCCGGACAACGCCGAGATCGGCCGGATGGCGGCGCAACATTTGTTAACGCTTGGCCTGCGGCATTTCTCGTACTGGGGCGACCCGTCGCGCACGTACTCCCGCGAGCGCGGCGAGGCGTTCGAGCGGCGGATTGCCAAGGCCGGTTTTGACTGCATCAACACCCAGTTCGACCCGGACACCCTGCCGTGGGAGGGGCGCTGGGTGAATGTGCGCAAACATATCATCCGGGAGTTGCGGCGCCTGCCCAAGCCGATCGGCATCTTTGCCAAGGACGACATGCTCGGCAGCAACATCATCCGCATCTGCAACGAGCAGGGCATCCTCGTGCCGGAGGAGGTCGCCGTGATGGGCACCAACGCCGACGAGGTGTTCTGCCAAATCTGCACACCGCCGCTCTCCAGCGTGGCGTACCCCGGCGAGCGCGTCGGCTACCAGGCGGCGAGCCTGCTCTCCAGGATGATGCGCGGGGCCAGGGTCGCCGACGATTACGTGATGCCAATCCCCATCCACGAGCTTGTCGCCCGCGAGTCCACCAACACCCTCGCCGTGGACGACCCCGTCGTGGCCGAGGCGGTGCATTACATCCGGAGCCGGGCGCCGGTTTACCCGATTCGAGTTTCCGAGATCGTCTCGCAAAGCCGGCTGTCCCACTCGGGGTTCAACAAGAATTTCCTGAAGCAGATGGGCCACACGCCTAAGGAGGAAATCAAGCGCGTCCGCCTGGCCCGGCTACAGACGCTGCTCAAGAACACAGGTGATAAAATCAGCCAGGTCGCCAGCGAGATGCGCTTCGAGAGCCCGGAAGAGTTGACCCGTTTCTTCAAGCGCGAAACCGGCTTCGCGCCGAAGGACTACCGCAAACATTACCACCTCGCCCCGCACTGACGGGGGTTCCCGGTTCCCCGTTCTTCCACTTCCGGTTTGGACATTCCTTGTTCGATATTCGACATTCCCACTGCTCACTTGGCTTCGCCCCGGCGCCTCGGCCGGAAGGCCATCGAGGTTTGCAGCGAGAAATGGCAGACGCAACCAGAGCTGGCTTCCGGAATCAGCACCAGGCCCTGCGCCGGGAGGATATTGATCCAGCAGCCGGGCCGCGTCGGCGCGAGGGCCTGGAACCGGCCGGCCGCCGACTTGCCGAGATCGAGCACTGTCGGGTTGGCCGCGCGGAAAAACAGGCAGTCGCCTGCCCCGGTGAGCGTTCCGCAACTGTGGCCCGGCCGTTTCAGATTCCAATTCGACGGTATGTCCAGCGGGCCAAGCCGTTTGCCGGTGGGCAACTCGTAAATCGCCGGCTCGGCGATCAGTCGGTCGCCAAGGATTACTGGGTGATGCACCTGCTCTCCATGCGTGAACGCGCCGGGCAATCCCTTCAAATGGCTCGCCGACCAAATCTCCCGACCCGACTTCGCCGAAAAACAATGCACGCGATACTCCGTGTCGTTGCCCGCGTTTAGATGGCTGCCTGTCGCGATCAAATGTTCCCCCGACGCCGCGAGGAACAAAATATTCCGGCTTTGCTCCAAGCCGTTGTCCACCGGCCGCGCCCAAAGCCGCCCGCCGGTCTCCGCGTCGAGGCAGACGATTTGCAGGCCGGCTTTCCGGAGTGTGTCGAGCGAGTGCCGGCCGCTGCCGCTCACCGGCTTGGTCGTCTCGACGAAAAACACGCGGCCGCCGCTCAGTGTGATGGTCGGGTTCAAAATCGTCCCGCCCTCGTGCATCCATTTGCCCTGACCAAGCCGGCTGCCATCGAGCGGCGCAGAGAACAGATGCGTGCCGGTCACCATCGCCTGGTTGTTGTTGTAGTCGGCGCTGATCAGGCCGCGGCTTGGCTTCGTGCGCGACGCGGTCACGCGCTGCGCCGTGCCGAAAATGCGCTTGGCCGTCAGCACCGCGTGCCCCCAGTGCCGCCGCTCCCCCGGCACGAACTCCGACACGGGAAACGTCCGTTCCACTTCGCCGCTGGCGAGATTGATCAGCCGCGCCTCGTCCGCCACAGCAACAAAAAGGCGGCCGCCGTCCACCGACATGTAGCCGGCGTCGTACGGCATCGAGTAACGCTGCGAGCCGGGCAACGGCAGCCGCCACAGCTCGGTGCCGTTGTAGGCGTCCACCGCGATCAGGAGGTTTTCGCCGGGGATGATCAGTTTGCCCTCCGCGGCGAGCGGCGCGGGTGCGCGCAAATGCCGGTCCACCATCGGGGCCGCGCCGGGGCCGCCGAACCACTGCAACACAAGATCGCTGTGCACAAGCGAGTCGCCGCTGTTGCAGGTATTGGCCGGGTTGCCGTACTGGTGCGTCCACTCGCCCGCGCCGGCCAGGCCGCTGGCCAGGCGCGGCGCGGAGTCCGGCTCCAGCCAGGCGACGCCGTTATGTGGTTGCAGCAAACGCTCCAGTTCGTCCTTGGCCAAGCGGCTCGGCGCTCGGCCAAGCCACGCCGACTCGGAGACGATGAGGTTGGCAAAATAATCGGTGAACGGCAGCTCGCCGCCCCCGGCGAGATGCACGCTCACCCGGCGGCCGTACAACCCGCGCTTGGCCAAGAGCCCCCGCGCCGCGGCAACGTTCGCGGCGTCAGCACTCACGCCGATGATGCTCAACTGCGTTTGCTCCGCCAGCGCCGCGCACAGCCGGCCATCGATGACGTCGGTGACCAGTGCCCAGCCTCGGGTCGTGCGCGCCGCCTTGGCCAAGCGCTTGGCCAAGCCGGTCTGCAACGTCGCCGGCTCTGTGTTTTTGGAAACCGTTTTCACTGCGGCGGCGGTGGAGAAACAGTGAAGCGCGCCGTTGTCGGTGCTGACGAGCAACCGCCCCCCGGCGAACGCCAAACCACGCGCCGCGCCATCGACCTTGGCCGACCACTGCACCGCGCCGTCCGCCAGCGAGCGCGCCTCGACAAGGCCGTCGCCGCCCAGCACGACGCAGTTGGCCAAGGCGATGATGGTGCGCCGGCCCGGCGCGCTGAGTTTCCATTGCTCCGTCGCCGCCCTCGCCCGCTTGGCGTCGTCGAGCGTTCCACCGAGCTGGCCCAACTGGCGTTGCAACCCGGCGCGGCGCTCACGCGACAGGCCCGGTTTTTTCAGTTCGGCCTTCAGCGACTCGATGCGCTTGGCGGCGCGCTTGGCGTCGGCGCTCGCGCGGCGATACGCCTGCCGGTCGATCGCGCGGACGCCGTTTTCATCCAGCAAAAAACTGTGCTGGGGCGAGGCGGCCAAGGCGTTGCCCTTGAACGTGGCAAGGCTGCCGGACGACTTAACCGGGTTGGCCGTGAGGGTGCCGTCGTTGCCGGTGCCGGAGAAAAGCTCGTCCTCGAGCAGCACCGCGAATGCGCCGCCCGCGCCATCGAAGGTCTTGGCCAAGCGGCCCGTATTGCGATCCAGCCCGATCGGGTTGCCGCGGCCGGTCGGGACGAAGAGCATCGTTTGCGACGCCAGCAAATAGCCCTGCGGCGAGACGTCGAGTTTCTGCCGCCAAACCGTCGAGCCGTCCGCCGCGCTGAGCGCGGCGGCGTGCACGCCCTGCGACGGATACAGCCCGGCGGCCGCGTAAACGACACCGGCATCCACCACGAGACCGGTGCGCACCGGCCAAAGCGAAATCATCCGGCCATTGCCGGGGATGCGCCAGTCGCGCGGACCAAGCCGCTCGCGCCAGGCCAAGCGGCCTGTGCCGGCCTCGAGGCAGTACACGAAGCCGTCGTCGCTCCCGAAAAACAGCCGCCCTCCCGCGAGCACCGGCGCGTAACGCACCGGGCCGTCAGCCGTGAACGACCACTGTGGCACGCCGGTTTGGGCGTCGAGGCAACGGACAGTGTCGTCCGCGCTAGAGCCCAGCCACACGAGCGACTCGTCGGCGACCGCGTGGTTGGCCCAGTCGCCGGTCACACGCGGCAGGATGCCCTCGAGTTGCTGCCAGTAACTGCGCCGGGCCGGGGTGGTCCAGGCCGGGCTGGGCGCCGGGAGGTCGCGCCGCCAGGTTTCGGTCGCGGAAAAGGAGAGCGCTTGGCTTGAGAAACCGGCGCGGCCCATCCCGGCGCGGTAGCTTGGCCAAGCGGCGGGATCGCCCGCCACGGCACTCGCAGCCAAGCCCAACGCCAATGTTGTAACAGGACGGACGAAGCTCACGAGCGGCAGCCTACACCGTGGTCAACGGCTTGGCCAACCTTCGGGAGGGACGAGTTCCACCTCGTCCCAAATCGAAAACAAAAGAATGGGGCAAGGTGGAACTTGCCCCTCCCGCAGCCACGTGCTTGGCCAAAAAAATGTGCGTGAAAAGTTAAGGCACGGGAGCGGATGCCTCGACGAGCCTGCACCGGAAGAAGCGGCCCTTCTCGAGCCGCTTCAAAACCTCCGGATGATTGGGATCGAGGGGGTATTCCCTGCTTGAGTTGTTGTTCGCGGCTGTCGTCTCGGGAGAGGATGAAAATCAACTCGACCTCGAGGCTGTCGGGGTCGACCTCGATGCCCTGCTCATCGCTGATCCATTTTGCAATGGCCAGCTTGCTGAGCCAGACAGCGATCTCGACTTTTTTCTGTTCCAGGTCCTCACCGACGGGAAGCACCGGCAGCCGCAATTCCGCCGAGCCAAGATCGGGCTGCCCGCTTGAGTCATCCGCGGGCGGCAACGGCTTGTTCAGCGGGATGGTCAGCATGTCTTTCCACTTGAGGAAATCGGAGGACACCAGGATGATAACGTCATGGTTGACGGGGCCAACTACCTCGATTCTCAAGTAGCCGTCATCCTCAACGCTTGTGCTGGAAAACTTGAAGAGTTGGGAAGGGCCAACGGTAAGCTTCGCCACGGTGCTCTCCATCTTACCGAACTGATTTGAGGCAACGACGCTGTACAACCCCTCGTCGTCGGTTTGAAGGGACTTCAGCGTCAAGATGGAGTAGTGGCCTTCCAGCGGTGAATAGTCATTCAGGATTTCAATCCCATCCTTTGCGAGGTCCAGTGATTCGCCGTCCTTGAGCCATTCAAAAGTCACCGTGCCCGAGCCCCTTGCGGTCACCTTCAATTGGATGGTCTGGCCGTACTCCGCCTCAAGCGGCCTGGGGTTCAACACGATCTGGGCCGGTTGCGGCTTGGTGAGGGTGAGGGTGATCGGAAAACTGCGCGTGAGGCCAAACGTGTTTTCGTGTTCACAAAATAGTCGCCGGAATCGTCGCCGGACGCCTCGGCGATCGACAGCACGAACCGGCTCCAGCAGGCGCAGGCGGATCCTCAGATGGCCATCCAACTCAGCCCAACCGGAGGCATTGTCATTCATTACAACATCCCCGGCACGGGCCAATGGATGATCCAGTCGTCTCCCGACCTCTCGAACAGGCAACCCTACAAGGCCGTATCCGGTTCGGGATCCACGACGATTCCAATCAAGACCACCGCCAAGCCGGGTTTCTTCCGGCTGATCTCCGTCGATTAAAAAGCGCTTGGCCAAGCGAACCTGCCGCTTGGCCAAGCCGATGAAAACGTTGCCGCGAAGTCAGACTTTGCTGGCGTGCGGTACCTGAAACCCGGGCCGATTGTAATCCTTCAACAACGCGTTGGCCTCGGCGGCATGCGCTCCGGTGTGAATTTCCTTGTCCGGATCGAACGTCAGCCAAGGGCCAACAACATAGTTGCTACCGTCCTCCGGCACTTTCACTCCGTTGCTCATGACGCTGTGCAGCCTCATGAAATGCTCGTACGCATCCTTGTTGTCGCCGAACCGCCCGGACTTGGCGTTGAACGGCATGCTCTTGCCGAGGCGATACGAGTTATTCATCAGGTGCCCGGCGACGCAGCCGTAGTGGGCATCATACACATTGCCGTTGGCCATGCTTGGGTCGCCCGCCCGGCAGGCGGCGATGAAGCTGCCCCAGTTGCCGCCCGGTGTCACCTTGCCGGCGGGCACCGAGAGTTTCTCGCCCTTGTCACTGCCCTTGGCATAATATTGGCCGCGACTAATCCTACCGCCATCTTCAAAATAATACTCGTTCTCCACCTGACGCTGATACCCGTTGTAGTTCACGTTGCGCACGTTGAAGAACAGCGTCTGGCCGTTCGGGTATTCGGCGATGCCAAACATGGTGTTCGGCGTCTCGCCCTGGTCGCCCCACTGGAAGCGGCCGCCGATGGCCATCGCGCGGACCGGGTTTGTCAGCGACGGATCCATCGCCCACCGCGCCACGTCGAGCTGGTGTGTCCCCTGGTTGTTGAGGTCGCCATTGCCGGTTTCCCAGAACCAGTGCCAGTTGTAATGGACGTAATTGTCGTGGTACGTGTCGATCACCGCCGGTCCGCGCCAAAGGTTCCAGTCCAGGTTCGATGGCGGGGCGGACGGGCTCTTGAACCCGATGCCGGTTCGCGGCTTGCAACAGTAGCCGTAGGAAATCATCAGCTTGCCGAATTTGCCGGCGTTGATCATCTCATGCAGGCCGGCGACATTCGCGCTGCTGCGCTGCTGCGTGCCGTGCTGGATCACGACGCCGTACTTGCGCTGCGCCTCGACCGCCACGCGTCCCTCGTGCACGTCGTGGCTCATCGGCTTCTCGACGTAAACATGCTTGCCGGCCTGGGCGCCCCAGATCGTCATCAGCGAGTGCCAGTGGTTCGGCGTCGCGATCGAGATCGCATCCACCGACTTGTCAGCCAAGGCCTCGCGAATGTCCGCGATCCCCTTGGTGTTGAACTGGCCCTTGGTCTTCCTGCGGACCTCGTCCATCTTGCGGGCGACTGCCTTCTCATCCGGGTCGATGAGGTAGGCGATTTCCACGTTTTTCTGGCCCAGCCAGCCGCCGATGTGGCTGCCGCCGCGCCCGTTCAGCCCGGCCACCGCGATGCGGAGCCGGTCATTCGCACCGAGCACCCTGGCCTGTCCCTTGGTGCCGCACACCAGCGCCGCGGCGCCGGTGGCCAGTGAGGATTTGAGAAAACTGCGTCTTGTCGTTGTCATTTTGTTCATAAGTATGTTCCTTTTGCTGTTTGGCTAAGGGCCGGCCTTGGGAAAGCGCGCTTCCCACTCATCGGGTCACCGGCGAATCTGTCCGCGCCGGCCCGGTTTGTCAACCACCCCAATTGACCAAGAGAACGGCCTACCGGGCCTTGACGTCGAACGCGAAAAGCAGTTCCTGGTCGCGCAGATACAGCACGCCGTTGGCCACGACCGGATGCGTCCAGATCCGGCCAGATCGTTTGCGAAGCTCCGTCTGGGGCTCGAGCTTGAACCGGCCGTGCTCCTTCCAGCCGCCCGTGTCGGCGGCGGCCAACGCCACCCGGCCGGAGCTTTCCTCAAGGCAATACAGGCGGTTGTCGGCGTAAAAGACACAACCCTTACCGAATTTCTTTGAATCCCAAACCACGTCGCCGCTCTTCAGGCTCTGGCAGGTCCATCCGCGGCCGTCGGAGTAGCCGTAGAGGTGGCCCTTGAGCAACAGCACGCCGCCGTGCTTGTTTTTCATGTTTTTGTTTGAGTAATCCTCGGTGACTTCATTGGCGCCTCCAACGGTGATCTTCCGGCAGCCGGCACCGTATCCCGAGGAGATGTAGACCTCGTTTCGATGGACGATCGGCGTGGGAATGACTGCCGTGCGCCCAGGCCAGGCGTTGCGCCACAGGACCGACCCATCGCGGGCGGAAACACCGGCCAGAGTTTTCTGCGTAAGCTGGATGAACTGCCGCTGGCCGTTGAGTTCGGCCGGCACCACCGAGGCGTACTGCGCTCCATCTGTCCAATCGCTGCTGCGCCAAATGACCTTGCCGGTTTTTTTGTCGATTGCAGCCAACGTGCCTCGTTTGCCACCCGGCGTGCAGATCACAAGGTCGCCGTCCACCAACACCGACTCGGTGTAGCCCCAGCCGGGCACTTTCCCTCCAAGATCCTTCACCATCTCCACCCGCCAGTTCACCTTGCCATCCCCGACATTGGCGCATATTAAACCGCCCTTTGCCCCCAGCGCATAAACCTTATCGCCGTCCACCGTCGCGGCACCGCGCGGCCCGTCTCCCCAGTTGTTGGAAAGGATGCCGCCCAGCGGGGCTGTCCAGAGCGTCTTTCCACCCTTGGCCTCCTTGGCAAACAACTGCTCCTTGCCGTCCTTGGTTCCCAAGACAAACAACCTGCCCCTGGCAACCACCGGCGCCGAGTAGCCGATGCCAATGTCGCGGCTCAGCCAAACACGCCTCGGCCCGGCGCTTGGCCAAGCCTGCAACAGGCCTGTCTCACGGCTGATGCCGTCGCGGTTGGGCCCCCGCCATTGCGGCCAATCGTCGGCCGACAAGCCAAGGCCCACGGCGAAAAACAATATGGAAATAATAACCTTCTTCATGATCTGCTGCGAACGGCGGACAAACTACCGATCGCGCTTGGCCAAGGCAACCCGCGATCGCAGCGGCCAGACAGCGCCAACCACCTGAGCGGCCGTAAAAAGGAGGTGCAATAGGAAGGCTAAAACTGCTTGAGGGAGCGGCGGGGACGCTTTAGATTTACGGGGCTTTGCACACGTGTTTTGCCAGGTTGTTTGCGATGTTTCTGTTCGCTCCCTTTGTCCTGGTCGCGGAGGAAACGAGCTTTTCCCGCGACGTGATGGCCGTGCTGTCAAAGGCCGGTTGCAACGCCAGTGCGTGCCACGGGAACCAGAACGGCAAGGGGGGATTCAAGCTGTCGCTTTGGGGGGAGAAGCCGGTGTCAGATTTCAAGGCCCTGCGATCCGGCGGGCGAGTGAACATCGACGAACCCACGGCAAGCAAAGTCCTTCTCAAGCCCACGCTTCAAGTGAAGCACAGGGGCAAAAAACGCTTCGAGACCGGGTCGGCGGAATATCGGATCCTGCTGGACTGGATCAGGGCAGGCGCCGCTGAGGATTCGAACGAAGCGCCCCATCTGGAGTCGATCTCCGTATCGCCCGGGGTGGCGATGCTCACCGCTCCGGGGAACTCGTTGGCGCTGAAGGTGACGGCAACTTTTTCCGACGGGGAGCAGCTTGATGTGACCCGCTGGGCGGTTTACGAAACCTCCAACCTGATCGCCGAGGTCACAGCATCCGGGGTCCTGGAATTTGCACAAACGGGGGAGACGACGGTATTTGCGAGATACCTTTCCGGCCGCGCATCGATGCGTGCGGGGATGATTCATCCGCGGAAGGGCTACCGGTGGAGCGGCCCGGCGCCCGCCAACACAATCGACAAACACGTTTTTTCCAAGCTGAAACAATTCAAGGAAAACCCAGCGGCATCGTGTGACGACGCGACTTTCATGCGACGCGCCTGCCTGGACATCACCGGGACACTCCCGGATCCCCGTGAGGCAAAGGCGTTCGTCGATGAGCGCGATCCGGGGAAGCGCACCAGGCTCATCGATCGGCTCCTTGCTTCACCCGAATACGCGGAGTTTTGGGCGCTGAAGTGGGCGGACCTTCTGCGGGTCGAGGAGAAGACCCTTGACGCCAAGGGTGTTGAGATATTTCACAACTGGATCCGAGAGAGCCTGGCGGCCGGCAAACCCCTCGATGTCTTCGCGCGCGAGGTGCTCTCCGCAACCGGAAGCACCTACGGGAATCCGCCGGCGAACTTCTACCGTGCGCTGCGTTTTCCCATCGACCGCGCGGAGGCAGTGGCCCAGGTGTTTCTGGGCAGTCGCCTCAAGTGCGCCCGCTGCCACGACCATCCGTTTGAGGACTTGCGTCAGGACGACTACTACCGCTTCGCGGCGCTCTTCGACGGCATCGACTACGAGATCGTCGAGAACAAGCGGAAGGACAAGTTCGACAAGCACCAGTTCCGCGGTGAGCAGAAAGTGAAGCTTGTGGCTCTCGACAAGCTCGACCCAAAAATCGTCCTCAAGCACCCGCGCACAAGGAAACCACCCAAGCCCGGGTTGCTGGAACGCGGTGCGCCACCGCTGGTATCCATGAACCGGAGACTCGAGGAGATGGCGCAGTGGGTGATCTCCCACCCGAACTTTGCCAGGGTGCAGGCCAACAGGATATGGTTTCACATGACCGGCCGCGCGCTGATCGAACCGGTGGACGATGTCCGCGACACGAACCCGGCCTCCAACCCGGCTCTGATGGAAACCCTGGAACATGAACTTCGCGACAGCGGCTATGACCCGCGACACCTGATCCGCTTGATCGCCAACTCAAGAACCTACCAGTTCTCTGCCGATCCCCGTGGCGGCGCGGCAGGTTCCGAGGAGAACTTCGCGCGCACAACCGTTCGCCGCTATCCCGCGGAGGTAATCATCGATGCCGCGCACCGTTCGCTGGCGGGCCTCATCGAGTTTGCCGACACGCACAAGAGCACGCGGTCGGTCGGGATGCCCGGCGTGGAGAGCGTGCACCTGTCACGGAACCCCGGGCACGGCGAGCGCTTCCTCAAGCTTTTTGGCAAGCCGGCACGACTGACCAGTTCCGATGCCGAGCGAAACGATGAGACAACCCTCGCGCAGGTTTTCGAGCTCACCGGGGGCGAGACCCTGAACCGGCTGCTGCGACAGGACAACAACCGGATCGGCCGGCAGATCAAGGAGGGGAACGGGGATGCCGAGATTGTCGATGCGCTCTATTGGGCGATTTTAACTAGGGCTCCGTCTGCGAACGAGAGCACTGCGATGTTGAAATACCTCTCCGCCGCCGGAGACCGGCGCGGCGCGCTTGAGGACGTGGCCTGGGGACTGTTGAACGCGAAGGAGTTTATTCTAAGGCGATGAGAGACCCGTCCTGCCAGAGTTTCCGGGAGACCGCGATCGCGCGGCGCACCCTGCTGCGAGCAGGGGGCATGGGGCTCCTTGGCATGACGATGCCGAAACTGTTGCGCGCCTCGGAAGCGACTGTGGCGAACCTCAAGATCGCGCCGAGGGCAAAGTCGGTCATTTTCCTTTTTCAGTGGGGCGGGCCGAGCCAGATCGACATCCTCGACATGAAGCCGGACGCGCCGAAGGAATACCGTTCGCCGCACGGGCAGATTCGCACCTCCTGCCCGGACATTGAGATTTGCGAGCACCTTCCGCGGATGGCCCGGCATATGGACAAGTGCACCGTGATCCGCACGCTGCACCACACTATGAAGAACCACAACTCGGCCGGCTACTACGCGCTCTCGGGCCATGCGCCGCCAAGCGACGACCAGCGCCTGCGCGACCTGCCCGACCTCTACCCGGCCTACGGCTCGGTGGTCAGCAAGCTCAGCGCGAACGAGGACCGGGGCATGCCGACGTTCGTCTCCTATCCGCACGTGATCGCCGACGGCTCGCGGACGCCGGGCCAGCACGCCAGTTTTCTTGGCAAAAAGTTCGACCCGTTGTTCATTCCGCGCGACCCGAATGAGGCGGACTTTCGCCTGCCGGAGCTGAGCCTGCCCAGCAATCTCACGCTCGACCGGGTGCAGGCACGGCGCGGCTTGCAGCAGATCATCGACGCCCAGTCGCGCCTGCTCGAATTCTCCGAGCAGGCCCGGGGGCTGGACGACTATTACAAGAACGCCATGGCGATGTTGAACTCGCCGCGAGTGCGCGAGGCCTTTGACCTCTCAAAGGAGCCCTCGTGGCTGCGGGAGAGATACGGCCGGACAACCTACGGACAGGGCTGCCTACTGGCGCGGCGGCTTGCTGAGGCGGGCGTGAAGTTCTCCACGTGTTACTTCGCAAACAGCATCGGCGGGCGCAGCAAGACCAGCGGCGGCTGGGACACCCACGGCTTCGATAACACGCGCATGTATCCGATCGTTGAAGCCTACCATCTGCCGGTCACCGACCAGACACTGCCGACGTTGCTGGAGGATCTGGAACAGCGCGGGATGCTGGACGAGACGCTGGTGGTCTGGATGGGAGAGTTCGGCCGCACGCCGAAAATCAACAAGAACGCCAGCCGCGACCATTGGCCGAACTGCTACAGCGTCCTGCTCGCTGGCGGAGGAGTGAAGGGGGGATTTGTCCACGGCAAATCCGACAAGCACGCCGCGGAACCGGCGGAGGACGGCGTGACGCCCGAGGACCTGGCGGCGACCATCTATTATCTGCTCGGCATCGACCCGAAGGCGCTCATTTACGACACGCAGGATCGCCCATTGATGATCTCAAGCGGCGAGCCGGTGATGGAGGTTGTGGCGTAATCGGGTGTTTCGGGCACGTGTCCCGGCCACGGCTTGGCCTGCTTAATCCTCCGCCTTGGAGGAACGGGTGGTCAGGTCGTGTAACGCTTGGCGCAGGTCTTTGCCCTCGTGCAGCATGGCGTAAACCTCGTCAATGATCGGCGTGCTGACATCGCGGGTGCGCGCGAGGTTCCACGCCGATCGCGCGGTCGGATACCCCTCCACCACCGACACCGAGTCGGCGAGGATGACCTCCGGCTTTTCGCCGCGCCCGATGCGATGGCCGAACTGATAATTGCGGCTCAGGCTCGAGAAACACGTCACCGTCAAGTCGCCCAGGCCGCTCAGGCCGGCGAACGTCTCCGCGCGCGCGCCGCACGCCACGCCCAGACGGCGCATCTCCGCGATCGCGCGTGTGACCAGCGCCGCCTTCGAGTTGTCGCCGAAGCCCAGCCCGGCCGACGCCCCCGCCGCGATGGCGATCACATTTTTCAACGCGCCGCCCAACTCGACCCCGATCAGGTCTTCGCTCGTGTACACTCGAAACGTGGGCCGATGAAATATCTGCTGCACCGTCTCCGCCACACCGGCAATTTCGCTCGCCGCCACCGCCGCGCTGGGCATGTCGCGGCAGACTTCCAGCGCCAGCGTCGGGCCGGACAGCGCCGCCACCTTGGCCAATGGCATCGTCTCGCCGAGCACGCCGCCCATCGTCAGGCCTGTGTCGAACTCGATGCCCTTGGTCACGCTCACCGCCACGCCGTCAAACTCGGGCAAGCGCGCGGTGACCTCGCGAAACGCACGCGACGGAATCGCCAACACCACACAGCCCGCGCCGTCCACCGCCTTGGCCAAATCGGCTTCCGTCGGCAGATCGCGCGGCAGATCGACCCCCGGCAAATAACGCTCGTTGCGTCCCGCTTGGCCAAGCGCGGCCAGCGCCCCGGCGTCGCGGCCCCAGAGACAAACATCGCCGCCATTCGAGTGAGCCACCTTGGCTAACGCCGTGCCCCAGGCACCCGCCCCGATCACTGCCGTTTTCAATTCACTGCCTCCATTCGTAAGTCCGTCGAATTAATAGCGTACTGCAATTCTTTACAATTTTTCGCGCTCTCCCTCTCCCCAGCCCTCTCCCGCTGGGAGAGGGAGTCGCCACATTCGCGCCAGCGTCGTGGAGTGCGGTTCTCTGCACCGCTTTGGATCGCGCCCAAAAGCAGCAGGGACGGCCGCACTCCAAGACGCTCCCGCGACAAACCCGCCCCGCTTGGCCAAGCCGAGGGTACGGATGGCTGTCCCCAGCCGTCCACGATTGTCCCGGCGCACTGGAGACAGCACGCCCCACCTTCCGCTTGATTCCTTCTCCGAGAAGGTGGCCGGAGGCCGGATGAGGGTGAATGCCCGGATGTTTTTTGAGAAGGCCACTGTTCAATTGCAGGTTTTTTGTCCGCTCCACGCGCGATGCTCGGTGCCGTTCATGAGCCGTTGAATGTTTATCCGATGCTTCCAAATCGCCATCACACCGAGGAAAAGGAAAATCCAAAACAGCAACCCGAAGCGGTCGCCGCACGCGCCCGGCAGCGCCGCAACGCTGACCGGCAGCGCAACCGCCGCCGCGATCGACGCCACCGACACGTAACGGCTGACCGCGAAAAAAACAATCCAAACTCCAATGCAAATCCCAAGTAGCATCGGCGCAAGCCCCCCCACCACGCCGGCGGTCGTGGCGATGCCCTTGCCGCCCTTGAAACCAAGCCAGCAGGGGTAGTTGTGCCCGAGTATCGCTGACACGCCGATCAGCATTTGCAGCGTTTGCAACTCGGGCGCTTGACTCTCGGGGAACACCCCGGCCACTAGCGCCGGGAGAAACAGGCACGGCAACAGCCCTTTCATCACATCGACAAGCAGCACCGCAACGCCGATGCCTTTGCCCAGCACGCGGAACGCATTGGTCGCGCCGATGTTGCCGCTGCCGACCGCGCGGATGTCCACGCCCTTGAGCCGGCCCGCGAGCAGGCCCGCCGGCAGCGAGCCGGGCAAATATCCCACGAGAACCACGACCAGCCAAGCAAGCGCCTCCATACGCGGACTGTAGTGGCTTGGCTTTATGGGCAGCAAGCCGTTTTCCCCGCTGCACGCGCGGATTGCCTTCGGCGGCCCGTGGCCGTTAAGCTCGCGGCGGCTTGCAGACGGACACGCCAATGATTGAGGTGCAAAACCTGACCAAGCGCTACGGGCAACACGTGGCGCTCGACGGTGTGTCGTTCTCCGTCGGCCGTGGTGAGGTGGTCGGTTTTCTCGGCCCAAACGGCGCCGGCAAAAGCACCACGATGCGCATCCTGACCACCTTCATCGCGGCAACCTCCGGCACGGTGCGCGTCGGGGGCGACTGTGTTTTTGAGCAACCGATGCGCGTCCGCAAACGGCTCGGCTACATGCCGGAGAACAACCCGCTGCCGCTCGATCTGCGTGTCGCTGATTATTTGAAATTCCGTGCCCAACTCAAGCGCTTGGCCAACGGCGACTCCGCCAATCGCATCGCCGGAGTGATGGAGCAGTGCGGTGTCGCCGATGTCGCCGGCCGGTTCATCGGCCAACTCTCTCGCGGCTATCGGCAACGCGTGGGTATGGCCGACGCCCTCCTGGGCAAGCCGGAGTTGATCGTGCTCGACGAGCCAACTGCCGGCCTCGACCCCAACCAGGTTCGCTCCGTGCGAAAACTAGTCCGCGATCTCGCCGGTGGCCATACGGTGTTGATCTCGTCGCACATCCTTTCCGAAATCGAGATGACCTGCGACCGCGTCGTCATCCTGCACGAAGGCCGCCTGCTCGCCAGCGGCGCGCTGGATGAGTTGATGGCCAAGGCCAACGCCGCCATCGTCGCCGAGGTGCGCGCACCGCTCACTGACGCCAAAGAGTGGGCCACCCAACTCGCGCTTGGCCAAGCGGAGTGCGCCGAACAACCGGGCGGCTACGTCCGCTGCCGATTCACCGACGCCAAAAGCACCGACGCGCGCGAAAAGATTTTTTCCAGCGCCAGCGAGCGCGGTTGGCCGCTGCGCGAATTGTCGCGGCAAGCCCAGTCGCTCGAAGACTTGTTCGTCAGCCTGACACGCGGAAAGGAGGCCGGCGAATGAGCGTCTTTCGCGCACTGGTTCGCCGCGAGTTGTCGGCGTTTTTTCAGGGGCCAACCGGCTTCATCACCATCGCCGCCGTGCTGTTTTTGATCGGGCTCGGCTTCGTGATCGTGCTCTCCGGCCTCAACGGCCAAGCGACGCCGATGCCGGTCACGCAGGTGTTTTACAGCACCTATTTTTTCTGGCTGATACTGCTGCTCATCGCGCCGATCATCACCATGCGCAGCTTCGCGATGGAGCGGGCCAGCGGCACGTATGAAAGCCTGATGACCGCACCCGTCGGCGACTGGCAAGTCGTGCTGGCCAAGTTCGCCGGGGCGTTAATTTTTTACATGATTCTTTGGATGCCGTTGCTGGTTTGCTCGCTGGTGGTGCGGTTTTACGTCGGCGAATCGGCGGTGCTCGGGCTTGGCCAGATGGCCACTTCGGCGCTCGGCATTCTACTCGTCGGTTGCCTGTACATGTCGATGGGTTGCTTCGCCTCGGCGCTCACGCTCAACCAGGCCGTCGCCGCGGTGAGCGGTTTCGCGATGGGCGCGGCGCTGTTCTTCACCGGCTTTTTTTCGTACTTCGCCGACGACCGCTCGGACTGGATTTCGCAACTCGCCCGGCACGTGTCGCTGACCAATCACATGGAATCGTTTTCGCGCGGCGTGATCGACCTCGGCGCAGTGATCTTTTTCCTGAGCCTCACGGCACTGTTCCTTTACCTCACGCACAAAGTAGTCGAAAGCCGACGGTGGAAATAACCGATGAGTGACGAACAACAACTCGCCAGTTTTTCGCCGACGGTGCGGCGTGTGATCTCGCGGCGCGTGATCCTCTCGGCGGTCACGGCGGCGGTGTGCGTGGTGTTGGCCAACTTGCTCGCGCTGCGAAATCCCGCGCAGATCGTACTCACTCAATCGGCCGACCACAGCCTGTCGCCGCTCACGAAAAACGTGCTTCGCTCGCTGACGAACGAGGTGCGTGCCGTGGTGTTGTTCGACCGGCAGGCTGACCTGTTCGAGCCGGTCAAAAATCTGCTTACTGAATACGAGCGCACGTCGCCAAAGCTGAAACTCGAGTTCATCGATATTGCCCGCGATCCCACCCGTGCAGAGGCTGTGCAGCAGGAGTTGAAAATGTCTGTCAACTCACCGGAGAATCGCGTGATCTTCGCCGCGAACAACACCGCCAAAGCGATCAGCCAAAGCGAACTTTCGATCCTCGATTTTTCCGAATTTATCAACACTCGCGAAGCGCGTCGCACGCACTTCGTAGGCGAGCAATTATTCACCTCCGCCATTGCCGCGGTGACTCAGGGACGCCAAACCAAAGTCGGCTTCGTCATCGGCCACGGCGAACACAAAGCCAGCGACACCGGCGGCCAATGGGGTTACTCGAAATTTGCCAACATACTGCAACAGAAGGATTTGCATCTGCAGGAAATCCCACTTACCGGCACCAACAGCATCCCCGCTGACTGCCGAATGTTGATCGTCGCCGGCCCGCGCACGCCGTACAGCCGCGACGAGTTGGCCAAGCTGCGCGAGTTCGTCGGCACCGGCGGGAGTCTCTTTACGCTGTTCAATTTTTACTCGCTACAACGCCCAACTGGCCTCGAGAATTTTCTCGCCGATTACGATTTTGAAATCGGATTCAATCAGGTTTCCGACTCGAAAAATGAGCAGTCCGGCCAAGGCGGTTTGCTGCTGGTCGATGACCTCGGCAGCCACCCAATCACAAAGCCGATTTTGGGCAGCCGACTCCAAATGCTCCTCCCTCGTTCTGTCGGTTTTCCCGAGGCGGAAAATGACGTGTCGCCTCCGGGATCGATCCTCGCGCACTCGTCCGACGCCGGCCAGGCGGTTGGCCAAATCCAAGGCAACAAAGGCTCCGTTGAGAGGGAGGGAAAGATTCCGTTGATCGCCGCCAAGCTGCACGCGAACGACGGCCAACCTCCGGCGCGACTCGTCGTCGCCGGCGACTCGTTGTTCCTCGGCAACAGCGCGATCGAGGCCGGGGCCAACCGCGACTTCGCCAGCCTCGCTGTAAACTGGCTGCTCGAACGCGAACACTTGCTCGCCATCGCGCCGCGCACGGTCACCGAATATCGCATCGACCTCAGCCGCGCTGAGATGACGTCGATCACTTGGCTTCTGCTTTTGGTGCTGCCCGGCGGCACGCTTGGCCTTGGGCTGCTTTGGTGGCACCGACAGATGAAACGATCATGAACCCGAGGGAACTTTTTTGGCTCAGCGGCTTGGCCGTGGTGTTGGCAATCGCCTGCGTCGCTGACGGGCTGTTTTTGTCGGGTGCCGACAACACGCTTGGCCAAGCGGAGCGTCTTTTCCCGGAGTTAACCGCCGGGTCGATCGACTCGTTCGCCGTCACTCGCGGCGACACAACGGTTACCGCAAAAAAAATTAACGGCCAATGGCGAGTCGCCGATCCCGATTACCCGGCGCACCCAGAGCGCATCGAGCTCTTGGCCAAGCGACTTGCCGAACTCACTGTCAGCCAACGGGTTGCCGAAACCGAATGGACCGAGACCGGCAACGAAAAAACGTTCGGCCTCGACGAGGCCAAGGCGCTCGTGCGCTGGAGCAGCGGCGGCACGGAGCAGTCGCTTGAGGTCGGCTCGGCGGCGATGTTCGGACGGCAAACTTACGTGCGCTTACCCGGCACGCGGGATGTGATTTTGGCCGGCGGCGACTTGGCCAACTGGGTGCCACGCAACGCTGATGACTGGCGCGACCTGCGGCTCGTGCCGGAAGATCTCGAGTTTGATCGACTGCGGTTTTGGGGCCAAAGCCGCACGGTCGAGTTGGCCAAGGGCAGCGACGGCGCTTGGCGAATGGAACTGCCGGTTGACTCCGCCGCCGATCAAATGGTCATCCGCCAACTGATCCAGCGGATGCAACTCGCCCGCATCGTGCAAGTCGCCGCTGCTGCCGGCGAAGGCGAACCGGCGGCGACCGTGCGCTTGGCCAAGGGCGACGACACGGTCATCGAGTTGGAGTTCCGCAAACCGGACGACGAAGAGCCGACTGTGCTGGTGAAACATTCCGAGCGCGGCACGGTGGTGATTCAGGACGACGGGCTGCTGACGTTGCTGCGACTGCCGCACGATCAGTTCCGCGAGCACGCGGTTT
>Ga0209554_1001085_pt1 | contig 21411 bp, 17 predicted proteins | sample MarorgKNORR_S2LV_5_FD_188221 | JGI IMG/M metagenome (GOLD analysis project Ga0209554, IMG submission 188221) | Marine microbial communities from the Southern Atlantic Ocean, analyzing organic carbon cycling - Bottom_A/KNORR_S2/LV (SPAdes) (version 2) | ecosystem: Environmental > Aquatic > Marine...
CCCTCGGCAAGGTACTAGCCGATCGGGCCGCTCGCCTCGGCGACAAACCCTTCATCGTCACCGATCATGCAAGCCATTCCTACGCCGAGATCGATGCCTGGTCGAACCGCCTGGCCAACGGCCTTGCGGCGCTCGGCATCGCGCCCGGCGAAACCGTACTGGTGATGCTGACCAACACCGTCGAATTCGTCGCCCTGTGGTGCGGACTCGGCAAGCTGGGCGCCATCGAAGTACCGGTCAACACCGCCTATCGGGGCGATATCTTCGCCCATGTGATCAACAACTCCGGCGCCACCACAATGGTCGTCGAAGCGCGGTTTCTCGAGCGCCTGGCCGAAGTCGCACCCCGGCTCGAAACCCTGGAGCGTTTGATCGTCACGGGCGAGAGCAAAATTGAAAGCCTCGGCAAGCGTTTCGAGATCGCCGGCTGGGATGTCATGGAGGTCGACAACGAGACGCCCATCGCCGACGGGCCGCGCCATCTCGACCTCAAGGCGGTGATGTACACCTCGGGCACCACCGGGTTGTCGAAGGGCGTCATGATCACCCACAGCCACGCCTACAACTACGCCGCCTGCGGTCCCGACCTGCTTGAGTTGGGCGCGGATGACATTTACTACGCGCCGCTGCCGCTGTTCCACATCGCCGGCCAGTGGGCGGTGGTCTATGCCGCCATGATCGCCGGCGCCAGCGCCGTGCTGACCGACCGGTTCAGCATCGAGGCTTTTTGGGATGACGTGCGCCGGCACGGCGCGACCGCGACCTTCCTGCTGGGCGCCATGGCCAATTTCCTCTACCGCCAGGAGCCGCGCGGCGCTGACGCCGACAATCCGCTGAAGAAAGCGCTTATCGTTCCGCTGTTTCCTGAAATCGAGGATTTCAAGCGGCGCTTCGACTGCCAAGTCACCACCACCTACGGCTCGACCGAGGTCGGCGTGCCGGTGACAGCCAGCTTCGACCTGCCCAATGCGCGCGTCTGCGGCCGCGTCAAGGACGAGCTGTTCGAGGTCCGCCTTGTCGATGAGGACGACGAAGAGGTGCCGGTGGGAACGGTCGGCGAGCTGGTGGTCCGGCCCCGGGAGCCCTGGCTGGTCATGGCCGGCTACTGGCGCGATCCGGAGCAGACCGAGGTGGCCTGGCGCAATCTCTGGCTCCATTCAGGCGATACAATGTACCGTGATGAGGACGGCTGGCTATACTTCTCCGACCGATTGGCGGACTGCATCCGGCGGCGCGGCGAAAATATCTCCTCCCTGGAGGTCGAGAATCAGCTCTATGCCCACGATGCGGTGTTCGAATGCGCCGTCTTCGGCGTGCCGTCGGAGCATACCGAGGAGGACGTCATGGCGACCCTGGTTCTCAAACCGGGCGCCGGTCTTGAACCCGCCGACTTAATCGCCTTCCTCAAGCCGCGCATGCCATCCTTCATGGTGCCGCGCTATGTCAACATCATCGACGCCCTGTCCAAGACACCGACCGGCAAGATCCAGAAAACGGATCTGCGCGCCCAGGGCGTCACGCCAACCACCTGGGACCGCGAAGCCGGCAAGACACGCCGCTCATCCTGATCCCTCAATCAAAAAGGACTACACACATGGGGCAAATCCGCACCAAGATCGATGGCCATATCGCCTGGCTACTGTTCGACCGGCCCGACAAGCTCAACGCCATGACCATCGATTCCTGGCGCGAGATGGGCGAGGCGCTGACCGCACTCGGCAAGGAGTCCGAGGTTCGCGTCCTGATCCTCGCCGGCGAAGGCCGCGCCTTTCTGGCCGGCCACGACGTCAATGAGATGCGCGAGCACAGCCGCGCCTTCGCCGCCGGCACCTACAAGCCGGCCGATCTGCACGAAGGCCAGAAGATGCTGCAGGAGACCACCCGGCTGATCCGCAAGCTGCGCTTCCCGGTGATCGCCGCGGTGCACGGTTTCGCAGTGGGCGCCGGCTGCGAGGTCACGGTCGCCTGCGATCTGGTGGTCGCCGCCGAGGGCGCCAAGTTCGGCTTTCCCGAGGTCAACGTCGGCGTCACCATCACCAACGGCGGCACCTTCCTACTGCCCCGCAAGATCGGCCTGGCCCGCGCCCGTGAGATGGCCTACACCGGCGAGTTCATCGACGCCGAAGAGGCGCTGGCCATGGGGCTGGTCAACCGCGTGGTGCCTGAGGACCGGCTGCGCGACGAGGCCGAGGCCCTGGCCCGGCGCATCGCCAGCCGGGCGCCCATGGCGGTGCAGCTTCATAAGACGATGATCGATCGCGGCCTCGAGGCGACACTCGAGACCATGCTCGCCTTCGAGACCGAGGCCCTGGTGATGACCGCCGTGACCGACGACCATATCGAGGGCGTCAACGCCTTCTTTGAAAAGCGCGAGCCGGATTTCAAGGGCGTTTAGGGAAGACTCTAGGGCCGCGACTCTAGGGTCGTGACAGTGGCTTGTAATGGATTCGGTGGGGCTGGTCGGCTTCCGCACCCAGGCGGGCGCGGCGATCCGCCTCATAGTCCGAATAGCCGCCCTCGAACCAGACCTGTTTGCTGTCGTCCTCGAAGGCGATGATATGGGTAGCGATGCGGTCGAGAAACCAGCGGTCATGGCTGATGACGATGGCGCAGCCGCCGAAATCGAGCAGGGCGTCCTCCAGGGCGCGCAGGGTATCCACGTCGAGATCGTTGGTCGGCTCATCGAGCAGCAGCAAATTCGCACCGGATTTTAGAATCTTGGCAAGATGCACGCGGTTGCGCTCACCGCCGGACAACTGGCCGGTCTTCTTCTGTTGATCGGCGCCCTTGAAGTTGAAGGATGCACAATAGGCGCGCGCCGCGACTTTCCGCTTGCCCAGGTCGATCTCGTCGAGGCCGCCTGAAATCTCCTCCCACACCGCCTTGGTCGGGTCGAGGGAATCGCGCGACTGATCCACATAGCCGAGCTTGACCGTATCGCCGATCACCAGGGAGCCCGAGTCGGCGGTCTCGCGCCCGGCAATCATGTTGAACAGGGTGGTCTTGCCGGCGCCGTTAGGCCCGATCACCCCGACGATGCCGCCGGGCGGCAGGCGGAACGAAAATTCGTCGATCAACAGCGTCTCGCCGTAGGCCTTGCGCAAGCCTTCGGCGACGATCACCTGATCGCCGAGCCGGGGCCCGGCCGGGATGACGATCTGCGCGCTGTCGAAGGCGCGGTCTTTGCTGTCGTCGAGCAAGCGCTCATAGGCCGAGACCCGGGCCTTGTTCTTGGAGCGCCGCGCACTGGGTGATGCGCGAATCCATTCCAGCTCATGCTCGAGGGTGCGCTGGCGCGCCTTATCCTGTCTCTCCTCCAGGGCGAGGCGCTGGCTCTTCTGCTCGAGCCAGGACGAGTAGTTGCCCTCCCAGGGGATGCCCTGGCCGCGATCGAGCTCAAGAATCCATCCCGCCACATTGTCGAGGAAATAGCGATCGTGGGTGACCGCCATGACGGTGCCCGGATAGTCATGCAGAAAACGCTCCAGCCAGGCCACGGATTCCGCATCGAGGTGGTTGGTCGGCTCATCGAGCAACAATAGGTCGGGTGACTCAAGCAGCAGCCGGCACAAGGCAACCCGGCGGCGCTCACCGCCCGACAGGGTGGTCACATCACTATCGCCCGGCGGGCAGCGCAGGGCGTCCATGGCGACTTCGACGGTGCGCCCCAGATTCCAGGCATCGGCGGCGTCGATCTTCTCCTGAAGCTTACCCTGTTCGGCGAGCAGGGCGTCCATCTCGCCCTCGTCCATCTCTTCGGCGAAGCGCTGCGAAATAGCATCGAAGCGGTCGAGCAGCGCCTTGGTCTCGCCAACCCCCTGCATGACGTTTTCGAGCACGCTGAGCTCGGCATCGAGTTCTGGCTCCTGGGCGAGATAGCCTACCCTTACGCCCTCGGCGGCCCAGGCTTCGCCGCTGACATCGGTCTCGATGCCGGCCATCACCTTGAGCAGGGTCGATTTGCCGGCGCCGTTGAGGCCGAGCACGCCGATCTTGGCGCCCGGCAGGAAGGCCAGGGTGATATTTTTCAGGACCTGGCGGCCGCCGGGATACAGCTTGTTGAGCTGCCGCATGACATAGATGTATTGATACGCGGCCATGGCCGGCTCCACCTGAAATAAAAGGAGCGTCCTTGTAACGCAACTGCCGCTCTACCACTAGATCAATAGGGCGGGTGGATTTAAGATCATTTTTTTGAGAGCCATTCTGCATGACACCCGAACAGCTGGTGACGCAATTCTGGAAAGCCTTCGACGAGGCGCGGTTTGAGGATGTCCGCCCCCTGCTGGCCGAGGGCTTCTTCGCCGAGTGGCCGCAAACCGGCGAGGTGATACGCGGCGCCGACAACCTAATCCAGCTCAATTCAAATTATCCCGGCCGCTGGCGTTGCCACTTGCGGGAAATCCTGAGCCAGGGTGATCGCCTGGCCTTCCTCTCGCCCCAGCTCGTTCGTCGGATCCTCGATGGTGAACAGCCAGTTGGCGTCACGGTGAAGACGCTCACCCGTGAGCATGACCTGCCACTCTTATGGCAAGAGCAGGAAACCCTCGTCGCATCTTTCCGATAGAGAGTTGTCCTAGAAATCGCATCCAGAGACTATGGGCCGTTCCGGCCCTGGCTGCTCCAAACAATCGTCTCCAGGACAACCTCGGCCCGCCAAAGCCCGCGGAACCGCGGGGTTTCTCGCCTAAGGCTCTGGCATTTCGGGAAATCGCAGACGGAATGGTGGGCCCGGCAGGATTCGAACCTGCGACAACACCGTTATGAGCGGTGGGTTCTGACCGCTGAACTACGGGCCCGCCGGGACCATACCTCAAGGCGTCAGCGCGGGAAAGCCAACCGTGCGCCCTGGTGGAGCAAAACCCGCGTCCCGACGTCATAGCGCATCAGATCCTCGCCGAGGATCACCGGGCCGGCGAAATCGGCGGCGACCTCGGCCAGCAGCGCGTCGCGATCGCAGGCCGGCGGCACGAAATGACTCAGCATGAGGGCCCCGACCGCGGCCTCGGCGGCGATCTTGCCGACCTCCGACGACAGGGTATGGTAGGCCGCCACATTGGCCCGGCCCTCCGTCGTGCGAAGGCCCTCGATGATCGGCAGGTCGCGATGAATGAAAACTTCGTGGAGCAGTAGATCGGCATCCCGCGCGGCCTCGATAAGCGCCTTGCAACGCCGGGTGTCGCCGGACACCACCAGGCGCGCGCCGGCCGCCTCGAAGACGAAGCCGAAGGCGTGGCGCACCGGGCGGTGGTCAACCCGGAAAGCGGATACGCTCAGCCCGTCGAGGGTGATTACCACCTCGGGCGCGTCGCCGGGGTCGATCTCCTCGACCTCGATATCGAGCGCCGCTGTCGAAGGACGCCGCTCGTGAGCAATGCGCTGGTCGAGCTCAGGACGCCACAGGGCCATCAACCCGTCAACGAAGGCCTTGGTTCCCGGCGGGCCGATCACCCGCTGGGGCCGGTCGCGGCCCTGGTGCCAGCTCGACACCACAAGCTGGAAGAAATCGACCAGGTGGTCGCTGTGCAGGTGGGTCAGCAGCAGGGCGTCGATGTCGCGGCCCGAAAGCCCGGCGGCGAGCAGCCGCTGGGTCACCCCCGATCCGCAATCGACCAACAGCGTCCGGCCACCATGGCTGATCACCTGGGCGGGGCCGTAACGTTCGCAATGGACAACCGGACAGCCGGTGCCGAGTAGAATGAGCTGCACGCTGCTTAATCCGCGTGCGCGACCCTAGAAATCCAGGAAGCTGCGCAGCTTGCGTGAGCGGCTAGGATGCTTGAGCTTGCGCAGGGCCTTGGCCTCGATCTGGCGGATACGCTCGCGGGTGACCGAGAATTGCTGGCCGACTTCTTCCAGGGTGTGGTCGGTGTTCATGCCGATGCCGAAGCGCATGCGCAGCACCCGCTCCTCGCGCGGCGTGAGGCTGGCGAGCACCCGGGTGGTGGTCTCGCGCAGATTGGAATGAATCGCCGCATCGACCGGCAGCACGGCGTTCTTGTCCTCGATGAAGTCGCCCAGATGGCTGTCTTCCTCGTCGCCGATGGGGGTCTCCAGGCTGATCGGCTCCTTGGCGATTTTCATCACCTTGCGGACCTTCTCAAGCGGCATGCCGAGGCGCACGGCAATCTCCTCGGAGGTCGGCTCGCGGCCGATCTCGTGGAGCATCTGGCGCGAGGTGCGGACCAGCTTGTTGATGGTCTCGATCATATGCACGGGGATGCGGATGGTGCGCGCCTGATCGGCGATCGAGCGGGTGATCGCCTGGCGGATCCACCAGGTGGCGTAGGTCGAGAATTTGTAGCCCCGGCGATATTCGAACTTATCGACCGCCTTCATCAGGCCGATATTGCCTTCCTGGATGAGGTCGAGGAATTGCAGGCCGCGGTTGGTGTATTTCTTGGCGATGGAAATGACCAGGCGCAGGTTGGCCTCGACCATTTCCTTCTTCGCCCGCGCCGCTTCACGCTCGCCCTGCTGCACGGTCTTGACGATGCGCTTGAACTCGGTGATCTCCAAGCCGAGGTTCTTGGCGATGTCGGCGATTTTCGAACGGATGCGCTTGATCTCGTCGCGCTCGTTGGTGGTGAACTTTTTCCAGGCGGGATCCTTGAGCGCCGAGACGCGCCGCAGCCACCGGGGATCGAGTTCACAGCCGTTATAGCTGTTGAGAAACTCCAGGCGCGATACCTTGCAGCGCTCGGCGAGGCGCAAAAGCCCGCCCTCGAGACGGATCAGTTCGCGGTTGGCCTCATAGAGCTCGGCGACCAGCGCCTCGATACGGTTATTGTTGAGATGAATGCTGTCCATCAGCTTGTAGAGATGGCGCTTGGAGCGGACGTAGCGCTGTTCGTCGTCGGCACTCGCTGTTTTACCCTTCAAGGCGACAGCCAGGCGATCTTCCTGCAGGGCGCGGATATTGCCGTAAGCGCGGTCGATCTTCTTGAAGGATTTGAGAGCGCCGGGCAGCAAGGCCTGTTCCATGGCGGCGAGAGACAAGGTGTTTTCCTCATCCTCATCGTCGTCGTCGGTCCTCGCCTCTTGATTGGAATTATCTGCGCCCTGTTCGGCGGCGGGTTTCGCCGACGCTTCATCGGCGGGCTTGGCGACAGTCGGAATGGCTTCGAGGACGGCGCCAGGGCTGCCCTGAGCGGTCTTTACGGGCACGCTGGCCGGATTATTCACCATGTTCGTATTGGTGGACTTCGGGCCGCCGAAGGTGGCGTCGAGATCGATGACGTCACGCAACAGGACGCTGCCCTCGACCAGCGCCTGGCGCCACTGGACGATGGCGCCGAGGGTCAACGGGCTTTCGCAGATACCGCCGATCATCTTCTCGCGGCCGGCCTCGATGCGCTTGGCAATGGCGATTTCGCCCTCTCGCGAGAGCAGCTCAACGCTGCCCATTTCACGGAGATACATGCGCACCGGATCGTCGGTGCTGCCGACTTCCTCGGTGGTCGTCGTGGCGGCTTTCTCGGCCGGTTTTCCCTCGCTGCTTGAGACCTCTTCGCTTTCCTCGTTTTCGACCACATTGATGCCAAGCTCGGACAGCATCGACATGGTGTCTTCGATCTGCTCGGAGGAAACCGTGCCTTGGGGCAGGGCGGTGTTGATATCGTCATAGGTGACGTATCCGCGCTCCTTGCCCTTGGCGATCATCTTCTTGACCGCCGCGATGACCTGATCGACTAGCGGGCCGTCGGAAACTTCGCCCCGATCCCTATCGTCTTCCGCGGTATTCGCTTTCGTGGAAGCCATATTTTTAATTCTCCTCAACCACGGCACCAGATCCGTTGGCGTATATCACAACCCATTCCGAATTAGCCCATAATATATTAAGGCAACGTCATCTCAAATTCCGCGTCCTCGCCGGCAATCTTCTGAACCTGTTGCAGAAGGGCGTCAAACCGAGCCAATGTCTCATCGTTCATGTTCTCGCCCATTGCCGTCTCGGCTGCTTTCAGTTCGGCCTCAAGTGAGGCCACCCGCGTGTGGCGCGAATAAACATGACGCCATCCCCGTTCCAATTCCGAAAGCGCGCCCCCAGGTCTTCCCATACGATCATCAAGCCGCCGTCGCGACCATTCCAGCGGCGACGACATATTATCGATAATCTTTGCAAACCCTTGGTCTGACAGGTGGCGCTTAAGGGTCTCACTGTCAAGATCCGAAATTTCGACCGCCGCATCTAGAATAGCCTTGCGTAGCTTGTCAAGCCCATCCCTGGCGATTTCCACCGCTGCAAAATCCTCGCGCAGGTTTGCCAGCAATTCGGGATGGGCGAGGACCATGGTCACCAGCAGCCGCTCGCGGCGCTCGGCGGAGCCGTCGCCACCACTGCCTAGGGCGTCGGTCAAGGGTGGCTCAGGCGGCCTATAGGAGGCGCCCCAACGCGGCTTGCCCTGCACGAACTGCCGCGCTGGCTTGTTCGCCGGCGCGCCACCGCTGAATGCCGCCCAGAAGCGCGATTTCACTTCCCGCCTGTAATGATCGCGCACCCGCTGATCGGTAATCTTTCCGACCAGGTCATAAAGCTTCTTCTCGACTCCGGCCCGGCGCTCAGGCGTATCGACGGGGCGTCCGACAGCCTCCATAGCCCACAGCACGTCGGCGAGCGGCTTGGCGCTCTCCAGCAGCACGCTCAAGGCGCCACGGCCCTTGGCCTCGATCAGGCTGTCGGGGTCTTCGCCCGCGGGCAGATAAGCAAAGCGCAAGGAGCGGCCGGATTCGAGCAGGGGCAACACGCGCTCAGCAGCGCGCATGGCGGCGCGTTGCCCTGCGTCGTCGCCGTCGAAACAAACGATCGGTTCGGGGGCAAGCCGCCACAGCTCCCTGATCTGGTCTTCGGTAAGCGCCGTGCCCAGGGGCGCCACGGCATGTTGGAAGCCGGCGCGATGGAGCGCGATGACGTCCATATAGCCCTCGGCGACGATAACCTCTCCGGCATCATGGGCGGGCTTGCGCGCCAGGGCCAGGCCGTACAGCAGGCGGCCTTTGTGAAACAACGGGGTTTCCGGCGAATTGAGATATTTCGGCATGCCGTCGCCCAGGGCGCGGCCGCCGAAGGCGACGACTCGCCCGCCGCGGTCGCTGATCGGAAAAATGATGCGGCCCCGGAAGCGATCATAAGGTTTGCCGCCGTCGTCGGGGATGCCGGTCAAACCGGCCTCCGCCATCATCCCATCGGAAATTCCTTGCGCGGCCAATGCTTCTTTCAGAGCGCCCCGGGACTCCGGCGCCCAGCCGAGGCGGAATTTCGTGATGATTTCCGCCTCCAGGCCGCGCCCGGCAAGATAATCCCGCCCCGCCTTGCCGCCCACATCGGCGAGGCGCGCCTCAAACCAGATACAGGCCGCCTCCATCACCTCATAGAGCGATGTCCGCTTTTTCGCCTGCTCCCGATCCTCGGGCGACTGCTTGGGCAGGGCGAGACCGGCGACGCCAGCCAGGCGCTCGACCGCCTCGGGAAAGCTGATGCCGTCCATGCGCATCTCGAAGCCGATGACATCACCATGGGCGCCGCAGCCAAAACAATGGAAAAAGCCCTTCTCGTCATTGACCGTGAAGGATGGAGTCTTCTCTTTATGAAAGGGACAGAGGCCGGCGAATTCTCGACCCTTGCGGGTTAACGGCACGCGCCGGGCGATGCTGTCCGACAACAAGACCCGCAGCCGTATCTCGTCGAGAAACTCAGGAAGAAAACTCATCCCGCAATATATCCCCCGGACCATACCCCAGCAAGCCAAACCCCAGAAAGATGCAACACCCGCCTGCGTAACTTCTACTTCTGCCAACATCCACTTCGACCGGTACGGCTATTTCCGGTAAACTCTGTTTTGGAAACAGGGGGGGAGGGGGGCTCTTATGGAAACTCAAGGTGCGATGCGCAGACTTGCCGTAATTCTTGTCGCCGACATGGTTGGTTATAGCCACCTTGTTGAAGCGGACGAGGAAGGGACAATCGCACGCATGATAGAACATCGATCAGTCCTGATTGACCCTAAGATTGAGCAGCATCATGGGAGGATTGTGAAATCCACCGGCGACGGCCTGTTGGTGGAATTCGCGAGTCCGGTCGAGGCTGTGCGGTGCGCCGTCGAGATTCAGCGCTGTTTAATCGAGAGCGAGGCCGCGATTCCCGAGGGTCGCCGCATCCAATATCGAATGGGCATCAACCTCGGCGATATCGTGGTCGAGGGCGACGACATCCTTGGTGACGGGGTGAACGTCGCCGCCCGATTGGAAAGTATCGCCGAACCGGACGGCGTATGGATATCAGGTTCGGTCTACGAACAAATCCACGGAAAGATCGATCTGGCTTTCGACGATCTCGGCCATCGCAAGGTTAAGAATATCGACCATTCGATCCATGTTTATCGGGCGCACCTAAAAGATTTCTCACCGGGTATACAAAGCCAGCCCTTGTTCGACTTCGACAGCAATATGATCGATAGAAGCTCGCTGATTACCGGTCGCTGCCTCTGCGGCGATATCCGGTACGAAATCAGCGCACCGGCAATCGGCGCCGCTTTTTGTCACTGCAGGATGTGTCAGCGATCAATCGGCGCCGCCGTCAACGCATGGGTGGCGTTTCCCAACAATGCCGTTCGATTCACTAGCGGTGAACCAAAATATTACAGTTCCTCGCCGATTGCCATGCGCGGGTTTTGCGCGACTTGCGGAACGAGCTTGACCTATAAGCTAATGAAGCCGGAAGAATTGCCCTTTCTGGTCTTTACAATCGCAAGCCTGGACAAGCCGGAGGACCATACGCCGACGTGGCACGGGGGCACAGAAAGCCAGATGCCCTGGCTCGATATTCATGACGACCTTCCCAGGACAAAGTGCGAGGAAGCATCCGACCTCCGTAGCGCTTGGGAATCAGTCGGCGTGATCGACCCTGAGAATTGGAAATAGTTAAAGTTAGCGGAGCTTCCATAAAGCAGCCGCAACCATCACCGCCTCAGACGAGTCTTTCCTTGACCAGCAGGCCCACCTTGGAAAAATCCATGCGCCCGGCGTAGCGCTCCTTCAAGGCGGCCATGGTCGGGCCCATGTCCTTCAGGCCCTTGGCGCCCACATCGGCAATCACTTCGGTGATCGCCGCCGCCGTCTCATCGTCGGTGAGCTGGCTCGGCAGGAAGGTCTCGATAATGGCAATTTCCTCGGCTTCGCGCCCGGCCAGATCGATCCGCCCGCCCTGCTCGTAAAGCCGGATGGATTCGCGGCGCTGTTTGACCATCTTGGTGAGCAGCTGGAGGATATCGTCGTCGCTGACGCCGTCCGTTTGGCCGTTACCGCGGGCGGCGATGTCGCGGTCCTTGAGGGCGGCCAGGATCAGACGCAGGGTGGACAGCTTATGCTGGTCCCTGGCCAGGGTGGCCAGCTTGAGCTCTTCGCGTAAGCGCTCTCTCAGCATGCAACACTCATGGAATAGTTCATCGACATGTAATTTTAGACATGTAGGGTTCGCCGGATGCTCTATGGGAAACGATGATAATAGCGTGATTCGGGTTTCGAATCAAACGTAAAAACATTTACAAGTTGCTGATTTAAAACGAATTTTTCTTAAAGACAAGGCTTGACGGCGGTCCATGATTTGCTTATGGTCCGCGCCAATCCAACCCCTGGCAATGCCCTATGATCAAGCCTTCGACGCCGTCCGCCCCCCTGGCTGCGGCGCTATTGGTTCTCGCCGACGGCACAGTATTCAGGGGGCACGGCATCGGCGCCAAGGGGCAATGCGTCGGCGAAGTCTGCTTCAATACATCGATGACCGGCTATCAGGAAATCCTTACGGACCCCTCCTACGCCGGCCAGATCATCACCTTCACCTTTCCCCATATCGGCAACGTCGGCACCAACCCGCAAGACCTGGAAGCGACCCAGTCGGCGGCGCGCGGGCTGGTGCTCAGGGCCGATATCACCGAGCCCGCCAACTTCCGCTCCTCGCGCCATCTCAATGACTGGCTGGTGGATTACGGCCTGATCGGCATCAGTGGCATCGACACCCGCCGCCTGACCCGCCACCTGCGCGACAACGGCGCCCAGGCCGGCGTGGTGATCCATGGCGAGGGTGATGTGGCCGAGCTCCACGCCACGGCACGGGCCTGGCCGGGGCTGGTCGGCATGGACCTGGCGAAAGAGGTGAGCTGCCTGCAGAGCTATGAATGGGATCAGACCCGCTGGTCCCTGGAACAAGGCTTCGGCAGGCAAAAAGAAGCGCGGTTCCACGTGGTGGCGGTCGATTACGGCGCCAAGCAGAATATCCTGCGCTGTCTGGCGAGCGCCGGTTGTCGGGTGACCGTGGTTCCGGCGGCGACCGGCTTTGAGGACATCCTTCGCCTCAAGCCCGACGGCGTGTTCCTGTCCAACGGGCCGGGCGATCCCCAGGCGACCGGCGAATACGCCATCCCGGCGATCCAGGGCATCATGGCCAGCGGCCTGCCCCTGTTCGGCATTTGCCTGGGCCATCAGATGCTCGCCCTGGCGCTCGGCGCGCGCACCACCAAGATGCATTTCGGCCATCGCGGCGCCAATCACCCGGTTCTGGACCTGGTCACCGGCAAGGTCGAGATCACCAGCCAGAACCACGGCTTCGTGGTCGACGCAGACAGCCTGCCGGCCGGCGTCACGGCGACCCACGTCTCGCTGTTCGACAAATCCCTCGAAGGCCTGGCGGTCGAAGGCAAGCCAATCTTCTCCGTGCAACACCACCCGGAAGCCTCCCCCGGCCCGCAAGACAGCCACTACCTGTTCGAGCGCTTCGTTGGGATGATGGAGGACCATGCCTAATGCCTAAGCGCACCGATATCTCCTCCATCCTGATCATCGGGGCCGGGCCTATTGTTATTGGTCAGGCTTGTGAGTTTGATTATTCCGGCGCCCAGGCCTGCAAGGCACTCAGGAGCGAAGGCTATCGCGTGGTGCTGGTCAATTCGAACCCGGCGACCATCATGACCGACCCGGACCTGGCCGACGCCACCTATATCGAGCCGGTGACGCCAGAGATGGTGGCCAAGGTGATCGAGCGTGAGCGCCCCGACGCCCTGTTGCCGACCATGGGCGGGCAGACCGGGTTGAACACCGCCCTCAGCCTGGCGCGAGACGGCGTGCTGGAGAAATACGGCGTCGAGATGATCGGCGCCGACCGCAAGGCCATCGACATGGCCGAGGATCGCGAGCAGTTCCGCCAGGCCATGGCGCGCATCGGCCTGGAATGCGCCAAGGCCGGGCTCGCCCATAACATGGAAGAGGCACGCGAGGCGCTGGAACTCGTCGGCCTGCCGGCGATCATCCGCCCGAGCTTCACCCTGGGCGGCACCGGCGGCGGCATCGCCAACAACGCGGAAGAATTCGAGACCATCGCCGCCGGCGGCCTGGAAGCCTCGCCGACCGGCGAAGTGCTGATCGAGGAATCGGTCCTCGGCTGGAAGGAATTCGAGATGGAGGTGGTGCGCGATCACGCCGACAACTGCATCATCATCTGCTCGATCGAGAACCTCGATCCCATGGGCATTCACACCGGCGACTCGATCACCGTGGCGCCGGCCCTGACCCTGACCGACAAGGAATATCAGCTGATGCGCAACGCCTCGATCGCGGTGCTGCGCGAGATCGGCGTCGATACCGGCGGCTCGAACGTCCAGTTCGCCATAAACCCCGCCGACGGCCGCATGCTGGTGATCGAGATGAACCCCCGGGTCTCGCGCTCCTCGGCCCTGGCCTCCAAAGCCACCGGATTCCCCATCGCTAAAGTCGCCGCCAAGCTCGCCGTCGGCTATACGCTCGATGAGATCGACAACGACATCACCGGCGTCACCCCGGCCTCGTTCGAGCCGACCATCGATTATGTGGTGACCAAGATACCGCGCTTCACCTTCGAGAAATTCCCCGGCACGGAAGCCCTGCTCACCACCTCCATGAAATCCGTCGGCGAGGCCATGTCCATGGGGCGCTGCTTCGCCGAATCCCTGCAAAAGGCCCTCTGTTCCCTGGAGACCGGCCTGACCGGGCTCAATTCGCCAGAAATCCCCGGCTATGAGCAGGGCGGCGATACGGCGCCGATCCTCGCCCAGCTCGCGCGGCAAACGCCGGACCGGCTGCTGGTCGTCGCCGAAGCCTTCCGCGCCGGCATCGCGCTCGGCGATATCAACGCCGCCTGCCACATCGATCCCTGGTTCCTGGCCCAGATCGAAGACCTGATCGCGGCGGAGGCGCTTTTGCTGGATGGCGGCCTGCCCGACGACGCGCCCGGCTTGATGCGCTTCAAGAAACTCGGCTTCTCCGACGCGCGGCTGGGGGAGTTGACCGGGCTGGAGGAAGTCGACGTGGCCGCATTGCGCCGCCGGCTCGGCGTGCTGCCGGTCTACAAGCGCGTCGATACCTGCGCCGCCGAGTTTGAGGCGCGCACCCCTTATATGTATTCAACTTACGAAGGCGACGGCACCGAGCCCGCCGAATGCGAGGCCCAGCCCAGCGATGCGCGCAAGGTCATCATTCTCGGCGGCGGCCCGAATCGCATCGGCCAGGGCATCGAGTTCGACTACTGCTGTGTCCACGCCGCCTATGGCCTCGCCGACGCCGGCATCGAGACCATCATGGTCAATTGCAACCCGGAGACCGTGTCGACCGATTACGACACCTCGGACCGGCTCTATTTCGAGCCGCTGACCGCCGAGCATGTCATCGAGATCGCCCGCATCGAGGCCTCTAGGGGCGAGCTGATCGGCGTCATCGTCCAGTTCGGCGGCCAGACCCCGCTCAAACTCGCCCGCGCCCTGGAGACGGCGGGCATCCCGATCATCGGCACCAGCCCCGACGCCATCGATCTCGCCGAGGACCGCGAGCGCTTCCAGAAACTGCTGGAGATGCTCAACTTACGCCAGCCGGAGAACGGCACCTGCAATTCGGTCGAGGAAGCCGAGGTGATCGCTGCGCGTATCGGCTATCCGCTGGTGGTGCGGCCCTCTTATGTGTTGGGGGGGCGCGCCATGGAGATCGTTCATGACCGCGAGGCGCTGCGTAAATATGTAAAGATTGCCCTGGCCCTGGCCGGTGACAACCCGGTGCTGATCGACGCCTATCTCGACGACGCCATCGAACTTGACGTGGATGCGTTGGCCGACGGCGAGGACGTCTTTGTCGCCGGTATCCTGGAGCATATCGAGGAAGCCGGCGTGCATTCCGGCGACTCGGCCTGTTCCCTGCCGCCCTATAGTCTGGGCCGCGACATCCTCGATGAGGTCAACCTCCAGGCCGACGCCCTGGCGCGCGGGCTCGGCGTGATCGGGCTGATGAATGTGCAGTTCGCCGTCAAGGGGAGCGATATCTATGTGCTGGAGGTCAATCCCCGCGCCAGCCGCACGGTGCCCTTCGTCGCCAAGACCATCGGTGTTCCCATCGCCAAGATCGCGGCGCGGGTCATGGCCGGCGAGAAAATTGCGGATTTCGATACCGAGGTTCATTACTACGACCATATAGCGGTCAAGGAAGCCGTATTCCCCTTCGCCCGCTTTCCCGGGGTCGATCTTATCCTTGGGCCTGAAATGAAATCGACCGGCGAGGTCATGGGGCTGGATCGGGACTTCGGCCGCGCCTTCGCCAAGTCGCAGCTCGGCAGCGGCGCGATCATGCCCGATGGCGGGCGGGTATTTATTTCGGTCAGGGACCGCGACAAGCCGGCCATGGTTGAGCTTGGCAAAAAACTGATCGATCTGGGTTTCAGCCTTATGGCGACCCGTGGCACCGCTGATTACCTGGCCGGTGAAGGGCTTGCCATCGAGGCGGTCAACAAGGTCGCCGACGGCAGTCCTCATTGCGTCGACGCCATGACGAACGGCAATATTCAGCTCGTCTTCAACACCACCGAAGGCGCTCAGGCGATTGCCGACAGCTTCAGCCTGAGGCGCGCCACCCTGGTCCATCACATCCCCTATCACACCACGGTGTCGGGCTGCCGCGCCATGGTTCAGGCGATCGCCGCCTTGGCCGCCGATAGTCTTGATGTCGCCCCCCTACAGTCCTATGGTAATTTCATGGAAAAGGCGCGTCGGTGACGGCCGGGTGAGAAATTTGGAATTCGTGTCATGGATAAAGTACCAATGACCAACCTGGGCTATGTTCAGCTCCAGGAAGAAGTCAAACAGCTAAAAAATGTAGAGCGGCCGGCGATCATCTCGGCGATTGCCACGGCGCGTGAGCATGGCGATCTCAGCGAAAATGCTGAATACCATGCCGCGAAAGAGAAGCAATCCTTCATCGAGGGCCGGGTTCGCGAGATCGAGGACAAGATCAGCCGCGCCCAGGTCATCGACATCAAGGAACTCACCGGCGACGACATCAAGTTCGGCGCCACGGTGCTGCTCGCCGACGAGGACACCGATGAGGAGTCGACCTTCCAGATCGTCGGCGTCGATGAATCCGACGTCACCAAAGGGCTGTTGTCGGTGACCTCGCCCCTGGCCCGCGCCCTGATCGGCAAATTCGAAGGCGACAGCGTCGACGTGCCAACGCCGAGCGGCGGTAAAAGCTATGAGGTCGTCTCGGTACGATACGGTTGACGGACTCTTCCGGCAAAAGCTGTTGGACTTTGAGCGACGGCAACGCCGGCAATGAAAATCCCTGTATCGGTCTCGCCGAGGCCATCGGTCTCGAACCATCGGTGAAACGCATCCAGCCACGCCCGCCCTGGTCGTGGCTGCCGCCTGCTTTACGGTTTAACGCGCTCAATGCGGGCGGCGATGACTTGCGCGCCCCCTGGCCCGATCTGCTGATTGCCTGCGGGCGCGCTTCCGTGGCCCCCGCCATGGCCATTCGCCGGGCGGCGGCGGGGCGCTGCTTCACGGTCCAGCTTCTCGATCCACGGGTACCCACGCAGCGTTTCGATCTCGTCGCCGCGCCGCGCCACGACAACCTCCGGGGCGATAACGTCATCGCCACCCTGGGCGCTCTCAATCGTATAACCCCGGCGCGGCTGGCGGCGGCGGCGGATCAATTCGCCGCTACCGTTGAGCGCCTGCCCCACCCCCGCGTCGCTGTGCTGATCGGCGGCTCAAGCAAGCATCACCGTTTGACTGCAACGGTCGCGGCCGATCTCGGCACTCGCCTCAACGCGCTCAACGCCGGGCTCATGGTGACGGCCTCGCGGCGCACCGGCGAGGCCAGCACACGGGCATTGCGCGCCAAGCTCGAAGACGCCACCACGGTTTTCTGGGACGCCAGTGACAAGAACCCCCATGGCGAGACCTCCCGTGGCGAGAACCCCTATTTCGGCTATCTCGCCCTGGCCGACGCCATCGTGGTGACCAGCGACTCGGTGGCCATGGCCTCGGAAGCCATCGCCACGGGCAAACCGGTTCATGTCTTCGATCTGCCCGGTGGGACGCCGAAATTAGACCGTTTTCACCACGATCTGCGTCAAGCCGGTTGCACAAGGCCCTTCAGGGGCGTAATCGAGGACTGGACATACGAGGCCCCCGATGAGACCGCACGGGTCGCTGACGAAATACGCGCCCGCATGGCTATCGGGTGAGTTTCATGTAGACTTGCGGCCAGCGGGCGGCTTGATTATTTGCTCTTGGGTTAGAATTTTTTGGAATCTCCATCATGACCACCACCCATCATTCCCGCGTTCTCATTATCGGTTCGGGCTCCGCAGGCTATACTGCCGCGATCTATGCGGCGCGCGCCAATCTGGCGCCGCGTCTGATCCAAGGCCTGCAACCCGGCGGGCAGCTGACGATTACCACGGAAGTCGAAAATTTCCCGGGCTTCGCCGATGTTATCCAGGGACCCTGGCTGATGGAGCAGATGGAGGCCCAGGCGCGCCATGTGGGCACGCAGATTGTCACCGACACCATCATCGAGGTCGATCTCGCGCAACGGCCGTTTCGCGCCGCCGGCGACTCGGGCGATATCTACACCGGCGACAGCCTGATTATCTGCACCGGCGCCCAGGCGCGCTGGCTCGGCCTGGAGTCGGAGCAACGCTTCATGGGCTTCGGCGTCTCAGCCTGCGCCACCTGCGACGGCTTCTTCTTCCGAGACAAGCTGGTGATCGTGGTCGGCGGCGGCAACACCGCCGTGGAAGAGGCCATCTTTCTGACCAACTTCGCCTCTCATGTCACCCTGGTTCATCGCCGCGATGAGTTGCGCGCCGCAAAAATCCTGCAGGACCGCCTGTTCGCCAACCCCAAGATCAGCATCGCCTGGAACAGCCGGATCGACGAAATCCTCGGCGTGGAAGATCCCTTCGGGGTGACCGGCGCGCGCCTGGTTGACAGCGCGACCGGAGCCTCCAGCGAGATTGAGGCCGACGGGGTTTTCATCGCCATCGGCCACGATCCCTCCACCGAGCTTTTCGCGGATAAGCTTGAGCGCGACGAGGACGGCTATCTGGTCACAGTGCCCGATTCGACGGCGACCGCCATCGCCGGCGTGTTTGCCGCCGGCGACGTCAAGGACAAGATCTATCGCCAGGCGGTGACCGCCGCCGGCATGGGCTGCATGGCAGCACTTGAGGCCGAGAAGTTCCTCGCCGAGCATGCAGCCACCGAGGCGGCGGCCGCCGAATAATTATGGCCGGTCGTTAATCATGGCCAGAGTATAATCATGGCCGGTAATTAATTATGGATTGGGACAAGCTTCGCATCTTCCATGCAGTCGCCGAGGCGGGCAGCTTCACCCATGCGGGGAAGGCCCTGAACCTCAGCCAGTCGGCGGTCAGCCGCCAGATCAGCGCGCTCGAGGAAACCCTCCATGTGCCGCTGTTTCACCGCCATGCGCGGGGCCTGATCCTCACCGAGCAGGGCGAGTTGCTCCATCGCACGGCCCAGGAAGTCTTCGCCAAGCTGTCGATGACCGAAGCCATCCTGGCCGACAGCAAGGAGCGGCCCAAGGGCCCCCTCGTGGTGACCGCGACGGTCGGCTTCAGCACCCTGTGGCTAACCCCGCATATATCGGAATTTCTCGATCTCTATCCCGAAATATCCATGACCCTGATCTGCGAGGACCGCGAGCTCGACCTCGGCATGCGCGAGGCCGATGTCGCCATCCGCATGCGCATGCCGACCCAGCCCGACCTGGTGCAGCGCCATCTGTTGAGCGTCCATCTCCATGCCTATGCCTCGGCCGATTACATCGAGAAATGGGGCATGCCGATGACCACCGATGAACTCGACGATCACCGGCTGATTGTTTATTCCGACGGCCCCCTGGCGCGGGTCACCAATCCGGGCTGGCTGCTCAACAGAGGGTCGGGCAAGCAGGACAACCGGAGGCCCATCTTCAAGGTCAACAACACGCTGGGCATGTTGCGCGCGGTGGAAAGCGGCATCGGCATCGCCGCCCTGCCCGATTACATTATAAAGCCCGACTCCAAGGCGGTGCGGGTGCTGCCCGATACGGACGGGCCGTCAATCGAGACCTATTTTGTCTATCCCGAAGAGTTGCGAAATTCGAAAAGAATTGGTGTATTTCGCGATTTTCTGCTGGAAAAGGTCAAACAAACCAAGTTCTAAAAGCAATTAAGCTAGCCATGCGCCTGACGCATAGCTGCCTTGCCTTTGTGTCACTGGAAATGCTGCACTGCAATAGCTAATTATTTGTTCATGACGCGGTGCTGCATCGCAATATGCATGCACCGCCCCTCACTGAATAGCCCCCTGTTCAGTGTTGATCGTTCCGGTCGCAATACCCGGAACAAGGGTCTTCGGACCCTACGTCTCCCAGACGTGAAGCCTCCTTGTTAGATTGGGCCGGAACCTTTTGGTTCCGGCCTTTTTTTCAATAGGTTGCTAAAAAACTCATAAAACAGCGTTCCAGATTTTATGTGATAGGGGGCCAACAGGGGGCCAGTGGCGCAAGAAATTGCCCTTGGAGCACGGTTCCAAAGGCTAAGAATTCTGCGGGTTTCAGTTGTATTGGCTGTCCGAATGGCTACTGAACCCTAGCCGCCACACTGCTGCACCATCTAGGTCGCCTTTGTCGAGCATGTCGTCGGCTTTCATGGCAGCCTACCTCGGTGGAATGGGATGCGCAGAGACCAGCATTTGGCTTCCCACAGAAAATGCACTGAAAACGCTTTGCCGCCTATGACAGGATCATAATTCATCCATCAGATAATCAATGTAGCGTTGGTCCATTTCCGCAGCATTTCTTAAATTTTTTACCCGAGCCGCAAGGGCAGGGTTCGTTTCTCCCAACCTTTCTCTCTTGGCGAATAAATGTCCCTGTTTTTGGCATGTAATCTCCCCGTTGGCTGAGGAAATAGGCATGCATCTGCATAACACCCGCTGCCGAAGAAACGATGAGTTCATCGCGTTTTTTATCATCGACGGGTTCATTGAAAGGACGCATGTCTGGATCAGGATGATTTTCATAGGCCAAAGCCATGATCGCTACCATGGGGCCTCCATGTTCATCGTCATCAAGAAGGTCGGACCAGATATCGAAGCGCACATGCGTTCCGCATATAAAGCCGTTGGCCCAATCGTTGCCGCTATATTCACCCTTCTCGTTTTCATGGACCAGCGGTAGGTAAACCTCGTCTTCATGTAATTGAGCATTCACATGGTTCCAGTGCCGGTTGACAAGTTCCATAAATCGCTGGGCCTCATCCATGCCTTCAAAAACCAGATCACCGTCTTCAGTCTCACCACCCTGAATGACCGGCATATACTCACTCGGTAAGACGAGATCTGGGCAACACGCCAGTGCAGCAAAGAACCCATCAAGAGCTTCCGTGTTTGGTATTTTCCCACCATCTTTACGGTCAAGAATCTCATCAAGCTCCTTTAAGTCGTCATCTGTCAGTTTTGAGGAATTTTTCATATACGTGGACAGCCTCCCGCATTGCACTTGAAAGTTTTGACCCGTTCAGAGGAGATCATACCTTGGGCGATGTATTAATCATTTGGTTATGATTGGTGGACTACGATAGAGTCATTCAGAATATTCCCCTGTTCTCGTATAAGAGAAGCCCCTAAGTACAGGCCCCGCCCTCCCCAGGCGGGGCCTTCCCTTTGAGATCCAGTTTACATTGAGGATATCTGTCACCGTTTCGACTTCCGCCATCCTGCTTTGAGTTGGGGAAGAATCGGAGGCATCGCTTGGTTTGCAAACAACCCCAACCCATTGAGACATAACGCAAGCGCTACACGAAGCAGCGCGGGGCCCTCCTGTGGACTACCGGGACAACCCGCAACGCAAGGTGTTGCTTCAAATCAAGTGGACTGGATTTACTCCGCCGTTTGGACTGGATTTACTCCGCCGTTGACAGCTACTGGATATGAGTCCGGAGCCTAACACAAAAGTGAACCACTCAATCGAGCCAAAACCCGAAACCAATCAGTCGGCAAGATCCTCGCCAAGATCATAAACCTTATAGAGAACCTTCTTATAGTGTTC
>Ga0209554_1001086_pt1 | contig 21407 bp, 20 predicted proteins | sample MarorgKNORR_S2LV_5_FD_188221 | JGI IMG/M metagenome (GOLD analysis project Ga0209554, IMG submission 188221) | Marine microbial communities from the Southern Atlantic Ocean, analyzing organic carbon cycling - Bottom_A/KNORR_S2/LV (SPAdes) (version 2) | ecosystem: Environmental > Aquatic > Marine...
GAGTAAAGCCCTACCCTACATATGGCGTTGGAAAGAGCTGCGTCCCCAAGCCATGAGGGCGGCCGAGCTTGTGGGCACCGAGGACGCGGAACGACGGGTGTTGATGCTACTGAACCCCGGCTTAGAAGGCCGCATCGCCACCACCAACAGCCTGTTTTCCGGCCTGCAGATCGTCATGCCGGGAGAGTCGGCGCGCGCCCACCGGCACACGCCGGCGGCTCTACGATTCATCATCGAAAGCGACGGCGGCCACACCACCGTCGAGGGCGACAAGATACCCATGCTTCCCGGAGATCTGGTGTTGACCCCCAACTGGACCTGGCACGACCACGGCAACACCACCGGCAACCCCATCATCTGGCTGGACGGCCTGGACCTGCCGTTGACGCACTTGCTGGAGGCCGTATTCTTCGAGCCCTATCCCGAGGACGTCCAACCGATCACCCTTCCCACCGATTCTTCCCTGACCGCCTACGGCTCCGGCGTGCTGCGTCCAGCTTGGGAAAAACCTCAGAGTACTCATTCGCCGCTGATGCACTATCCGTGGGACAAGACATGGTCGGCGCTGCAAGGCTTGGCCCCGGTGGCCGACGGCAGCCCCTATGACGGAGTGATTCTGGAATACACCAATCCCAATACCGGCGGACCGGTCATGCCGACAATGGCCTGCCATGCCCAGTTGCTGCGGCCCAGCGAAGCCACCAAGGCCCACCGCCACACCGCCAGCGTCATCTACCATGTGGTTGAAGGGGAAGGCTATTCGATCGTTGACGGCCAGAGATTGGATTGGAGCGAAAAGGACGTTTTCTGCGTTCCTGGCTGGGCATTCCACGAGCACGTCAACTCGTCGGCCACCGATCCGGCAGTGTTGTTCAGCTTCACCGATGCCCCCGTCCTGCAGGCCCTAAGCCTGCTACGGGAACAACCCCACCCGCAGGACTACCAGGTAGTACGCTGAGAGAACTTGACCCTAACTGCATTTGGATAGGACTACGCTAACCGTTCTGTCGGGCTTGATCGCAAGTCTCCGCGATTAATCTATAGCCGGAGGAAGAGGACCAACGAGTATGAGCAGGCAATCAGGTTGGCAGTTAACCGGTAGCGCTCCCGAGGCGTATGAACGTTACATCGTTGAGGCGTTCATGCTGGGTTGGGCGCAAGACCTGGTCGAGGCGGCGGGAGTCAAATCCGGCGATCGAGTGCTTGACGTTGCCTGTGGCACCGGCGTTGTGGCCCGCTTTTCCGCAAATAGTGTGGGACCCAACGGCCAGGTCGTGGGACTGGATTTGAATGCAGGGATGCTTGCCAAGGCACGGCAACTACAACAGGCAAGCGGCGACCTGGCTGTCGACTGGCAAGAAGGCAACGCCGGAGCGATCCGATTCCCCGACGCCGCCTTCGACGTGGTCGTTTGCCAGCAGGGTTTGCAATTCTTCCCAGATAAGATGGGTCCCCTGCGAGAGATGCGTCGAGTATAAGTGCCTGGTGGGCGCCTGGCAGTTAGTGTCTGGCGTGCGTTGGAGTTCGCTCCGTGGCAGTTGGCCGTAACTGATGCCTTGACGCGGCGCGTCGGCCCGGAGGCAGCCGCCGGTATCCGTGGGGCATTTACGCTTGACGATGGGCAAGAGTTGCACGCCCTTCTCGTCGGTTCCGGGTTTCGGGGGGTACGCGTTGAAATTGAAAGCCGAACGATACGGTATTCGCCCCTGGCCGAGTTTGTTTCTGGCTATCTGTCAGCTACTCCTGCGGCAGGTGTAGTAGCGGGGCTGGATGCCAGCGTCCAAGCCGCTATCCTGGACGACGTCAATGAGGCACTCCGGTCCCACATGGAAGACGGCGGCCTAGCCGCGCCGATCGAGTCCCACGTGGCCTTTGGGCTTGCTTAACGCTCAGCACATCCGCCCATCTACTCCAGAATAATGTTGTCGATCAAGCGGGGCTTGCCCAACTGAACGGCCACTGAAACCATGACGCGCGCCTTAACTATGTCCAACTCTTCCAGGGTTTCGGCGTTGGCCACACTAACGTAGTCGATGCGTTCGATCAACCCTTCACTCTCCAACACCAGTCTGGTCTCCGAACGGATCCAGCTGCCGTCGGTGATTCCCTCCTGCCAAAGTCTTTGCGCCAACTGTAGCGCCCGGTAAACAACCGGCGCGGCCCGGCGTTGTTCCTCGGTCAGATAAGCGTTGCGGCTGCTGAGGGCCAATCCGTCGCTGTCCCGCACCGTGGGGACCATCACTACCTCCACATCCAGGTCTAGGTCACGGACCATCTTGCGGATAACCGCCGACTGCTGCCCGTCCTTCTGCCCAAAATAGGCCCGGTCGGGACCGGTAATGTTAAACAGCTTGGCAACCACCGTGGCCACTCCCCGGAAGTGGCCGGAGCGGTGCGCCCCTTCCAGCCGGTCGCCCAGTCCGCCAACATCCACCCAGGTGTTGAATCCCGGAGGGTAGATCTCTTCAACGCTTGGCGTGAACACCAGGTCCACTCCCTCTTCCCTGAGCAAAGCCAAGTCCCGCTCCAGGTCGCGGGGATAAGCCGACAGGTCTTCCTGGGGTCCGAACTGGGAAGGATTAACGAAGATCGTCGCCGCAAGGGTTGAGTTATCCTTCCGCGCTTGCTTCACCAAAGCCATGTGGCCTTCGTGAAGCGCGCCCATGGTAGGCACCAAGCCCAGGGGACGCTTGGCTGAACGGCAGGCGCTGGACATCTGGCGCCGGTTTTGGAGGACTTGCATGAAGACGCCGTTTCTCCTCGAAGGCTGGAAATTGACCTCGACCCCAGGCCAAGCGGCAAGGGGGTTTGGGCGAGGACCTATTTAGGGCAGGACGGTCAGGTTTTCCAAGATCGATTCGTCCATCCCAAAGCTTTGCTTATCGGTGGGGAAGGTCCCGCCTTCGACGTCCTGGACGTATTGGGCGAACGCCTCTTTTATCGACTCGGCCAAATGGGCATACTGTTTCGCGTGCCTGGGCACAAAATCGGTGAACAATCCAAGCATGTCGTGGAGTACCTGGACTTGTCCGTCGCACTCAACCCCGGCCCCGATGCCGATGGTGGGCACGGTCAATTGTCTTGATATCAGGCCTGCCAGGGGAGTCGGCACCAGTTCCAAGACGATGGCATACGCGCCGGCGTCCTCGAGGGCTTTGGCGTCACGCAACAACTTGGTCGCCGCTTCCCGATCCCGGCCCTGCACGCGGTATCCCCCAAAAGAGTTGATGGACTGGGGGGTGAGTCCGATGTGGCCCATCACCGGTATGCCGCTCTCAACCATGCGGTTTACTGTATCCGCCACGTTCTCACCACCCTCCAGCTTGACGGTTTGCGCGCCGCCTTCTTGGATCAATCTGGCGGCGTTGGCGAGTGCCTGGGACTGGTCTATGTGGTATGTCATAAAAGGCATGTCGGCGACGACCAGCGCTTGCTTGGCGCCCCGAACCACGGCTTTCGTATGGTGCAGAATGTCATCCATCGTCACCTTGACGGTGGACTCGTAGCCCAGCACCACCATGCCCAGGCTGTCGCCAACCAGGAGTATTGGTATCCCGGCTTGATCAGCCAGGCATGCCGAGGTGTAGTCGTAGGCAGTAACCATGGGTATCTTTTTACCGTCGGCCTTCATCTGAGCGATGTCCCTGATGGTCACCTTTGCCATGCTTGTAACCTCCGGAAAGTTGGGTATGCCAATGTTCGCCCTGGGGGAACGACCCCAGTGGACGACCACCCAATCCTCCCCCGTTTAGAAGGGGGAGGATTGGGTGGTCTGATTGATTATTCGATGCCTATATAGTGATCGACCAGTTCTTCTATGGCGGTCAATTGGCTTGGGCCCAGGCCGTGCCCTACCGCCAGAGGCAGGGAAGCTCGGGCCAGATTTCCGTACAGGGACACCAACTCGGGTGAACGTTGAAACAACGCCTCCAGGTGGGAGCGAAGGGTCGATAGGTCGCCGCGGATGGCCGGCCCGGTGGCGGCGGGCAGCAACCCCTCCCGGGCCACGTTTCCCAGGGTGGCGGAAGACAAAGGCATCAAGGCTTGAATCGCTTGTTCTGGGGAGAAGCCCATCGTTTCCCAAAGGCTCACGGCTGTTTTCAGCAAAGCCACCAGATAGCCGCACCCGAACACCGCGGCAGCGTGATATAGGGGACGGTCTTCGCCGGGGATGGATACGGAATGTCCGTCCAAGTCCTGGGCGATACTGTGCAGGTATCCGCCGATCCACCCTTCACCGTCTACCGCGAAAGTTACCCCAGACAATCTGGCCGCGGCCTCTTCAGGGGAGGCCAGCCCGGCAAATGTCTGGAAAGGGTGGAAAGCTCCGGTCATCGCGCCCTGCTGTGCGGCGGACTTCAGCAACTCTATGGATGCCCCGCCATAGCAATGGACCACGCCTTGGCCATTACGCCAGTTCACCGACCTCGATACGTCTTCGATAGCAGAATCAGGAGTGGTTATAAAGACCAAACCGGAGGCATCTGACAGAGCTTGTGCCGAAGCGTATACGCCGCAGCCGGGAATGCGATCCGCCAACCACCGTGCCGACGCTTCAGAGCGGCTGTGTGCGCCGGCAATTCGATACCCCCGCTCCGCCAAAGCCAGGGACAGTCCCCTACCCAGGACCCCGATCCCGATGAATCCGATATCCACGTTTCGGCTAGCCATGATTGATCTCGCCGATGGACGGCACCCCGCCCAGACCGGTAGCTGTTTCAGCGGCCCGCAATACCGCACGGGCAGTGACCTCGACGGAAGCGGCGCCTAAAGCGGTAAGGTCCGAAGTTTGGGGACCCCGACCGGTGGCCATGGCGAACATGGTGTCTCCGTCCCTCATGGTGTGACAGGGCCGAATGGTCAGGGCCAAACCGTCGTGGCTCAAACCCGCCAGATGGTTGACCTCCTCCCGGCTCAGCAAGGCGTCGGTAGCGACCAGACCAATGGTGGTATTGGTCATCGACGGACCTTCTTGGCTGCCATCGTCTTCCAGAAGGATCTCCATCGGATCCTCGAACCCGCCGCCTTCACGCCGGGGTCCGGCAATCAACCGGCCCGTCTTATGGTCGTACAGGCCGCCGTAGGCGTTAACCGCCACGATGGCGGCCACTATCGCGCCGCCGGGGAGCCGCAGGCTGGCAGAGCCGATGCCGCACTTAACCGCCGACGCGATCCCTCTACCTTTGGCGACGGTTGCCCCAGTGCCCGCTCCTACGCTGCCTTCATCTATCGGGCCCGCACCGGCGGCAAGGCAAGCGGCCAATCCTTCTTCAGGACCGGGACGAACGTCATGGGTAATCAATCCCAGATCGAATAGAATGGCCGCCGACACTATCGGAACGATGGCCGGTCCGGCTTCAAAGCCAACACCCTGCCCTTCCAGGTACCGCACTACCCCGGAGGCCGCGTCAAGGCCGAACGCACTGCCGCCGCTGAGGAGGATGGCGTGGACCCGGTCCACTCGGTGGGCCGGCCTCAACAGGTCGGTTTCTCTGGTGCCTGGGGAGCCGCCTCGAACGTCGACGCCGCCCACCGCACCTTGACGGCAGATGATTACGGTGCAGCCGGTGGCATGGGCCCGGTCGGTGTAGTGACCGGCCTCCAGCCCTTTGACCGCGGTGATGGTGTTATTCACCCGGCCCTCCGGGCACGTTTGTCCCTTCCAAAAAGCGATTCGAGGCAAACAAAAGGAAAGCCCCGACGCAACGGGGCGCAAAACATACAACACTTTCGATTGTGGCCGTCTCGGTCGGCATAGGATCCCAGCGGCCCACCAGATTGCTGAGTCTACGACTGATGTCGCAGATCGCTTGGTGCTCGCCCCCGCTACGGGTGGGCGGCCACCAGATTGTAAGAGGGGCCGTTGGGAGTGTCAAGCGGCACTAACTCTTCCGAGAGTGAGCGCAACTTAAGCCCGGCCAAGACTTTTATCCTGAATTCGGCTTTGCCTAGAGGGATGGCCGGAGGGGAATAAATACCACGACGACCGCGGATATAGCCGTAAGGATACCGCTATAGTAAAAGATTGAGCTCAACCCACCCGCGTGGTTAATGATCAATGTGGCGATGAACGGCGAAGCCGCTCCGATCAGCCCGTTGATCCCGAAGATCAATCCCACCGCCGTCGCTTCGGTACCGCGCCCAACCACGTCCAGTACCGCCGCTTGCATGATCTGGTGCAACGCGAAAGTGCCCAGCCCCAGCCCAGCCAGAACAAAAGCCAGCAGTATCGAATCCCCCGTACTCACAACAAGCAAGGACAACACCGCCGACAAGGCTAATCCCGGCACCAGCACCGCTTTCCGGCCGAACCGGTCGGAGAGGGCGCCCAGCACCGGCGACGAGATGATCCCCATGCCCGCCAGCAAAGAGTAGTGGAAGCCGGCTCTGAAGTACCCCATTCCTAGCCCAGTCTCCGTGTCAGACAAATAAAAGGGCGTCCAATTGAACAAGGCAGTGAGACCGACGCTCCTGAGGGTGGCCGTCAAGATTAGTCCTAGGATTACGGGGTTCCGAAGCATCCGCATTCCTATCCCGACTTGGGACGTTAGACTCGTCCGTTCCGCTGGCGCACCCTCCTTGCCGACGTCTTTCAGAGACCACCAGACCAATCCTGCCAGAATCAGTGACGGCGCCGCATAGATAAAAAGCACATGGCGCCATATCAGTATCGTGAGCAAGGCTCCAGCCAACAACGGACCCAACGCATTGCCGATATTCGAGCCGAAGCCATGCATGGCGATGGCGAAACCCCGGCGGTCGGGGAATCGCTGGGACAGGGCTGCGACCGCCGGCAGGTGCCACAGTGAGCCGGGGATCGAGACCAGAATCACCGCTGCGATCAAAAGTGGAAAGTTGGTGGACGCTCCCAACAGGGCATAAGCGATGGCGGACCCGGCCATGCATCCGGTCAGAATCATCCCCCACTGGCTTTTGAGGATGTCCACCAACGCTCCCCCACCCAGGCTGACCACCCCGGAGCCCACCTGCCTGATACTGAGCAGCGTTGCCACTTGAGTGTAGCCGAGGCCAAGGGATTGGGCGATGACCGGCATGAATACCGGAAATCCCTGATCGTAAAGGTGGGAGGCGCCGTGCCCCAACGAGAGACTGGCCAGGATGAATCCACGGCTGCGCCCGCGTTTCAAGGGCGCCTGCGCTACGTCATCCATTGTTCTCCTGCCGAATAATGCGTGGCGGATGAATATTTAGTGCTCGCGATTCCCTGGGTGAGTCTAAGGTCAAGTCCCGACCTTGGCAAGACCTAAACCAGAACATGAACCCGTGATTTAAATGATACTAGTGAGTGCCTATGGCTCGGACGTGACCCCTGTGCTATGCTACCGCCTCTGGCGAGGCTCCGGCCGATGCCGATGACTCTCATCTGATCGACGTTCGACAACCAACCGGCGGCTGGACTTCGAGTTAGCTTGTTGACCGATTAAGGAGGCGTTTCATCATGTCTTACCCAGGTCTCAGCTTAGAAGGTCAAGTGGCCCTGGTAACCGGCTCGGCGCGGGGCATCGGCGCCGCCCTGGCCATCGGCCTGGCCCAAGCCGGAGCCGATGTGGCGGTTTCTGACATACCTCAAAAACTAGATGAAGCTAGAGGGATCCAATCTCAGATCGAAGCACTGGACCGGACAAGCGCCACCTACGCGCTGGACGTGCTGAATCTGGCAAACATCCGGGAGTCCGTCGCAGCCGTGGTCCGGGACTTCGGGCGGCTGGATATCTTGGTGAACAACGCCGGCATCCGCCGCAGGCAACCGGCCCTGGAAGTCACCGAAGAAGACTGGGACGCCGTGGTGGACACTAACCTGAAAGGCGCGTTTTTTTGCGCCCAAGCTGCCGCCCGGCCCATGATCGACCAAGGATATGGGCGAATCATCAACATCTCTTCCCAACTGGCGGTGGTAGCACGAGAAGACCGGGCCGCCTACTGCTCCAGCAAGGCAGGCGTAGCCAATCTGACCAAGGTATTGGCCTTGGAGTGGATCAAATACGGCATCACCGTCAACGCCATCGGCCCCGGGCCCACCACAACTCCCGGCTTGCAGGAAGCCGACCCCCGGTCACCCTCGGAGGTCGAGCAAGACATGTCGGCCAATATGCCCTTGGGACGCCGGATGGAGCCGGAAGAATTGGTGGGAGCGGCCATCTATCTGGCCAGCCCTTCGTCATCAGCCACCACGGGTCATCTGTTGATCGTTGACGGAGGGTGGACAGCGATCTAGGCCGGCTTTCAGCTATCAGCGGTCAGCCATCAGCATTTAGGAGATAGACAATGAGCTTGGAAGACCTGGAACGCCGTCTTAAAGCACTGGAGGACGTTGAGGAAATCAAGCGGCTCAAAGCACGCTATTGCGCCTACTGCGACGACAATTACAACGCCGAGGCCATCGCCGGCCTCTTCACCGAGGATGCGGTTTGGGACGGCGGGATCCGGGGCCGAGCCGACGGCCGGGCGGGGATCCACGACTTCTTTGTCCGGGCTTCCCAGCGGCTGCCCTTTGCGATACACATGGTCATGAACCCGGTCATTGAAGTGGACGGCGATACCGCCACCGGCTCTTGGTACCTGTTCCAAGCCTGCACCTACGCCGAAGATGATCAAGCAGTGTGGGGTTCGGGCAGATACGACGAGGAGTATGTCAGGATCGACGGGGTTTGGATGTTCAAACATCTGAAGCTGACGTCCTTTTTCTGGACTCCCTTCGACCAGGGTTGGGCTAAGACACGATTTTCTTAAACAAGTTTCCTTTGGGATAGAAGACTATGAACCAGATGCAAGATATGGTTGCCGTCGTCACCGGGGCCAGCAGGGGGCTGGGCAAAGCCATCGCCTTGGAGTTTGCCGGGGAGGGGGCCAGCGTGGCCATCTGCGCCCGAGCCAACTCTCCCACCGGTTTGACCGGCACCATGGATGAGACCGCCCAGGCCATCCGAGACGCCGGAGGCGAGGTCTTCCCCTTGGTCTGCGATGTGACCGACGACGGCCAAGTTCAGGAAATGGTCCGGCAGGTCGAGGAGCGCTATGGACGCATAGACGTGCTTTTCAACAACGCCGGAGCCATGGTACTGGGGGAGTCTATCCTGGAGATCGACCCGGCCAGTTGGGATCGGATCATGACGGTGAACGTGCGGGGCCCCTATCTCTGCTCCCGGGCGGTGCTGCCGGTAATGATTCGCCAGCGCCGGGGCAGCATCATCAACATCGGCTCCCGGATGGCCGACGACCCCACACAAGGTGGCGGCGTTCTGTACAGCACCAGCAAGGCGGCCGTCCACATGTTTAGCTTTTGCTTGGCTGATGAGGTGCGGGAATACAACGTCGCCGTCAACGTGCTCTCGCCTGGTAGCCTGCGCACCGAAGGCTCGGCCGCGATACCTTGGACACAGCGGGACTGGCATGAACGGGTTGAACCTTCTGAGGTAGGCCCGGCCGCCGTCTACCTGGCAAAGCAGGACGCCCAGTCATTAACCGGCCGATTGGTCTTGCGGGCGGAGTTCGGGAAAACCTGGGGGATGTAGTTTTCAGCGATCAGCCGTGGGCACCCCTCTGCAGGCGGGAGAGGGGCCGGGGGTGAGGGCCAATCCACGATGGGTATCGATTGACATTGGTTGGGGTGATGAATAGAGTACCGGAATAGTGAGCATCACCTCGTTGCGCATCGCGTCGTGAATCGTTCAAATGGAGGATTGAAGACATGGCTACCGTTTTGGATCACACCATCGTCCCGGTCAAGGATAGAGAGAAGTCCGTGGAGTTTTACACGCGGATATTTGGGTTCGACAACCTGGGGGAAGTGGGCCCCTTCTTGGCGGTGAAGGTCAACGACACTCTGAATTTTGACTTTCGGGAATCGGACGACTTCCGCGGCATGCACTACGCGTTCGCCATGGACCACCAAGAGTTCGAAGACGCCTTCGCCAGGATCCGGGAATCTGGGATCTCCTACGGCGACAGCCCCCGGGAGCAGGAAAACATGAAGGGGCCAGGGATGTCTGCCGGCGCCAAGGGGATGGGCAAAGCGGTCTACTTCAAGGACCCTGACGGCCACCTTTTGGAGATCAAGACCTACTGAGGGCTTGGGCACCTGCGCGGAAATGGTTTCCTATTGCGGCGAGTGTTACCGGCCACCGATCAGTGGCCGGTCATAACTCGTTCCGTTTAGGATTGTTCCACCGCGCAAGATCCACGACAAATGGTTCAGACGATCTTATGACCTCCCTTAACGCCGGCGACAACAAAGGCGAACACTCTACTCGTTATCATTGGTTCCACCGGCGCGACTCTCTCATTCCCTTCGTTCTGGTCCTGTGCGCGGTCGCCTTCAACCTATATCACCTTTATCCCGAAGTAGCGGGCGCCGTCCTAGACGGGAACGATCGGGTGCTACATCTGTTGTTGGCGGAAGCAGCGGTGGAGGCCATCACCCAAGGCCAGAACTTCACCGACCCTTGGCAGGGTGCCATGAGCATGGGTTTCCCCCTCTTCCATTACTACCAACACCTCCCACACATAGCTTTAGCCCTCGTCCATGTGCTGACTCTCAGGGTATTTCCCTTGTCCGATTTGCTGCACTGGTCGAATTATTTGCTCCTTAGCCTGTTTCCTCTGTCCATCTACTGGTCACTGCGACGCTTCGGTTTCGACCGAATTTCTTCTGCCATGGGCGGCCTAGTTGCACCGCTCGCCGCGACCGACGGCCTTTATGGGTTCGACTTTCGGAGCTACGTCTTCGCAGGTTGGGGACTTTATTCCCAGCTTTGGGGAATGGTGCTTTTGCCTCCCGCCTTGGCCGTCAGTTATCGAACTTTGGGCGATGGGCGAGGGTACTTCTGGGCCACGGTATTGTTAGCCGCGACGTTAATGTCCCATGTGATATACGGGTATATGGCCTTCCTTACCCTTGGCATCCTTACATTCATCCAGCCCATTGGGGTTTCCGATCCCAAATGTCTTGCTAAGGCCATATCGATGAGGTGGAGACGGCTGATAATCCTCTTTCTGCTGGTAGTGGCGGCGACTTCATATTTCTTGGTTCCTCTTTTCCTGGACCTGGACTATTTTAACCGTAGCGTTTGGACTGATCCGAGAAAATACGACTCTTATGGGCATTCGGCTTTGCTTTCAAGCCTAGTTAGTGGCCATCTGTTTGATGGTCTCGACAGAATACCTTCGTTGACCTACCTCGTCTTCATCGGGTTCGTGATTTGTTTAATTCGCTGGAGAAATGAGCGGTACCTGATCCCGGTAGCGATATTCCTTCTGTGGCTGATGCTCTATTTCGGTAGGGCAACTTGGGGCGGCCTTATAGACTTGTTACCCATGAGCCGCGATATCCACATGCACCGATTTATTGGGGGTGTTCATCTGGGTGGCATTTTCCTAATAGCTGTCGCTTTGGCTGCCCCTTTGCGTTGGGCGGTTTCTCGATCAAGCATCTGGAGCGGCTGGTATGTCACTGTGGCTTTGTCGTTGACCATGTTGGTGTTGTTGCCAGTGTATGCCGAAAGGATGTCATACCTGAAAGCAAATGGCCTCGGGCTTAGAGAAAGCCGACAGGGACTGAGCGTAGAGGCCAAAGATTTGAGTGCCCTAATAGAGAAACTAAAGCAACTTCCACCCGGCCGGGTCTATGCAGGCCAGAAAATGCCCGGTGGCCGGAGACAAAATTGGGGCTACGATTACTACGTTGGGCGCTTGCGTCCCTATGCCTTGCTCCAGACTTTGGGTCTGGACATGGTGAACAGTGTTTACCATCCCTATTCCTTAAACAGCGATGTTCTGATCGATTTCGATGAGCGGCGTTGGGACCATTACAATCTTTACAACGCCCGGTACGTGGTGGCCCCTGAATTCATAAAGTTTCCGGAATTTGTGCAACCGCTCCAGCAGTTTGGACGCCTTTACTTATATCAAGTGAAGACAACCGGCTACTTCGACCTGGTCGGCTCAGACCTGACTTTTGCCGGAGGAAAAGCGGACTTCTATACGGCGGCGTCTAATTGGCTAGGCAGCGGCCTTCCGAAGGTCAAGCAGCACCCGGTAGTGTCCCTTGGCTGGATCGCCAGATACCCCTTTCTGAAGCTGTAGCCGCCATCGCTAACGCCGATGCCTCTCCTAGCCCATTTAGGGGCACAGTGCTCTCCGAGAAAATCGGCAGCAATTTTTTCGAGGCTGAAGTGTCAGTGGAACGCGAAAGCATGTTGCTGCTAAAGGCGACGTATCATCCAAACTGGCGGGCTACTGTCGACGGTGTTGAGGCGAACACTGTCATGCTGATGCCCAGTTTTGTGGGGGTCCGGTTGCTCCCGGGTTACCACGACGTTCGGATAGAATACCGGCCTGGGAAACTGCGAATGATTCTGTTGGCTTTGGGACTGATAACGTTGCTATCGATCGCCATTGGCGAGAAGCGTGGCATCGCGCTTTCTAATCGGTTCTCCACCGGCGTACTTGCTAGAATACCTAGATCGGTAAGGCAGCCGCGAAGGAATAAAGGAGGGCGAGGCCGGAGACGCGGCATGCGCCGGTGATTTCTTGCAACATCCAATATAGAACTCCCTTAAATTGGGAGCGAGCGATTCCCTTTCCCCTCAACTTGGAAAGGAGATTGAAGCCTTGCTTATTCCGCACCAAGACATGGGATTCGTCACGCCGGTCGAATCGCGTCGGTCCGCCTCAAGATCCGGCGGCTAATCGTTAATACAATGTTATGACTTGCCCCAAAATCACCGATAACAACAGCGCTCAAGCTACCCGTTCTTATTGGTTTCACCGGCGTGAATCCCTCGTTGCCTACTTTCTCGTCCTGTTCGCCGTCGCTTTCAACCTATATCACCTCTACTCCGAGGTAGCTGGCGACGTCTTCGCTTGGAACGATACCGTTTTCCACCTGCTGGCCATAGAAATGGTAGTAGAGGCCCTCAAACAAGGACAGGACTTCACCGACCCGTGGCAGGGCTCCATGGGTATGGGCTTTCCCCTGTTCCATTACTACCAGCATTCCCCACACGTGACTCTTGCGCTCATCCATGTTCTTACTCTTGGGTTATTCCCCATCGCCGATCTGCTGAACTGGACGAACTATTTGCTCCTCAGCTTTTTTCCCTTATCCATCTTCTGGTCATTACGGCGCTTCGGTTTCGATCAGTTGTCGGCTGCCATGGGCGGCCTTGTTGCCTCGCTTGTCGCCACCGCAGGCATTGGCGGCTTGAGTTTCGCTAGCTATGTTTTCCAAGGGTGGGGGGTTCATACCCAACTTTGGGCAATGTTGCTCCTGCCCCCGGCATTAGCCCTAGGTTACCGAACTCTACGGGAGGGGCGAGGGTACTTCTGGGCAACGCTATTCCTTGCCGTCACGTTGATCTCTCACCTGATATACGGGTATATGGCCTTCCTTACCCTCGGCATCCTCGCACTTATCCAGCCTACCGAATCATCCAGCCTCAAGTCTCTTTTGCAGACTATCCTGCGGCGATGGAGCCGGCTGATAATCCTGTTGCTGCTCGTCGTGGTAGTGACCTCGTATTTTCTGGTCCCCTTTTTCCTAGACCGGCCTTATCTGAACAATAGCGTTTTTCATCATCCGACAAGACACGACTCTTATGGCTATGCTGCGGTGCTTCGGGGTTTGGTCGTGGGACATTTATTTGATTTCGGCAGGATACCTTCGTTGACCTATTTGGCGGCTGTTGGGTTCGGGATCTGTTTACTCCGGTGGAGAAATGAGCGATACCTGATTCCGATAGCGATATTCACTCTGTGGCTGATGCTCTATTTCGGCAGAGCAACCTGGGGAAGCCTGATGGACGTGTTACCACTGAGCCGCGAGATTCACATGAACCGGTTCGTCGGAGGGGTCCATCTGGGAGGCATATTCTTTATCGCGGTCGCGTTGGCTGCCCCTGTACGCTAGGCTCTCTCCCGCTCCCGCATCTGGTATGTCACGGCAACTTTGGGGTTGACCTTGTTGGTACTGTCGCCGGTCTATATCGAAAGAAGGTCGTACCTGGCGCAGAATACCTCGTCGATAAATGAAGGCCGACAGGCGCTGACAACTGATGACGATCTAACCGCGCTATTCGATAAACTAAAGCAACTTCCACCCGGCCGGACCTATGCCGGGAAACAACGCGGCTATGTTCTGGACAATTGGAGCGACGATTACCGGGTTGGCAATCTAAGAGTCGATAACCTGCTACAAGCAGCGGGCATTGACATGCTGGAGAAGCTTTACCACAGCTATTCACTGAATAGTGATGTTCTGATCAATTTCGATGAGCAGCGGTATGACCATTACAATCTTTATAACGCCCGGTACGTGGTGGCCCCTGAAGGCCAAATATTTCCGGAGTTTGTGCAGCCGCTGCAGCAATTTGGACGCCATCGCTTGTATCAAGTGGATACTACGGGCTACTTCGACCTGGTCGGCTCAGACTTGGCCTTCGAAGGGACAGGGACGGAATTATATCTGGCGGCATCAGTCTGGCTAGGCAGCCGGCTTCCGGGGGCCAAGCAGCATCCGTTAGTGTCGATCGGCAGTCCCGCCCAGGAAATAGAGCGCCCGTTGCCACTTTCTTCAGCTAAGTAGGTCATCGCCAAATTGAATCCCCCTGACGGTCCATCTCGGGGCAGGATCATCTCCGAGGAAATTGGCAACAATTATTTCGCGACTGACGTTAACGTGGAACGCGAAAGCATGTTGCTGCTGAAAGCTACCTATCATCCAAACTGGCGGGCAACCGTCGACGGGGTGAAGACGGACACGGTCATGCTAATGCCCAGTTTTGTGGGAGTTCGGTTGCCCCCGGGAGACCATAACGTACGGATAGAATACCGGCCCCGGCGACTGCGACTGATTCTGTTGGGTTTGGGACTACTCACGTTACCAATGATTTGGCTGGGCGAGAAACGGGGCGAAGCTCTTTCTAGGCGGTTGGCCTCGGGTGTTTTCGCCAGAATATCCGGCTTGGTGAAGCGTCCGAATAGCATTGGCGGAAGACAGAATCGGCGGGGTCGAAGACGCCGTTAATCTTTCCTGAAGAGAGATTGACTCGGCGTATCACCCTAATCACTTCGCCCTGACTGAATCGGGGTCGAGGCAGGCTCTAACCTTCCCAGTAAAGGCGAGGGATAAATCATGTCCTTGATCACCGCGAAGTATCAGCCTGAGTGTGAGTCTCGATTAATCCGAAGGTACGTCGGCGTGGAGGTGGCCGTCCCGCACCGTGACCTCATAAGACCACATCCTGGCGTTGGGGCCGTTGATGCACTCACCGTCTTCCGGTTCGAAGCGCCAGCCGTGATCGGGGCACATGAAGCAAGTCCCCCAATCGACGATCTCCCCTCCGTGGTGGGGGCAAACGTTGGACAGCAGCTTGTACCCTTGCTTAGTACGCACTAGGAAAAAGGAATAGTCGCCCCAATCGACCTGTGCGGGGAACTTTTCAAAACCCGTTTCAGGACCCAAGTCGATCATATTTGCTCGCAGCGTGCAGATTGGTCAAAGCGTAGCCTCTAGACCGTTGGTAGTATAACCAAGCCAGGTTAGTACCTCAAGGCTGTTTGACTCCCTGGAAAACCGATTCGGGCATCAGGTTTCCATATCATTCTAACCGGCCTCTTGACTGATCGGCCGATTTCCGGGAGTATGGGGCAATCACACTCTGTTGTTTTTAGCGGGAGGCGAGCATGCCCGACTTATCCAAAGACGAAGTGGTAGCTCTTGGTCACGCGGTGGGCTTGGAGATTCAAGACCCCGAGTTGACCGAAGTGATGTATAGCCTCAACGCCCTCCTGGAATCTCTGGATCAGATCAACCCGCCCGGTCTGGACAGCGTGGAGCCACTACCAATCATCCTGCCTCCGAATAACCCCTCGGCCTAGCCGGAGCCCAGCCCACCCCAGCCGGTTCAGGCAACGTTCTTGGTCTATCCCTACCATGCACCAGTCTCGGAAGGAGGATACCCATAGTGACTCAAGGCAAGGTCAGTCCCGAGGAGCTGGAGCGATTCTACGCCTCCACCGACCAGGCAAGCCTGGCGCCCGGTTGGCTGCGCCGCGGTGAAGAGCGGCCCGCAGTGGTTCCCTTTCTCTGGAAATGGTCTGAAGTTGAACCATTGGTCATGCGAAGCGGCGAGGTTGTCACTCCGGACCGGGACGTACAGCGCCGGGTTCTTCGCCTGGCCAATCCCGCGTTGGGCCATGGCACCACCCATACTATATCCGCGGCGTTGCAACTCCTCCTACCAGGCGAGTGCGCCCCGGCCCACCGCCACACCCCCACGGCTATCCGTTGGATATTACAGGGGGAAGGCGTTTACACCACCGTGCAGGGAGATAAGTGCTACATGGAACGCGGGGACCTTGTTCTTACGCCGTCTTGGACTTGGCACGACCACAACAGCGAGGGCGACGCGCCCATGATTTGGCTGGACGGCCTAGATACCCCGTTGGTTCACAACCTGCACGCCACCTTCTTTGAGAACTACCCCGAGGACGAACAGCCGGTTACCGGAACCGGAGAGTCGATCCAGAAATACGCTTCTGGGACTTTGCGGCCCGCCTGGGAAGAAACCAAATCGCCGTATTCTCGACTATGGCATTACAAATGGGACCGGACCTACGACGCCCTTTGGAATCTGGCCCAGGTAGATTCCAGCCCCTTTGACGACGTGGCCATGGAATATTCCGACCCCGCCACCGGTCGATCGGTATTAGCCACCATGGCCTGTTGGATCCAGTTGATCCGTCCCGGCATCCACACCAGGGCGCACCGCCACACCACCAGCGCCGTCTACCAAGTATTTGAAGGTGAGGGATACAGCATCATCGACGGCCAGCGGTTCGATTGGAGCCGGGGAGACCTCTTCGTAGTACCGTCCTGGTCGTGGCACGAATTCGGGAATGATTCCAGCCAAGAAGCCATCCTTTTCTCCATCCAGGACAACCCGGTCATTAAATCCTTGGCTCTTTTCCGGGAAGAAGCCTACGAGGAAAACGCTGGCCACCAGTCAGTTACTGGAAAATTCTCCGGACTGCAACGCTAAGGGACCCCTACCATTCCGAATCTAAGGAGTTAGGACCATGCCAGACAACAACAGCCAAAACCGCCGAATCTATGTGGGATTGCAAGAAGGCGTATGCGCCGTATCCGGCCAAGGGGACACCTGGATCTGTAGCGACGTCACTCCCTTGGCCCACGCCGCCGCCCGCCTTACCGCCAGTCCGGTTGCCGGACGGGCCTACCTAGCCGCATACGAGGCCGGAGTCTACCGCACCGACGACGGCGGACAGACCTGGCGCCACCTGGATGCCTACCCCAGCGATTACGCCCACAGCGTGCAGGCCGACTCCAGCGACCAGGGAAAGGTGTACGTGGGCAGCGAACCGGCGTCCATATATAGCTCCTCTGACGGCGGAGATACATGGGAGGAGTGCACTGGATTCACGGCGGTGCCCGAGTCTAGCCAGTGGGGATTCCACGCACCGACCCGGGACTCGCACGTTCGAGATTTGAGATCGGCCCCCCACGATTCCAGCTACTTGTACGCCGCCATTGAGGAAGGTGGAATGGTTCGATCTCGGGACGGCGGGGCAACCTGGAAGCAATTGCCAGGGATCCACGACGACGTTCACTGCATCGGCATCAGTGGCGCCAGGCCCAAAAGCGTCTACGTTGCCACTTCCCGGGCGCCCTATCGCACCGACGACGAAGGCGACAATTGGGAAGTGATCGACAATGGCCTAAACGGGCGATACGCTTTGCACATAGCCGCGGCGCCCGACAACGCCGACGTGGTTCTGCTGACGGTGTCCGCCAACGCACGCCGGGAGAATCCCCAGTTCTACCGCTCCACCGACGGCGGCCTTAACTGGAAGCTGATCGAGTCGGTGGGCCAAGACGAAGATATGGTGGTCTCGTTCGACTGGGACCTGCAATCGCCGGGCACGGTGTACGCCGGAACGGAACCGGGCCAGATCTTTTGCAGCAGCAATCATGGCGAGACCTGGCGGCAACTACCGGTAAGTCTGCCCAAACTGGCCGTCGGCGCCATGGCTGTGGCATCGGCCTGATTCCTGACCAATTTCCACGACCAATGCATAGGGGCGTCCCGATTCGTTCGGGACGCCCCTTTCTTTATCTCTTATATCCCGCTTTGCTATCCCGGATCTACAACTCCGGATACATGTCAGGCATCAACGCGTCCCGCCACTCCACGCCGATCGGCACCACGCTTTCGATGGCCCGCACATTGTAGTAACTGGTACCCACTCCAGGTGGGTCGCCCCCATCGGCGACAGTCCTTGACGCCTCCAGCAACATGCGGCGAGCCGCCACGATCGCCATGTCGCTGCGGGTCAGGTTTTCCCTGGTGCGGTCGACTATAGGCCCCATGCTTTCCTGAACCGCCACATCCTGGGCATTGATTCCCTCGATCCCGGTAAAAGTCTCGGTCTTCTGGACTTGTCGATCTATGAGCCAGTCGTTGCCGATATTTCCCTTGGTGCGGAAATCCGGCAGAATGTCTTCAGGCCCTCTTCCGTAGCCCCGCTCGATCTCCTGCCATTCTTCTTCGGTTATGGGTTCTTCCCCAAAGCTATAGATGAAGTTGTAAATCATACAGTTTTCGTCATCCATGGGAACCCACATATGCCCGGCGATGTGGGGCTTGGCCGGCTGGCCTTGGTACCCCGCCGCTTGCCGGGGACGAAACTGGTGGAAGGGCATCACGTAATGATATGCCCGAACGTAGTTGCCTTTCTCTCCCAGAGCGCGGACGCCCACGTACCGGTAGCCGTAGTCCGTCGTATCCACTTCGAGGGAAGGCGCTCTTCCAATCACGAAGTTGGAGTTCACGGCAACGCCGGCCCGGTCGGTATTAGCCGTGATGGTTCGGTGCAGGATCGGCGCGTGAGCGGTGTCGACTCCTCCCTCCAGACCTTGCAGCCAATTGCACTCCTGACGATTTTTGGACACGTGCCGGTGGGTAGCTTGAACCTGGGTCCACTCGAAATTGGGGGGCGGCGGCGTTCGGTCTTTAGGGCCCAAGTAAGCCCATACAACTCCGCCTGCCTCCACTGTTGGGTATGACTTGGTCCACATCTTATCCTTGAAGTCGCTGTCAGGCGGTTCGTTCATCATGTCCAAACACTGCCCCTCAACGTTGAACTTCCATCCATGGAACACACAACGAAGACCGTGCTCTTCGTTTCGCCCCAGGAACAACGAAGCCAGCCGGTGGGGGCAGAATTCATCCAACAGACCGATCCGTCCGCCGGTATCGCGGAAGGCCACCAACTTTTCTCCCAGCAGCTTGACCCTTACCGGAGGGCAGTCTGCATCTGGTATTTCCTCAGACAGGAGAGCGGGCAGCCAATAACGGCGCATGACATCGCCCATGGGCGTGCCCTGGTCCGTTTGGGTTAAAATTTGGTTTTCATCCCTGCTGAGCATCGCCTCTCCCTCGTTTTGGGGTGCGCGCGGCCACGAAAAAACGCCCGAGGCCCGGTACCAAGATCCCCCGTCCATCTTAGTTCTAAAGAGGGTTGGGGGGATCAAAAAAATGCGTTACCAAAGACCCTTATCAGGCCCGGATATTAGGCAAGCCGTTTCCGGCCGGGTAGCTGATTGGTCTAGGAACTGAGCACCTTACCTTCCGCGTTGGCCTCTTCGACGAAACCGGAGATCTGGGTCCAGCGGACATTAGAGGCATCATGGGCCAAACCGATGGACTGGCCCTGCGAGCTTTCAAGGCCCAGTGGGTGGGACACCAACTCTATAAGATTACCGTCCGGGTCGTTGATGTAAGTGTAGTGCTCGCCGGTATCTTCGCGCGTGCCTTGATACGGGTCTGCGCCCCCGGTGCCGACAAACGAGCCTCCGGCGGACCTAGAATAGGCGACTCCCAGGGAATCCAAATGCGCCAGAGTCTCGTCCCAGTCTTCCACTTCCACCGCGAAGTGTACTTGAGGCACGGGGATGAACGCCTGGGTAACAGACGTGTGAACCTCGGCGGTTCCTATACGAAGTTGAAGCTGGCGTTTGTTCAGCGCCGGCCCCCGGTCCAAGAACTCGGCTCCCAGGACCTTTTCGTACCAATCACGGGTCTGCTGGCGGTCTGTGATCTGGATGTTGATGTGGTGAATCATGCAGATTATTGACATGGCGCCATCTCCTACTTTCGTTGAAATACGCGACACCGGTGCCATTATCTTCCAAACCTCCGGTCCAAGCAAATTCTGCCCGGATCAACGTCCTCCTTTCTTTTCCCAGGCCGCGAATACGTACCGACGACTCATCAGCTTGCGGGTTGCCAGCACATCTGATCTTGTTACGTTGCTTGCCAGACTAACCTAGCCGGTGGTATAAATACTGGCGTCGGGTCAGAAGCAGCATTCGCAAGATTATCCATCCCATTTCGTCACACTATACCCTTAATCTCCTGATCGAGAGGAGTTGTCATGGGTTCTCCTATCTCTAGGACTATCTTGATAACCAAAGCACTTATCCTCTTGGGCTTGATGATGGCCTTGTCCAATTGGAACAACTCACCGTTCGTCTACGGGCAACAACCACCGGCCCACGTTTTCCAGGGCAAGGTCACGGTCAACGGTCGGCCTGCCCCAGACGGGACTGGTGTAATAGTAATCATCGATGGACGTCGAGCGGTCGACCAGGGAGCGCTAGTAAAGGCCGGGAACTTCCGCCTTTTGGTGCCACAACGGGCAGGAATGTCCTTCGCCGGCAAGGCCGCGGAATTCCGAGCAAAGGTGCCCGGCGGACAATCGCTTAAGTCTGACCGGACCATCGTTTGGGAGCCCGGCGGGAAGACACGGATTGACTTGAATTTCGGGAGTGGTGGACAGCCTCGCAAGCCAGGTGTACAAATCCCGGGAGCTCCGGGGATGTGGAACCTGGAATGTATAGCTAGAGTCCTCGGGCGCATGCCTGCGGGGATAAAGGATACCACTGACGAAGAACGGCTGCGTATGACTCGAGAATGCATGGTCAGCGGCCAGAACCAACCCGGCTCTCCCCGGCAACCCAACCCAGCGATCCAACAGACTTCGCAAGAACTTCAGAACGCTCGCCAAGAACTCGAGAATTGGAAACGCGAGAAAGGTCAACAAGTTCAGCAACAAGTAACAGATCTACGAGGGAAGCTGCGGGAATTTAAGCAAAGTCTAAATCAACCTGTGCAAGATAAAGGGCTGGAACTTAACAAGTTACAATACCAACGAACCCTAGATGAATATAAACAGGTTCAGCAAGACTGTAAGAGCAACGAGCGCGTCTGTAGGAGAATACCCGAACTAGAGATGCAGGTTCGACAAGCAGAGCAAAACATAGAAAGACGCGAAAGAACGGTGGTTGAAGACCGTGAACGACGCTT
>Ga0209554_1001087_pt1 | contig 21403 bp, 19 predicted proteins | sample MarorgKNORR_S2LV_5_FD_188221 | JGI IMG/M metagenome (GOLD analysis project Ga0209554, IMG submission 188221) | Marine microbial communities from the Southern Atlantic Ocean, analyzing organic carbon cycling - Bottom_A/KNORR_S2/LV (SPAdes) (version 2) | ecosystem: Environmental > Aquatic > Marine...
GGGCGGCCTGCCGCACCCGTTCGGCTCCACGGTCGATCAGCGCAAGCCCAGCCTGGTTGAGCACAACACGAAACAGTCGAACAAATCAATGATCGTGTATCTCGCAAGCCGATGTGGACCAATGAATTGCGGTTGACGGTGGGCTTGGAGTGCCGGTACTTTTTTCCTGCTTTCCGGCTTCTTTTTCCTATCGGGATTGGCCAGTCATCAGGGGCGCCCACTGCCCCCTCCACCCCATCCGCTGGCCCATTCGCCGGCCCCGGTCTCAACACATGACTGCTGACGAGCTGCGTCGCGCCGTAATGTCTGCGTTATCCCGCATCAAACACCCTGGCAGCGGGCGGGACCTCGTTGCGGGCGGGCACGTTCAGAACGTGGAGGCGGACGATCAGGGCGGCGTCCGGTTCCAGTTCCTCCTTCAGCCCGATGACCCCGGGGACTTGGTGAAGGAGGCGCGAGCGGCCTGCGAGGCCATCGCGGGGGTCGCCCAGGTGAAGATCAATGTCCAACTCCCTCAGATGGCGGCGGAGGGACGTCAGGGTGGTCTTAAGCCGGGCTCGGTTCCGGCCCCCACGCCGAAGCCCGGTTTGCTGTCGGAAGTCAAACAGATCGTCGCTGTCAGCTCGGGCAAGGGAGGCGTCGGTAAGTCGATGGTGGCCGTGAACCTAGCCGCGGCCTTCGCACAAGACGGCCTTCGGGTCGGCCTGTTGGACGCCGACATCTACGGGCCAAACATCCCCTTGATGTTTGGAGTCGACAGCCGGCCAAATGTGACGGGAGAGAAGGGGAAGGAGCTGATCGAGCCTCTCGAGGCCCACGGTGTGCGCCTGATGAGCCTCGGTTTCCTGCTCGACAAAGAGCAGCCGGCAATCATGCGGGGCCCGTTGATCGCCGGCATCCTCAAGCAGTTTCTGGAGCAGGTCAATTGGGGCCCGCTCGACCTCATGGTCGTAGACATGCCGCCAGGAACCGGAGACGCGCAGCTTTCCTTGGTGCAGACCATCGATCTGACCGGGGCGGTGATGGTCACGACACCGCAGGAGGTCGCGACCGGCGACGTGCGGCGGGGGGTGAAGATGTTCGAGCGTGTAAACACGCGTGTGCTCGGAATCGTGGAGAACATGAGCGGTCTCGTCTGTCCGCACTGCGACGAGATCATCGACGTCTTCGGGTCAGGTGGGGGTGAGGCGCTCGCTGAGGAGATGGCGATTCCCTTCCTGGGCAAGGTGCCCCTGGACCCGGCTGTTCGCGAAGCCGGTGATCGGGGTGCTCCGACGGTTGTCGGTGCGCCCGATTCGGAAGCCGGTGTCGCCTTGCTAGCCTTGATGCGTACGGTGGATCAGCGACTCGCTGCGATCAGAGGCGCCTAGAGGACTCCCTACTCGCCTTCGAGCCACCTACGGTCGGCTGCCGACAGCGTGCTGCCGCCCGACGACCTGTCGATTACTTTCATGACAATCCATCCGATCAGCAGTACCGGCGCGACCTTGAACAGGAGGAACGCGGCGAGTCCGAGAGTCAGGGAGAAGAGTGCACCAATGATTCCGAGCACCACGCCGGCCACGACGAGCGTTACGAGGCCCACTGCGAAGAAGGTGAGAAGCGTGCCGATCATTGGATTCTCCTAGTCAGGCCCAGCGAGACATCACTACCGGATCCAAACAACTTTGACGCTACCGAACGCGGCGTCCAGGTCGATTTCAACTTTTCTATCGGCGTCGGCCCAGTCGAGCGAATAGTAGGCGTCTCCGCGCTTGACCAGTCCCTCGGAATCAAGCGACGTGAGGAAGCTGTCCTTGCGCAGCCTGATTCCCAGGCCCTCGGGGATCTCCAAGACCAGGGCACCGAGTCCGATATCGATCGAAAGACGGGCGTCGCGCTCCCATCGGCCGTCCAAGCCCAGCGTGACCTTGCCCACGCCGGCATCGACTTCGATGCGTTCCGCGTTGAGGTTGCCGAGTTGAGTGATGGTGAATTCGGCCGCGCCGATCTCGAACCGCGCCGTCTCGATCCGGGCTGAATTGGGCTCGGAGACTGCTATTGTCGACTCTGAGGCTCCGGTCCGGAGATCGAGATTCGTCAGCGCGAGTCCGCCCAGGTCGATGTCGGCTCGAACAGCACCGAATTCGAGGTCCAGGTCCATCGGCACTCCGCGCCCCAACTCGAGCTCGAGTTCTCCCGTCTCGCCGCGTCGGCCGAGATTGAAGCCGCGTCCGACGGTCTCGACGCCGAGATGGAGCCGATTCCCTGAGAAGTCGGCCACTGGCTCGAAATGCTCTTCGTCATACCTAAGGCTCATACGGTACAAGAGGCCCTCGTCCACGGCTCGCACCGTCAAGTGCCCGGCGCCGTATTCGACGATCACTCTCACTTCGTCCAGATCGCCGAGTTGGCGAGACATTGTGACGGTCCGCCAATCTTGGCCGGTGAGCAGGGCGGGGGCGGCGAAGCACGCCGCGACGGCCAGCATGAGCGCTCTACGCGTCGTCATTATGGTCCTTCTCCTGAGCCTCTGGCGAGGCTGCGGCCTCTTCGGCAGGGTCTGAGTCGACGTCGACTTCCATCGCGGCCTCCCAGGCCGCGTCGGTGTCGTATGGTGTGTTCCAGCGTTCACGGCGGCGTCCGGCCCTGGTGAGCAGCACGGCTCCGAATCCCACCTGCATCGCGATGAATGTTACGACGATGCCGGCGAAGACGAGCAGCCCTGTCAGGAAGCCCAGGAACGGCGCGATGGAGATCACGTTGGCAGCCATGAAGGCGAACATGAGACCGAGAAGGCCGCCGAAGACCGTGTGAATCGGGTTCGACTTGCGAATCCATCCCGTCCACGGGTAGTCACTGTCCGCGAGCCATTCTCCGGTATTCTGCGCCACGGCGAGGTACCCCATTGCCGCCGCCGCGCATGCGGCGAGCGGGAACAGTGGTAGCCACGCTACGGCGACTGGAATCCCGATGACCGACACGGCGAGCGCGACGACTCCGAGGATCCATACTGGAATCAGCAGCAGAGAGCCCGCGAGTCCAACCATGGCTGACCGACCGGGAGACCGGCGGGCCGTCTCGGCAACTGCCGCGACGTTATCGCCCGCGAACGCGATCGATGCGGCACCGATCAATCCGAGCACGAACACGGCGATCAGGTTCTGCAGCAACCCACCGATTCCGTGAAAGACGGACTGGAACGGAGACATGATCGCCGAGATGCCACGTCCCTCGTCGCGACCGATCCGAGATACGTCGCGTAGCTCGTTCAGGAGGTCGCCCCGAAACTCGTCGCGAAGCTCGATCCTGAGTCGATCTCGAATCTCCGCCTCGAGATCACGTTCATCCTCGAGCACATCGACGACCCCACCTCGGACCGTGCCCAGGTTGCGTACGATTCGGGCGTCGGCCAACCGCACCTCGCCCTCTACGCGGCTGTCATCCAGCAGCTCGAGCGAGCCGTCCACCACGATGACGTCTCCGCGAACCTCACCAGCCAGTCGGAGGTTGCCCTGGATGACGACGACTGTGCCTTCGACGGTCGAGCCGGCGGGAATCACGACGTCTTCGTTCACGTGCACCCGGAAGTCGCCGTCGAGATCCGTGAGCGCCTGCTCTAGAAGGCCGAACCGGCTCGTGGAGTTGAAAAGGACACGCAGTAAGGAACTGTCGTCGCCGATAGACACCGAGATCGAGCCCCCATCCGTATCCACCGACACTTCGAACGAAGTCAGCGCCTCTTCGAGCGCTCGATCGATATCCTGGGCGATGTCCGCCAGGTCACCCGCGAGCTCAGCCGGGACGGTCCAGTCGGCGAGCATGGCTGCGAGCGCACCGTCATCGAGCGAGATCGCCCGGCCGAGAAGCGCGTTCCACGCGTTGTCGAGCGCATCGCCCGGTTCGTACCGACCGACGAACTCACCGTCCACCAAGACGGACCCGTCCTCGAAAGTGATCTCGAGGCGCCCCTCGTCATCGAACTCGAGGTGAAGCGTTGCCTCGGACTGGCCCACCGCGATCTGCTTAGAGACGACCTGTCGAGCCTGCCCGGATAGGGCGAGCGGCAGGAGCAGGACGCCGAGACCGACGGCCACGAGGCTTTTACGAAACTGAAAGTTGTGCATACCTGCCATCCAAGGGATGGGTGATGATGAGATGTCGATAGAGCACCCGGAGCGCAAAAGCGCATGCGAGTGAGTAGATCAAGAAGCCTCCCGCGACGACCATCGGTGCCGCCGCGAGTGCTTCGAAGAGGGGATACGCGCCGGACGCCTGCGCGCTCTCGAGCCCGAACGCAGCCAATGCGGTCCACGTGAGCAAGGCCGCATCACTCACCTGCCACCATACGTACGAGGCCAGTGCGCCCGGCGTTAACGTGGGATGCGAGAAAACCGCGTAGAAAAGCAAACCGACACTGACCGCGGGCGTCACCGCGACACCCGAGAGCGCGGCCCAGGCCTCGCGGCTTTGCGGAACGAGTCGACTCCCCCATGCTAGGACGCGAGTCCAAGCCGGCTCTGGAGCTTTCGCCGGCGCTGCTGCCCGTACGCGGACTGCTTCGAGAACGCGTGCAGCGAATTCCGCACTCGGCTCGAGGCGCTCGAGTCGGTCCAGTCCCCTGAAGACCGCGCTCAGAGCGCCCGCCTCCTCCGAGCAAGCGTGACACGTCGACAGGTGAGCCTCGATACGGGCCGTCTGATGCTGAGGGAGGAAGCCCTCCAGCATGTCCTGAAGCCGGTCGGACGATACGTGTCCCCGCACGGCCGCAGGCATGAGCGACCCGAGACGGGCTCTCAGCCTAGCGGCGAGCGAAAGACGCTCCGGCAGCTGGACAGCAGCCATGACACGGTCCTGGAAGCCTTCGTGGGGACGCAGTCCCTCGAGTTCCACGAGTTCCGAGAACAGATGCCGCCAAGCATCGAGATCGGCCGAGCAACGCACGCAATCGTGCAGGTGCTCCTCGACAACGGCACGCTCGGTCGTCGCGAGCTCACCCTCGAGGAACGCCTGCAAGCGCTCCGAGTTTACGTGGTTGTTGATGTTGTGACTCATTCCGTCTCGACTCCGTACTGAATCGTACGCTCAACCCTACGGGTCCGATCTCGGCGAAGTTTCTTCATACGCCTAGGTGAGCGAGCCGCTTTTTCAGCTCCGCACGCGCCCGGTGTAGGTAGGTCTTCACCGTGCCCAGAGGCAGGTCCATGATCTCCGCGATCTCGTCGTAGGCGTACCCCTCCACGTGCCGGAGCAGAATGACCGTGCGGTACTCTTCTCTCAGCTGACCGATCGCTACTTCGATCTGTCCGCCGAGCTCCCGGTGCTCGACATACTCATGGGGGTTTTCATCCCGTGATTCGATGACGAGCTGAGACTGACTGACCTGATCTGCGGTCGTCGCGTGGGGTGAGCCATGGATGGAGACCGTATCCAGCTTCCGCTTTCGCAGATAATCGATGGTGTGGTTGTTCGCGATCTTGAAGATCCAATTGCTGAACTTGTAGCTCGTCTTGTAGCTGCCGATCGCGTTGAACGCGCGGATGAAGGCCTCCTGCGCCAGGTCCTCGGCGAGGGTTCGATCGCGCACCATGCGATAGATCAGCGAGAATACGGGACGCTCATAGCGGGTCAGGAGTTCGCGGAAAGCGGACTCCTGGCCCCGAGCTGCCATGATGGCAAGCTCGCGATCGTCGAGCTTGGTGTGATCGTGAGCGCCCAGGGGCTCCCTGTCCTGCCTTGGGTTTGTGAGCCACCGGCTAGCGGCTCTGGGCAGGGAAGCGGTATCGGAGGTCATCGAGCCGCCCTACGCGGGCGTAGTCACGGCAGTTTCGCGCGAGTCACCCGTGCGGCGTTGAGGCCCCTGACCGCCTCCCATAACTTTTGCCCATCTTCCACCGTAGACGCTCGATCGAAGTAGGCCCCCAAATCTAAGCCGCCTGGACCCTCACTGTCATGCCAACCGCTCCCGCCGCCGTGCCCAGAGAAGGGGTCGATCGGGGCGATCAAGTCCAGACGATCTTCTCTCAGATCGCGCCGAGGTATGATCTCCTCAACCATCTCCTCAGTCTGAACATAGACCGAGGCTGGCGGCGGAAGGCGATCGACACGGTCGGCTGGGAAGACGCACCCGCAGGTACGTTTCTGGACGCTTGCGCGGGAACATTGGACCTCAGCCTGGAGCTGACCGGGCGATCTGCGTTCACCGGCCGGGTCGTTGCTGCGGACTTCGCGCGACCGATGCTCGTCCATGGAGTGCCGAAGATTTCCGGTGCGCCGATCGTTCCAATCTGCGGCGATTCTCTCTCGCTGCCGTTCCCGGACGGCTCATTCGACGGAGCCACGGTCGGGTTCGGCATGCGGAATCTTTCGGACGTACGGCAGGGCCTCGTCGAGCTCCGCCGAGTGCTCAAACCGGGCCGGCGCGTTGTGGTGCTCGAGTTCACCGTGCCTCCGAATCCACTCATGCGTGCCGGGTACCTCTTCTACTTCCATCGGATTCTGCCGCTGGTGGGTCGGGTGGTTTCGGGTCACCCGTGGGCGTATACGTACCTCCCCGAGTCGGTGAGGGGTTTTCCCGGGCCGACTGACTTCCGCGACATGTTTGAGGAAGTGGGGTTCGGCGCGGTGGGCTTCTCGCTCCTCACGGGCGGGATCGCCGCGCTCCACTGGGGGAGTGCATAGGGCCGGTCAGGAAGCCGGCTAACGTCCCACAGGGATCTCCAGCACGGTAAGCGGACCAAGGCTGCTCAGCGCCTCGCGCCCGATTCTGTCCGGATCGCCGACGATCAGGATCATCATCTCGTCCGGCCGGAGGTGTCGGGAGAACGCTTCGAGGACTGACGCCGGCGTTACGCTCTGCACCCCCTCCACGTACCGTTCCAGCCAGTCGGTCGGGAGGTCTTGGGCCAAGTAGAACATCGTCCGCGAGACGATCTGCCCCGGTGTATCGAAGTTGAATACGAAGCCGTTCACGATCCTGTCTACGGCCGTGCGGATCTCGCCCGGGTCGGGCGCACCGACGCGCAGCTCCTCCATGGTGCGGAGGATGACCTCCACGGCCGGGACCGTGTTTTCGGGTCGGGTCCGTGTGATGGCGCCGAGTAGGCCGTCGTACTCACGCGGAATCGTCCAAAGCGATGATGCCGAATAGGCGAAGCCTTCCTCTGTCCGTACGCGAGCCAGGATCCTGCTGGAGAAGCCGCCGCCCCCGAGGATCGAGTTTCCGATCGTGGCCGCGTAGTAGCTCGGCTCAGCAGCCAGGCGGAGGTCCGTTGCGTGCGCCATCACGATGACGCTCTGCTCGAGATCCTTCTCGATGAGGTAGACCCCTGGTTCGTCACGAATCGTCGGAATCGGCGAGGGGGGGAGCGGTTCGGCGCAGGGTGGGACCCTCTTCACAAACGAATCGACAAGGGACTCGATGTCTGCCCACACGAGGTCCCCTGTAAGTCCGAGAATCAGGTTGTCACGACAGACCACGCGCCCGTGAACCTCCCGAAACCGCTCCAGTGAGAGGTTCGCCGGGTCCAGGTCGGCGAGATCCATCTCCCATCCGATCGGATGATCCCCGTACAGGAGGTGGTTGAACTCGGAAAACGCCAGGCGTCCCGGATCGTCCCCCCTCCGGGCGACGCTCTCGACTTGACGGCCGCGCCAGACTTCAACTTCCATCGGATCGAACGCCGGCTCGGTCAGCATCGCTGCGAGTAGATCGAGCCCAGACGGAAGATGTTCGACAAGCGTATTCAGACTGATCGAAATCGATCCGCCGCCTGTGCCGAAAGAGGTTTGAAAAGCGTAGTACTCGAGCGCCTTGTCGACCGAGTCGGGCGTGAGCTGCGCGGTGCCACCGAACCGAAGCAACGAAGGGAGCGCGGTTCCCGCTGCGTAGAGCTCTCGCCCGAAGCGAGCGTACCCCCCGGTGAAGCGGACGTAGATCGTGACCAGTGGGAGGGTGTGGTCCTCGAGCGTGAGCACGGACACACCCTCGACGTCGTGCTCATCCGGCTCCGGCGGCCGGAAGTCGAGCTCGGGAAAGACCAGAGCCTCCGTCGCTTGGCGCCCGACCTGCGCTTGAGCCTCGATGACGGGGGGGCTCGCCAAGGCGGCTCCGAGACTCAGCAGAAACGCGAGCCCCACGATGGAACGGCTCATGAGCCGGACCTCTTGACCAGAGTCGCCACAGTGCGACCGGATGTGACGAGATACTCTGCCGCAAGGCGACGAACGTCTTCGCTGGAGACCGCTCGTAGTTTTTCCGCGTAGCGGAACGTCTCACGCCAGTCCCCGAGCAGGGACACCGATTCCACGAGTTGAAGGGCCAAGCCGAGGCTGGACTGCACGCGTCGAATTGAGCTGGCGGCGATCTGGTTGTGGACCCGCTCGAGTTCGTTCTCGGTCGGACCGTCCCTAGCGATGCGCGCGATCTCGTCGTAAACGGCCGTCTCGACCTCCTCGGTCGTGTGCGGCCCGAGGGGCGCTGCGTTGATCTGAAACAGCTGTGGGAAGCGACTGCCGGGTCCGAGAGAGGAGAAGACCGATGTCGCTACGCGGTCCTCCAGGACGAGCCTGCGGTAGAGCCGCGACGTTCGGCCGCCCGTGAGCACCGTGCTGAGGATCGCCAGTCCTGGTGCGTCGTCGTGCACCCCTGCGGGGACGCGCCACCCGATTCGCAATTGTGGCTCGGCGTCCCATTCCAGTGTGACCCGACGTTCACCCCGTTGGTCTGGTTCCGTAGCTAATACGCGGGGCGGGTCATCACCCCTCGGAACCTGGGCTAAATACTTGTTCGCGAGCGCCTCTATCTCGTCTGGGTCGACATCACCGACGATGCCCACAACGGCGTTGTTCGGTCCGTAGAAGCGCCGGTAATAGCTCTCGACGTCTCGGCGACTGAGCGTCTCGAGATCCGTCATGTAGCCAACGACGGGCACCCCGTAGGGGTGCATCGTGAACGCCGCCGCCATGTGGGCCTCGAGGAGCGCACCGCCGGGACTGGTCTCGACGCGCATGCGGCGTTCCTCGATGACTACATCGCGCTCGGAATAGAACTCACGGAAGACCGGATTCATCATGCGATCGGCTTCCAGCGCGAACCAGAGTTCGACGCGGTTTGTGGGTAGCTCGACGAAGTAGATGGTGGACTCACTCGTCGTCGTTGCGTTCAGGCCCTGGGCCCCCGCGCGGGTCAGGATCCGGTCGAACTCATTGCTTTTGACGAAGACCCGAGCGCTGTCTTCCAGCTCGCGGATCGTCTGGGCATGTGCTGCAGCTCCCGCTTCATCGCCGAGTGCGCGAGCGGAGAGCAGCTCATCGTGCACGGCATCCATCTCGCGGAAGAGCGCCGCCTCCGCGTCCGGGTTCCGTGTCCCAATGGTGGTTGTGCCCTTGAAGAGCATATGCTCCAGGAGGTGCGCAATGCCGGTCGTCCCGAGCCGCTCGTTCACGCCGCCGATATTGAACTGGGAGACGAAGGAAACTGTAGGGGCGCCTTGGCGCGGGAGTACGACCAGCCTCATCCCGTTCTCGAGCGTGATCTCCCGTACCGGAAGGAGTTCTCCGGGCGTCGCCTGAGCGGACATCGACGGTGCAAGGCCGGCCATGACTAGAGCCACAGCCATCGCCAGGAGACGTGCCTTGAGCCTCACGGCCTGGGCAGCTAAGGCTGGCACGTAGGGCAAAAGAAGGCCGAGCGATTGCTGAACACCACGCGCTGGACGACCTCCTCGCACTTCAGACACGGATCGCCATCCCGACCGTACACGTAGAGCTTTCTCGCATACCCTCCCACTTTTCCTTCGGCGTTCCTGTAGTCGCGGATGGTGGTGCCGCCAGCTCGGATCGCATCGCGCAGGACCGTTCGGAGCGAGCCGTAGAGGGCCCGGGCCTCCGCAGCCGTGATCGCGCGCGCTTCGCGTTGCGGGTGTACCCCGGCGAGGTAGAGTGCCTCGTTCGCATAGATGTTCCCCACGCCTGCGATCTTCTTCTGGTCCAATAGCCACGAGCGAGCCGGGGCCCTCGAGCCGCGGAGCCCCTCGACAAGGTGGTGTGGTCGGTACCCAGAATCGAGGGGTTCGGGGCCCATCCGAGCATCGCGCAGCGCCCACTCCGGGGGCGTCAGGGCCTCCACGGTCCCGAAGCGGCGCGTATCGTCGAAGACCAGGAGAGCGCCGCTCTCGAAGCGGAACCGGACCGCAGGGTGTTGGGGCCGCAGGGAGCCGCGAGGAGCCTGGCGAAAGGGTAAGAGGCGTCCAGTCATGCCGAGGTTGATCGCGATGCGATAGTCCGTATCGAGCACCAGAAGCACGTTCTTGCCGCGACGGCCGACAGACTCGATGACCCGCCCCCGCACGGCCGCCGCGAAGCGAGCCTTGGGCTGCCGGAGAATGTCCCGGTGCAGCACCTCAGCGAATCGGATGGATTCCCCGACCACGGTCCTTCTCAATCCACGCACGATGGTTTCGGCTTCCGGGAGCTCGGGCACGGTCTACTCGAAGACGAACCGGCTTCCTGCCGTCGCCACCAAGAGAGTGGCCATGATCAGGATGCCTCTTCTCGCGAGCGCTCTCGCCACCCGATATCAGTGCGGTAGAACGCGCCGTCGAAGTCGATGCGGCCGGCCGCGCTGGTGCTGGCAGCGGAGGCATCTTCGAACGATTCCGCCAAGGCTGTGACCGCCAGCACTCGCCCTCCCGAGGTCAGGAGCTGCCCGTCCCGGGCGGTGGTCGCGGCATGGAAGACGAGGCATCGGTCGGACTCGAGGTCATCTGGGATCGTGAGGGGCTTCCCCTTTTCATAGTCGCCCGGGTACCCGCGTACCGCGACCACGGTGCTTACCGCCGCGCCCGGCCGCGCTACCGCGACGCCTGACGTGAGCGCCCCCGACTCTGCCACGGTGGCCATCAATTCGAGCAACGACGTATTCATTAGAGGGAGCACGACCTGCGTTTCCGGGTCACCGAATCGACAGTTGAACTCGATGACCTGCATGCCTTCGTCGGTCATGATGAGCCCCGCGTACAGTAGGCCGCGGAACGGAGCTCCATCGTCCCTCAGTGCCCTGAGCGTCGGCTCGATCACCTTGGATCGAGCCTCGGCCACGACCGCCTCCGTCGCGATGGAGACCGGCGCGTACGCACCCATCCCGCCCGTGTTCGGTCCCGTGTCGCCTTCGCCGACTCTTTTGTGGTCTTGCGATGGCTGAAGAATCACCGCCCGCTCGCCGTCGGTGACAGCGAGGACAGAGATCTCCTCGCCCTCGAGGTAGTCCTCGATGACGACGCGCCGGCCGGCCTCGCCGAATGCGAGATCGCCGAGCATGGCGCGCACGGCCCCCAGTGCCTCTTCCTCTGTGGAGCACACGATGGCTCCCTTCCCGGCCGCGAGCCCCGAGGCTTTTACGACGACCGGTGCACCTCGCTCCCGAATCCACGCCTCGGCACCGGGCAGGTCCGAGAACGTCTTGTGCTCTGCCGTGGGCACGCCCGCACTGCGCATGAGCTCTTTCGAGTAGGCCTTGCTGGACTCGATTCGCGCGGCTGCTTTCGAAGGTCCGAAGATGGAGAGCCCCTTCTGCTCGAAGCGGTCAACGATGCCCGCCGCCAGAGGCCCCTCCGGCCCGACTACCGTGAGGTCGATCCGGTTGGAAGCGGCCCAGCCCGACAGCGCCACGACATCCGACGCGGCGAGCTCCACGGCGGTGCATAGAGGGGCCATGCCGCCGTTGGGCTGGGTGCAGAAGAACTCGGCGCTGGGCGCGTCGCGCCGCAGCTTCCAGAGGAGGGCGTGCTCGCGGCCGCCATTCCCTACGATGAGGATGCGCATACGGCGGAGTGTACTCCTGTGCGCCCGGCTGTAAAGAGCACCCGGCGACTAGCGCGCCACGCAAGAAAAGAGGCGGCCGGGCACAGGACCCGGCCGCCCCCTCGGCGGTACGTTAGCACTCCGTGTTACTACCGCTTGAAGCCGCTCATGAAGTCGGATCCGACACGCTTCGCGGCGTCGGCCATGTTGTCCATGAAGTCCTTCGCGTCGTCGGCGTAGAAAGACGCGGCTGCCTTCAGGTCATCCTGGTACGCGGGATCGGCCTCGCCGCGTCGCGAGTACTCGCCCCTGATGATCCGATCGTACTCGCCGGTCTCGATCCAGGACCGTAGCTCATGCACTCGGATGACGTAGAAGGGGTGGGTCTGCCCCAGCGCGTTGAGCACCTTGAACACCTGGTCGGCGATATCGCCCCCCTCACGGTATTCCTCGGACTGAATGATGAACTCCTGAAGGCTTGTCTCATCGGTGGTGCCGCCGCCCGCCATCTTGAGCATCGTCCTCAAGACGACCTCCGGATCCTGGACGGTAAGGAGCCCCGCTCGATCCGAACTCAGTTCGGATTTCCGTTGCCACTCGAGGAGTGCGACCACGATCACTCGGGCGGCGAGGCCGACGATCGGGAAGCCGATGTTGGCCAGGTTGAGCAGGATGGCGGTCATCGTCTTGTACAGAACGTGATCGCTCATGATGTGGCCGATCTCGTGACCGATCACGTATGCGAGCTCGTCATCGTCCAGCAGGCGGACCGTTCCCGAGTTCAGGATGATGAACGGTTGATCCATCCCCCACGCGCCCGCATTGACGATCGGGGTCTGAGAGATGAACAACGGGTAGTCCTCGGACACGTCGAGCGTCTTGAGGCACTCCTGGTAGATCGCGTGTACCTCGGGAAACTGGTTCTTGCTGACCTTGACGGAACTCGCTTGAAAAGCCAATCGGATCGGCTTTTCGCCGAAGAAGCCGAAGATCTTCTTGAGCACTTCGTCGAAGACGGGGATCTTGCGGACCGCCTGCAGCGCCGCCTTGTCGGCAGGGTGCTCCCACGTGTGCGGGGCGATGTCTGTCAGGATTCGCTTGGCCCGCGCGTCCCCGCCTCCGCTACCGGCGCCGTTCTCGCCGCCGCCGTTCGCCCCGCCGTTGTCGTCGGCTCCGGCTTCGTTCCCGGCGTCCTGCTCTTCAGTGCGATCCTGATCGTCCGCCATGTCACTCATCCTTTTGCGTTTGTCGTCCCTCTCGCTGTCAGCGGAGGGCGCCGACGCTCGAGCCCACTACGGTGCTCATCGAAGGTCAGTTTCACGCAAGCTGCGCGCTAGACCCTTACCCCAGGACCCGGTCCAGGTCCTCCAACAGGTCGGCCTGGTCCTCGATTCCAACGGAGAGCCTCACCAGTCCCGGGGTGATGCCCATCGCCAAGCGCCGATCTTCGGGGACTGACCCGTGCGTCATGAGTGCCGGCACGCTGATGAGCGACTCCACCCCACCGAGGCTCTCCGCGAGCGAGAAGATCTTCAGGTGCTCGGTGAGATTTTTGGCGCGTTCCAGCGTGCCCACGTCGACAGACACCATTCCCGTGAAGCCACTCATTTGAGAAACGGCCACTTCGTGCTGCGGATGCGACGGGAGGCCGGGATAGTGGACGCGATCTACATTTGGATGCGCCTCGAGGTAGCGAGCCACCGCGAGACCATTGGCGTTGTGCGCCGCCATCCGAAGATGGAGCGTTTTCACACCGCGGAGCGTGAGCCAACAGTCCATGGGCCCCGGTACCGCACCCGACGACTTCCGAATAAAGAGCAGCTCGTCGGCGAGCGCCTGGTCGCGCACAGCTACCACGCCGCCGATCACATCCGAGTGGCCGTTGATGTACTTGGTCGACGAGTGAACCGTGAAGTCTGCACCGAGTTCGAGCGGCCTCTGGTTGAACGGAGACGCAAAGGTGTTGTCCACGGACAGGAGCGCGCCCATGTCGTGAGCGAGCTCCGCAGTTTCACGCAGATCGCAGATCCGCATCATCGGGTTCGTCGGAGTTTCGACGTGGATGAGCTTGGTCTCATCGCGCCTCGCCGCCGCGATCTGGGCGGGGTCACGCGTGTCGACGAACGAGAACTCGAGCCCGAGGCGCCCCAGCACGTAGTTGAACATGCGAGTCGTGCCCCCGTACGTGTTCTCTTCGCTGATCACGTGATCGCCTGCCGACAACCTCTTCACGATCGCCTCGATCGCGGCTAGGCCGGACGAGAACGCCACGCCCGCAACCCCGTGCTCGAGTGCTGCGATGTTGGCTTCCAGCGCTTCTCGGGTCGGGTTGGCTGTGCGCCCGTAGTCGTAGCGGCCCAGGTTGGGCTCGCCCACGGCCGGCTGCACGTACGTCGAGGTCTGGAAGATCGGGGTCATGATCGCCCCGGTCACGGGTTCGGGAGCCACGCCCGCGTGAACCGCGCGCGTTCCAAAACGGAGGCCAGCTGGAGCCTCATCGCTCATAATGTAGAATCCTCAGATTGCCGGTGTGATGAGCGTCCAATGTAGTGCGGTGTTCCGGGACTGTCTCGGCCCTTCGAGCGAACGTTCGAAACGGCGCGGTAGGCGGCCGGTTCGCCAGCCACGCTTCGGGCGCGGTCCGTTGACGGTATCCTGGAAGACGAGTGACCTTCTGTAGGTCGTTCCCGCACAACACAATACGTGCCATTCACGCGCGCACTAGGACGACAGTGCCCATAGATCTCCCGCAGGACCTCATGGTCAGCGTTTCAGGTGTTCGGGGCAGGGTCGGCGACCCGCTCACACCGGAACTCGTGACGGCCATCTCGGCGGGCTTCGGCACATTCATGATGCGGGACGGTGGGCGGGGTCCCATCTACGTAGGGAGAGATTCGCGCGTTTCCGGGCCTATGCTGAGCCGAGCGGTGATCGCGGGACTGCAGTCGGTCGGGGTCGAGGTCGTGGACCTGGGGCTGGTGCCCACGCCTACGCTGTTGCTCGCCGTTGAAAGGGCTGGAGCCTGCGGTGGGCTGGTCGTGACCGCGAGTCACAATCCGGCTGAGTGGAACGCCCTCAAGCTCGTCGCGGGTGACGGCACGTTCCTCGATGCCGACCGGGCCCAACGCTTCTTCGATTTCCTCAGCGCGGAGGAGCCGCACCGTGCCGCGTGGGATGAGATCCGACCCGTCTCAGAGGACGGCGAGGCGTGGAGCCGCCATCTGGAGGCGATTCTCGCGTTGCCCGATCTGGACCTCGACGCGATTCGCGGGCGAAGACTCAAGGTCGCCATCGACTGCGTGCACGGTGCGGGCGGGCCGCCGATGGCCGAGCTGCTCGAGGCGCTAGGATGTGACGTAACGGCCATCGGAATGACGCCGGACGGTCACTTCCCAAGAGATCCGGAGCCCACCGCCGAGAATCTGGCCGACCTGTCCGAGCTTGTCAGAGAGAGTGGCACGGATGTCGGCTTCGCCGTCGATCCCGACGTGGATCGTCTGTCGCTCGTGGACGAGACCGGGGTGGCGACGGGCGAAGATCTGACGCTGGCGCTGGCCGCCGCAGCCGTTTTGCGCCGGACTCCCGGTCCGGTCGTTACCAACCTCTCCACCAGCCAGGTGTTGGACGATGTCGCGGAGGCGTTCTCCGTGACCCTCCATCGATCCTCGGTCGGAGAGGTCAACGTCGCCAACCGAATGAAGGCCGAGGGGGCCATCGTGGGTGGTGAGGGGAACGGCGGCGTGATCTTGTCGGCACTCCACTACACGCGGGATGCGCCGCTTGCTGCGGCCCTCATCTTGCATCACCTCGTGATCGAGGGGGCGACGCTTAGCCAAGCGGTCGCACGATGGCCCGCCTATTCGATCAGGAAGGAGAAGATCACCTTCCCCCGCGAGGCGCTCAGTGACGCCTATCGGATGCTGGAGGAAGCGCTTCCGGGAGCGGCACTCGACCATACGGATGGACTGCGTTTGACCTGGCGCAAGCGTTCGGCGTGGCTGCATGTCAGGCCGTCAGGGACCGAGCCGGTCGTTCGCCTCATCGCCGAGGCGCCGAGTTCCGAGGCCGCGAACGCGCTGCTGGGCCAGGCGTCAGCCTTGCTGGATGGAGTGGCCTAGGCGTTCGTGGGACAGTGGTGGACCCCGCCCCAACAAGGAGATCGTCTGAATGTGCGGAATCGTCGGCTACGTGGGGCCCAAGCAGGCCGCACCGATTCTGCTTCAGGGCCTCAAGCGCCTGGAATATCGCGGATACGATTCTGCGGGCGTGGCGCTTCTCAACGGGAACGGGCTCCACGTCATCAAGCGACCCGGCAAGCTGTCTGCCCTAATCGAGACCATCGACGCAGCTAAACCGACGGGCACATGCGGAATCGCGCACACGCGTTGGGCGACCCATGGTGCTCCGAACCAGTCGAACGCACACCCACACACTTCCGCCAATGGGGACATTGCGCTCGTCCACAACGGGATCATAGAAAACGCCCCGGGCATTCGCGCGCAGTTGTCCGGCGTGGGATATCAGTTCGTGTCCGAGACCGATACCGAGGCCGTCGTGCACCTAATCGACCACTTGTGGGCCGAGGGCGCACCGCTGGAGGAGGCGGTCGCGGCTGCGCTGAGGCGTGTCGAAGGCGCATACGGGATCGCGGTGATCTCGTCGAGAGACCCGGGGAAGATCGTGGTCGCACGCCATGGCAGCCCGTTGTTGATCGGTGTCGGTAGCCAGGGGGAAATGCTGGCGGGTTCAGACGCAGCCGCGGTGATCGGTCTGACCCGGGATGTCGTCTATCTGGATGACGGGGACTACGCGGTCCTTCAGGCTGACGGCTACCGAACCTTCCGACTGGAAGGCGTGGAGGTCGATAGATCCGTCCACGAGGTTACCTGGGATCTCGAGGCCATCGAAAGGGGCAGCTACGAGCACTTCATGCTCAAGGAGATATTCGAGCAGCCGTCGTCATTGCGGGATGTGATGCGCGGACGATTTCTCGAGGAAGAGGGCGACGCCCGCCTCGGAGGACTCGCCAATCACGACAAGGAGCTCAGTCGGATCCGACGCGTGGTCATCACGGCGTGTGGCACCAGCTGGCATGCGAGTCTGGTGGGCGAGTACATGCTCGAGGAGATCGCCCGGCTGCCCGTCGACGTCGAGTATGCGTCGGAGTTCAGGTATCGGAACTCGGTCTTGGAGGAGGGTACCCTCGCCCTCGCGGTCAGTCAGTCCGGAGAAACCGCCGACACGTTGGCCGCGCTCAAGGAGGCCAAGCAGCGGGGGCTCACGACCATGGGCGTGGTCAATACCGTCGGCTCGTCCATCGCCCGCGCGACGGATTTCGGGGTCTACCTCCACGCTGGCCCGGAGATCGGGGTCGCCTCCACCAAGGCGTTCACGAGTCAACTCGTCGCGCTCGCGCTCTTCACGTTGACTATGGGCCGCCGCCGGAATCTCTCGGTTGTCCAGGGACGAGAGATCGTCGAGGCTCTCAAGAAGCTCCCGGATCAAGTAGAAGAGGTGCTCGAACTCAACGACCAGATTCGCGACTTGGCGGCAGCGTACTCGGACGCGAACAACTTCCTCTACCTGGGACGGGGGTATCAATTCCCGGTAGCTCTCGAGGGTGCGCTCAAGCTCAAGGAGGTCAGCTACATCCACGCGGAGGGGTACCCTGCAGCAGAGATGAAGCACGGCCCCATAGCGTTGATCGACGACGACATGCCGGTCGTATTTCTGGCGCCCAGGGACACGGTCTACCAGAAAGTCGTGTCGAATATCGAAGAGGTGAAGGCGCGTGGCGGACGCATCATCGCCGTCGTGAGCGATGAGGCTCCCGAGCTTCGGGACAAAGTCGATCACATTATCCGCGTGCCGCACACGATTCCGGCGCTTCTGCCTGTTCTGACCAGCGTGCCCTTGCAGCTCCTCGCCTACCACATGGCGATCCTGCGGGGGACGGACGTCGACCAACCGAGGAATTTGGCCAAGTCGGTCACGGTCGAGTGAGGGTCGTTCTTCAGCGAGTCTCCCAAGCAAGTGTCAAGGTCGCTGGTGCGTCGATCGGCGAGATCGGAACGGGGCTGCTGCTTCTGGTTGGCTTCGCGGAGGGGGATGCGGAGGCCGATCTGGTTTGGATGGCTGACAAGATCATCGGGCTGCGCGTGTTCGGAGACGAAGCGGGGAAGATGAATCTCTCTCTGGCCGACGTCGGTGGAGCGCTCCTGGTGGTCAGTCAGTTCACGCTTTACGGGGACACTCGGAAGGGGCGGCGCCCCAGTTTCGTCGGCGCCGCACCTCCCCAGATTTCGGTGCCGTTGTACGATCGATTCGTGGATCTTCTGGGCGAACGCGCTCCTGGGCGAGTAGAGAGCGGAGAGTTTGGCGCGGCGATGGAGGTCGGTCTGGTCAATGACGGGCCGGTGACCCTCTTGCTCGAACGCTGACCTGCCCAACCCATGACCGCACCTCAACTCGTCCTGGCGTCCGGGTCACCACGGCGGGCAGACGTGCTCCGCCAACTAGGGCTCGATCCCCTGGTGTCGCCGTCCGATGTCGACGAGGCGCATCTGCCCGGCGAGAGCCCATCCGAGCACGTCGAGCGTCTTGCACGGGCCAAGGCGGAGACGGTCGCCGCGGCATACCCCGGGGCGCTCGTGATCGGTGGGGACACGGTCGTCGTAGATGGCGAGCGGATCCTCGGCAAACCGTCCGACGAGTCGGACGCTGTCGCAATGTTGTTGTCGTTGAGTGGTAGAACGCATCAAGTGCTGACGGGGATCGCGCTTTGCGGCGCGCATGGAACGGTGAGCCTCGTCTCCCGAGCCGACGTCCGTTTTCGCGCCTTCGACCAGAGCGTTGCCCGCGAGTACGCGTCGACCGGCGAGCCCCTTGACAAGGCCGGTTCATACGGGATCCAGGGCCTTGGAGCGGCGTTGGTGGAGGGAATCGACGGAGACTACTATTCGGTTCTCGGCTTCCCCGTCGACGCTTTCATCAGGCTCCTCGAGCAAGCTGGGTGGCACTATGACTTCGGGAGTCTCTCTCCTACTAATGGCCTGTAACGGATGGTTGTTTAGCACCGAGAGTGGCGAGGCGCCGCTCCGGCAAGGCGCGACGACGAGGAATAGCAGGGCTATTGTGAGGAGGAGGAACGCGGCCGGAGTGGATGCATCGCGGCTCGAATGCAAACGTTCATCTGTTACAGGCCACTAAATAGCCTGCCTCGGCGGGAGCCCACATGAGCGTGCCATCTGTCCTCGCCATCGACCAGGGAACGACTGGGACCACGTGCCTCGTCGTCGGACAAGACGGGAGCATTCTGGGCCGGGCGTACTCGGAGTTCACGCAGCACTTTCCGCGGCCCGGCTGGGTCGAGCACGACGCGGAGGAAATCTGGGAGGTTACGGTGCGTGTGGCCCGCGCCGCCCTGGACGCCGCCGGGGCCGCCGACGTGCGGTGCATCGGGATCACCAATCAGCGCGAGACCGTGGTGCTGTGGGACCGAGAGACCTTGACGCCCCTCCATCGCGCCATCGTTTGGCAGGATCGGCGCACTCGCGATATCTGCAGGGAACTCAAGGCTGCAGGGCATGAGGACGAGGTGCGGAGAAGAACCGGCCTGGTCCTGGATCCGTATTTCTCCGGCACGAAGATTAGGTGGCTGCTCGAACACGACCCGCAGCTCCGCGCCCGCGCCGAGGCCGGCGAGCTCGCAGCCGGTACGATTGACAGCTGGCTCATTGCCCGGCTGACCAGCGGTGCTGTCCACGCTACGGATCCGACCAATGCGTCCCGAACACTCTTGCTCCATCTGCAGGACGCCGCGTGGGATCCGTGGCTCCTCGACCTACTCGACGTACCCGCTCAGCTGCTGGGAGAGGTCAGGCCGAGCTCGGGAGACTTCGGACATGCGATCGGCGAGCATCTTGGCATCGAAGTTCCGATCTCCGGTGTCGCCGGTGATCAGCAGGCGGCGCTTTTTGGCCAGGGCTGTTGGGCGCCCGGCCTCGCCAAGAACACGTATGGTACCGGGGCCTTTCTGCTGTTGAACACCGGAACCGAGGCCGTACCCTCGACAAGGGGCCTTCTCACGACCGCTGCGTGCGACTCCGAGGGTGGCTTGGCCTATGCCCTCGAGGGCTCGGTCTTCATCGCCGGAGCGGCGATCCAGTGGCTCCGCGACGGTCTCGGGCTGCTGGATGCTGCAGAGGACTCCGAAGCCATGGCCGAGTCGGTGGTCGACAATGGGGGCGTCTACTTCGTGCCCGCGTTTGTGGGCCTGGGCGCACCCCACTGGGAGCCCGACGCCAGGGGCCTGCTTGTCGGTCTGACTCGCGGGACCACGAAGGAACACATGGTTCGAGCCGCGCTCGAAGCGATGGCGTACGGCACGGCTGAAGTCCTGTACGCCATGGAGGCGGACTCCGGTGTGGCCACGACGGAGCTCCGAGTCGACGGAGGGGCCGCGATGAACGACTGGTTGATGCAGTTTCAGTCCGACGTGCTAGATGTACCGGTTCGTCGGCCAGCGATCGTGGAGACCACCGCGATGGGCGCGGCGGGGCTCGCGGGGATCGCGACAGGAGTATGGGCATCGGCTGAGGAGTTCCTGGCGGTGCAGGGTGAAGCGACTCACCGAGCACCGCGCATGTCTGAGGCGGAACGCGCGGCACTGATGTCGGAGTGGAACCGGGCGGTGCGGGCGGCGGTCCGATGGGCTCAGGACTCGTGACCGAACCCGTAGCTGTTGAGCGCCCGCACCGAATCGCGGTTCTCGGCGCGGCCAATGCCTCTGAGACCGACTACGAGGTTGCCTCCTCCCTCGGGAAAGCGCTCGCCGCACTTGGAGCGGTCGTGCTCTGCGGAGGCCACGGTGGTGTGATGGAAGCGGTCGCGCGGGGGGCATCAGAAGCGGGAGGGATCACGATCGGGATTCTGCGCGGGAGCGACGCGGCTTCCGCCAATCCCTGGATTCGTATCCCGCTCGCCACCGGTATGGGCGAGGCGCGGAATGCGCTCGTAGTGGGGGGCGCGGAAGCGGCGGTCGCCGTCGGCGGTGAATGGGGGACGCTTTCGGAGATCGCGATGGCGTTGAAGATGGGAATACCCGTGGGGACGCTTGGTACTCCGCCCGCAGACGGCCTCGAGTTGCCCGCGCTGGATGGAGCGACCCATGCGGCACGTTGGGCCGTCGATCAGGCGGCTCTTTTCCGAGCTGCGAAATAGGGGCTGTGGCCTGAATCTCGGGTGCTCGAGCCCCGGTCGACGTCGGCGGGTTGCCGTAGGGACTTTCCCGGACTGGTCCCGGCCCGAGCGGCCCAGCTACATTTGAGGCGAAAAAGAAGGTCTTCGGCAAGGAAAGGACGATGATGAAACACGGCCGGTTCATGGTTGGGCTCGTCGGCGTTGCGACGGTAGTGTCCTATCTCATCTGGACGGGCGTGAGTGAGACGATGGTCTACTACCTCACTCCGGTGGAGCTGATGGCCAGGGTCGAGGCGGACCCGACGTTCCACGATATCGGCATCAAGGTGAGCGGGCAGGTGGTGCCCGGCTCGTACGCGCGCGTGAAAGGCGAGTTGCTCCACACGTTCATCGTGCGCGATCTCGTTGACGAATCGATCAC
>Ga0209554_1001088_pt1 | contig 21402 bp, 21 predicted proteins | sample MarorgKNORR_S2LV_5_FD_188221 | JGI IMG/M metagenome (GOLD analysis project Ga0209554, IMG submission 188221) | Marine microbial communities from the Southern Atlantic Ocean, analyzing organic carbon cycling - Bottom_A/KNORR_S2/LV (SPAdes) (version 2) | ecosystem: Environmental > Aquatic > Marine...
GACCATGATTCCCCAGTCCTCGCCCCAGCCAGCCAAAGCGGGACTCGCGAGCACAAGTGCCCCTGCCACGATCCCCGAAAACAGTCCGACACGACGCATCACAAGTCCCCTTCGCAGGCTCAGATCAGCCCTGGAAGTATCGCATGAATGCGTGGATCTGTGGGGGCGAAGCCGCTAGCGCCAACACAGCGCGGTTACGGGGCTATTTGCGCCGCCTACGCCCCACCCACTCCCGCAGCGTCGGTGCGCCTCCGCGAGCCCGCGAGGAACCCCAGGGCCAACGTCAGCAACGCGCCGCTCCCCGGCTCGGGGATCGGCGCGAAGGTCGCCTGGCCGGGGGTGGGGACAGCGAGAATGCCGAAGTCCGCGGCGTTGTCGTCGCTGTCCCGGTCGGCAAAGAGGCGGGCCAGGCTCGAGCCCGGCGGCGCGTCGGGGGCCGGGGCGCCCTCGCCTGCCGGAAACTCGCCGGGACCAAAGACTCCCCAGGCGAGTGCGTCGACCACGACGCTGCCCGCAAGCAGCTGCACCGAGTCCGGTCCGTTCTGAAAATCGAAGTTGGCGTACTGGTCGGCGCCCGGGGTCGCGCTGACGCCCTCGCGGTCCACGTCCGCCAGCAGGAAGAGCCCACTCGGACCGATCGCGCCGACCAGTTCGACCAGCGGCCCCGGTGCGCCGTTGGCGCCGTTCACCCCCAGCAGCCGATAACCGGCGAGATCGGCACCGGGGACGCCGGCGATTTCGACGAAGCCGTGGCCGTTGTCGGCCCCCACGGCGTCGTAATACACCTCCGAAATCAACGGCGTCGCGCCCGCCGGAAGCCCCGCCACCATCACACCTGCAAACGCCAGCCATCCCCTCCCAAGGACTCGAGCCAGGCGTTTCGCGTACACGTTTGCACTCCTTTTCCGGTCATTGATTTTCGGTTGATTCGATCGGGATCCACGCGGAACCCGATTGCGAGGCATCGCGCCGCGGCTGCGCCGGTCGCGCACCAAACCAGCCGCCGGTCCAGCCGTCGAGCCCGGCCGCGAGTTCGTCCGCCCGGCGCTGCAGCCGCCTGCGTTCGTCGTCTTTCGCTGGGCCCGCAAGGAGTGTGTCCAGCGCCGCCTGCCGCTCGAAGTACAGTTGGTTCACCTGGTCGAGCACGTCGTCGCGCAGCGCGATGCGCTGACGCAGCTCGCGCGAGAGGTCGATGGCGCGGGGATCAAAGCTCCAGTCGCCGAGTTCCCAGCGCAGCAGCAGCGCCACGTCGAGGTCGCGATCGCGCTGCTTCTCCGAGTCCGACAGCCGGTGTAGCTCGCCGTAACTGAAGCTCTCGTCAAAATCGCTCCCCGACTGCTGGCCCAGAAAGGCGCCGAAGCGAAGCTCGACATCGGGCCACAAGCCGCGGCGGTCGACTCCGCGCCGCAGGCGCCGGAAGCGCTCGGGGCCGAGGCCCAGGTAGCGGAGCACACGGCGCTGCACCGCGCGGATCTCGGGATCACCCGACGACGACGAAGCGCTCGGGCTGGCCGCCGGTGTGCGGGCGCCCTCGAGCAGGCCCAGCGCCGTGGCGGCCATCACCCGCTTCGCCCCCAGCGCCACCCGCGCAACCGGGTGGCCGCCCGCGGGCTCGGCGGCACGCCGCCAGGGACCGCGCGGCGACGCGGCCTCGAGCAGGCCGCCATCGCTGGCCAGCCAGCTGCGATCCTTCCCCACCGCCAGCCACGCAAAGCGCGCGCCCGGCGCCGCCGGTGGGCGCACGATCTCGAAGTGCTCCGCGCCTTCTCGGCGCAGGGCCAGGGCCCGGGGGTAGACGCGGATGGCGTCGTAGCCCGGAACGTCGAGCAAAATCTGCACCGGGAGCGCGGCGACCGAGAGCCCGGCGAGCGGAGGCAACCGCTCAATTTCGAGGGCTCCGTCCGTAGCGTCGTCAACGCGCCACACGGCCCCGCCGATCACCACCTCCAACTCGAGATGCCCGTCGGCGGCAGCCCTTGAGCCCAGCGCCAGCGCCCCCGCCCGCGCGAGAGGCAACTGCGAAGAGAGTCGCCCGAAGGCCCCGGCACCGCGCCGCAGAAAGACGCCCGCTTCGGTCGCCCCCACGACGAAGGGTCCGCGCGCAGCGATTCGGTGGACTCGGTTGGCGCGCTCGCCCGAGCCCAGCGGAAAGCGAACCGGCGACGGACGCGCGCCCCCGAATTCGACGCGGTAGAGCCAGCGCGCCCCCGCGATCCAGAGGCCTCCCCCGGCGTCGAAGGCCAGATCGCGCACCGCTCCCACCGAGGCGATGCGCCTCGGCGACGGGTCGGCTCTGCCGTCCCCGCCCTGCCCACGTGCTGCGTAGAACGAAACTCCGTCCGGCCCACCGAGCGCCCAGCGCGAAACATCCGGCGCCGCATTCGGATCCCGCACCACCACCGTCAGGGCCTCCCGGCCGACGCCCCGCGGCGGATCGACGCGGCGCCAGATGACATCGCTGCGGTCTTCCGCGGCCGCCGCCACCGAGAGCAGCCCGGCAAGGCCACCGGCAAAGGCTCGCCGCCGAGCTTCCCTGCAGAACGCGGAACACATACCGCCTTTCAGAGCAAGCTCCGTGCCGAAGTGGCGGACGCTTTGAGCGGCCTGCCACGCTGCGAACGTGTACGGCGATCCACGTGCCGGAGGCCACGCGGACGCGCATACTCAGCCGGGTGACGGATTCCGATCGCTGCCGCTGCACTCGGCGATGCCTCGTGCTCGCACTGCTGCTTGCCGTCGCTTGCGACGCGCCGCCGACGGACACGAAGCCACCGGATGGCGCCGATGATCGCAATGAAGCCCGGGTGCAGGAACTGATGGCGCTCGGCTACCTCGACTACAGCGACGAGATCGCCACCCCCGGCGAAACCGTCGTCACGCAATTCGATCGCGAACGCTCGGCCCCCGGCTACAACCTCGTCGTCAGCCGCCAGCTCGCGAAGGCCGAACTCTTCGATGCCGAGGGAAGGGTCGTCCACGCCTGGCAGCCCCCCGGCGTCAAGCACTTCTCGAACGTAGAACTCGATCGCCGGGGAAGGCTGCTCGTCAGCGGCGCGGCCAAGGACGCGGGGACCGGCCACCTGATCGTCCTCGACTGGAATGGGCAAGTGCTCTTTGAGGAACGCATCGGCTCGCACCACGACGCCGAGTGGCGGCCCGGCGGTACCATCGCCGCGCTCACCCGGCAGCGACGGCGCCTCCCCGGGGTGGCCGACGGCCAGGTGATTCGCGACAACAGCATCGCCCTGGTCGACCCCTCACAGGGGGTGGTCTGGGAGCGCAGCCTCACCGAGTCGCTGCTCGCATCCCCCGAGCGCTTCCGGTTCCAGCGCCTGCCGCGCATGAAGAAGGGCAGCCTCGGCCCGATGATCGACCTGCTGCACGCCAACTCGCTCGAGGCCATGCGCTATCCCGAATTTGCCGAACGCCACCCGCTCTACGCAGAGGGCAACTGGCTGGTCTCGATCCGTCACCAGGACACGTTGGCAGTGATCGACGGGGCGAGTGGTGAGGTGGTCTGGAGCTACGGCCAGAAAATCCTCTCCGGGCAACACGACGCCCAGCAGCTACCCAACGGAAACCTGCTGGTCTTCGATAACGGCTTGTCGCGCGAGTCGTCGCGCGTTCTCGAGATCGACCCGGTCACCGAAGCGATCGTCTGGCAGTATCCGCCGCCGGGCGGAGACCCGTTCTTCACCTTCGCAAACGGTTCGAGCCAGCGCCTTCCCAACGGCAACACCCTGGTCGCAGACTCCGACCACGGCGTGGCCTTCGAGGTGACACCCGCGGGTGAGACGGTCTGGCACTTTCGCAACCCCCACCGCGACGAAGAGGGCCATCGCGCGACCATCGTACGCATCAAGCGCTACCCCACCGAGTGGGTCAAAAAGCTTCTGGGGAAACCTTGACGCGGCGCAGTGCCTCCCGAAGAATCGCCCCCATGCGAACTCTTTCCCGGAGGCTTACCAGGTCGCTGCGCCGCCTCGTGGCGGCCCCCCTCTGCGCCGGGCTCTGGCTCGCCGCGCCAGTTGCCGCAGCCGACGAGGCCCCGGCGCTCGCGAGCCTGGTAATCGAATCGCCGCGCTCGCTGCGCCTGCACGAAATCCAGCGCGCACTCGCCCGCGACCGCGAACGCCTGATCGAGCTACTGGCGCGACCCGCCGACGCCGAGAGCGCCGCGCTGCGCGACGACCCCGAACTGGTGGCGATCGCGGAGCGCATGCCGCAGCTCCAGGCCGAAGAGGCGCGCTTCCACCGGGACGCCAATCCCCCCTCCCCGCCGGACGTGGCTGCCGGGCCCCGGTGAGTTCCCCCTCGCCCGTGCCGGACGCCGGGCGCGTCGTCGCGTTGGCTGGAGGGGTCGGTGCCGCTCGTCTGCTGCGCGGGCTGGTGCGCGTGATCGACCCGGCCGACCTCACGATCATCGTCAACACCGGCGACGACCTCGCCTTCTACGGCGTGCCCGTGTCGCCGGACGTCGACATCGTGCTCTATACGCTTGCGGGTGTCGTGTGCGAAGCCAGCGGCTTCGGGATCGAGGGCGACAGCTTCGCGGTCGTCGACCGCCTCACCGAACTCGGCGTCGAGACCTGGTTTCGCCTGGGCGACCGGGACTTCGCGCAATGCCTCCAGCGGGGGCTCTCGCTGCGTGCCGGTCGCAGCCTCTGCGAAATCACCGACGAACTGGCCCGCGGCTTCGGCCTGCGCTGTCGCGTACTGCCGATGTCCAACGACCCCTGCCCGACGATCGTCGACCTCGATGACGATCGCTCGCTGCACTTCGAAGAATTCCTGGTGCGCGAAGGCTCGCCGGATCGCGTGAAAGCCATCGACCTCAGCGCCGCCCGGGGTGCGAAGCCGGCGCCCGGCGTCCTCGAGGCCATCGCCGAAGCCGACACGCTCCTGGTCTGCCCCAGCAACCCCGTGGTTTCGATCGGCCCGATCCTGGCACTGCCCGGCGTTCGCGAAGCGCTGATGCAGGCGCAAGCTCCGGTGGTGGGCATCTCGCCGATCGTGGGCGGCGCGCCGATCAAGGGGCCGGCGGATCGCTTGCTGCGCGGCGTGGGCTGCGAGGTCTCGGCAGCGGGCGTCGCCGGGCTCTACCGAGATTTCCTCACGGGCTGGGTGATCGACGAGCGCGATGCCGAAGCCGCCGCGGGCATCCGCGAGGCTGGGATCGAGACGGTGGTCACCGACACCTTGATGAAGCGGCCAGAAATCGCGGCGTCGCTTTCGCGCGTCGCCCTTGCGTTGGCCGCGCGCCTGCGGACGGCTTCGGCATGAGTTGCGCGGTGGTCCCGGTGAAGGCGCTGGCCGAGGCGAAGTCGCGGATGCTCCCCGATCTCGCGCGTGCCGAGCGCGCGGGCCTCTCGCTGGCGATGCTCTCGGATGTCCTCGAAGCGCTACTGGCCACGCCCTGCCTGGATCGCGTGGTCGTCCTCACGCCCGACGCCGAAGCCGCAAAGAGCGCGCGAAGCCTCGGGGCCGAGGCGCTGCTGCGACCCGACCCGGGGCTGAATGCCGCCATCGACGCCGCGGCGGAAGATCTCGCCCTGGGCGAGGCGGAACCCTTCCTGGTCGTCCTCGGCGACGTCGCCGGGCTCGAGAGCGAAGACGTCGTCCGCCTGTGTCGTTCGCTGGCGGAATCTTCCGTCCCCTGCGCCGCCCTCGCCGCCTCCCAGGACGGCGGCAGCAGCGCGCTCTTGCGGGTTCCGCACGATGCCCTGCCCGCGTGCTTCGGGCCCGATAGCGCCCGGCGCCACCGCGAAGCGGCGCACAAGGCCGGCGTGCCGCTGCACGAATTGGATCTGCCTTCTCTCGCCCTCGACCTCGACGGCCCCAAGGACGTCGCGCAGTTTCTGGCGCGGAAGACCGCCGGCGGGGTCGCCACCCGGCGCTTTCTCGAATCGGTGGGAGCGGGAGTCGCAGAGTGACGACCGCGATCGAACTCCGCGCGCTCCCGGGCATCCCGGCCATCGACACCGGCGACGATCTCGCCGCGCTCCTGCAGGAGGCCGCGGGCCGTGCCGGAATCCTCTTGCAGGACGGCGTGCTGGTGGTGTGCCAGAAGGTCGTCTCCAAGGCCGAGGGACGCAGCGTCCGCCTCGCAGAAGTCGAACCGTCGGAGGAGGCCCTTCGCTACGCCGCCGAGGACGAAAAGGATCCGCGCCACGTCGAGTTGGTGCTGCGCGAAACCCGCCGCATCGTGCGCCGCGGCCACGGTGTGATGATCTGCGAGACCCACCACGGCTTCGTCTGCGCCAATGCCGGCGTCGATCTCTCGAACGCGCCGGGTGAGGACATTGCGGTGCTGCTGCCCGAAGACCCCGACGCCTCTGCCGCACGCCTGCGCGAAGCGCTGCTGGTGCACACCCCGGGGCCCCTCGGTGTGGTGGTGAGCGACACCTTCGGGCGGCCCTGGCGCGAAGGGTTGGTAGACGTGGCCCTGGGCTGCGCGGGGCTCGCCCCGATCGAGGACGCGCGCGGCCGACCCGACTGGACCGGTCGCGAATTGCAGGTGACCACCTCGGCCCGCGCCGACCAGTACGCCGCCGCGGCCGGTCTGCTGATGGCGAAAGACGCCGGCCTGCCGGCGGTCTTTTGCAGCGGGCAAACTCCGGTGGGTTCGGGGCGCGTGGTCGACACCCTGCGCGACCCGGAGGCCGACCTCTTCCGCTAGCGCGAAGTGCGGCGGCGCATCCCGGCCGCCACTTCGATGGCGCGCCACAGCGTGTCAATGCCCTCGCCGGTCTGCGCGGAGGTCGCAAACAGGCGCTCTCGGTCGATGCCAAAGGCATCCTTCAGTTCGCGGATGCGCTTCGCCCGGCGCATCGGCTTCAACTTGTCGACCTTCGTGAGCGCGACCAGACTGTGGGTGTTGCGTTCCGCCAGCCACTCGAGGAGCAGCGTCTCGTCTTCGGAAACGTCCCGCCGCAGGTCCTGAAGCAGGATGGCAGCGCACAGCGAATCGCGCTCGAGGTAGCGCTCGACCAGGCGCTGCCAACTCTCGCGTTCCTTTCGCGACACGCGCGCCCAGCCGTAACCGGGCAGATCGATAAACCAGAGCCGCGCGTTCCCGCCCTCCAATTCGAAGAAATGCACCAGGCGCGTCTTCCCCGGGGTCGAGGAGGTGCGGGCGAGTTTCTTGCGGTGCACCAGGCGGTTCAGCAGGCTCGACTTGCCGACGTTCGAGCGCCCCAGGAAGGCGACCTCGGGGGGGCCCGGCGCGGGGAACTGTGAGGGACTGGCGCAGCTGATGAGAATTTCGGCACGGTCGACCTTCACTGGGATCCTCCTGCAGCGCCGGCCACTTCCAGTTCGGGAAGCACCCGCGCCATGCGCTCGAGCGCCGTCTCGAGGGTGGTCTCGCGGACCGCGAAGGAGAAGCGCAGGTAACCCTCGCCAGCCTCGCCGAAGTCGCAGCCCGGCGCGACGTTCACAAAGGCGCGCTCGAGCAACGCCCGGGCCAGCGCCAGCGAGTCGCCGCCGAAGCGGCGCGCCCCGGCAAAGACATAAAAGGCCCCATCGGGAGGCCTCTGCACTTCGAAGCCGAGATCGCGCAGCCCCTCCACCAGGCGCAGCCGCCGCTTGGCAAAATCCGCGCGCATCGCAGCGAGGCTCTCGGCACCCGAGGCGAGCGCGGCCACGCCCGCGCGCTGCACGAAACCGTTCGCCGAGATGAAGAGGTTCTGCAGCGCGATTCGGGCGGGCGCGACCGCCCACTCCGGCACCACCAACCAACCGAGCCGAAAACCGGTCATGGCGTAGCGCTTCGAGAAGCCGTCCACGACGAAGTGTCGATCGCCAAGGCCAAGGGCCGAGGTCGCCTCACAGCCGTCGTAGACCAGACCGTCGTAGACCTCGTCAGAGACCAGCGGAACGCCGAGCTCCGACAGGCGCTCGAGGGTGGCGCGATCCTGGACCGCCCCGGTCGGATTCGCCGGCGAACCGACGATGATCGCCCGGGTCTTCGGCCCTGTGACGCGGGCGACGCGCTCGGGGTCGAGCTTCCAACCGTTCTCTGGTGCGGTGGGCACGGGCACCGGCACGCCACCGCAGTAGCGGATGAAGTTCGGATAACACGGATAGTGGGGCGTGGCGTAGATGACCTCGTCCCCCGGTTCGAGCAGCAGCGAAAAGGCCAGCAACATGGCGGGCGACGTGCCGGGCGTGACGAGGACGCGATCGGCGCTGACTTTTGCCCCGAAGCGTTGCTCGAGATCGGCGGCAATCGCCCGGCGCAGGGCCGGCAGGCCGGCGCTCTCCTCGTAGCGCGCCGGGCGCTCTAGCAGGGCTTCGGCACAGGCGCGGATCGCCGCTTCCGGTGCAGGAAAGTCGGGCTCGCCGAGCCCGAGATGCGCGATCTCGGCCCCTTCGCGTTGCAGTTCGAAGGCGCGCTCGGCCAGCTGCATCGTCAGAAAGGGCCGCATCTTCGCCACGCGCTCGGCCGGGCGATCTTTCGCCCGCGGGAGGGCTTCGGGGAGGTCTCGGGGCATGCCGACCGGGTAGCCCGCGCCGGCCGCCGCGTCAACGGAGACGGGCACGCAAGTGTCCGTAAGCAATGAGCTTCGGCACGGTGCCACGCGACGGACACCACACCCCCGATGGGCTACGTTCGGCGCGCCCGCGATTTGGAGGCCCCCATGTCGAAAGGCGCCCAGATCGCCCTGGGAGCGCTCGTGATCGCCGCACTCCTGGGATGGTATGGATATACCACCCTCGCTGGCGGTGGGACGTACCGCTACTACAAGACCCTCGATGAATTTCGGGCGGACTCCCCGGAGATCGGAAGCGGGTCGCTGCGGCTCCACGGCTACGTGGCTCTCGATTCGATCGATCGCAACGTGCCCGAGCGCCGCGTCGCCTTCCGCGTCCAAAACGACCCTCCGCACCGGGTGGGTGCCTCGGCGGACACGGTTCAGGTCTTCTACGGCAGCCTCGAGACCCCCGACCTCTTCAAGGACGGCGCCGAGGTGGTCGTCGAAGGGCATCTCGAACAGCGGCACGGCGACACCGTGCTGGTGGCCGACAACGTGATGGCGAAGTGTCCGTCGAAGTTCCAGGCCCGTGCCGAAGCCGAGGCTTCGCAAGCGCTGTGAACCGCGCCGCCGGGCAGGAGCGTTCGTGAGCGAATTGGGCGACTACGCCCTCACCCTGGCACTGGTGATCGCGGTGCTCGGAATCGGCAGCGGTGTCTACGCCGGCGTGGCCAAGCGCCCCGAGTGGACCCGCGTCGCCGAGCGATCCCTGCTCGTGGTCTTCGGCTTCACCAGCCTCGCGATGCTTGCCCTGTTCACCGCGCTGGGGACCGGCGACTTCGAGTTGCGATACGTGGCCCAGCACTCGGCCAGCACCATGACGCTCCCCTACCGGTTGGCCGCGCTCTGGGGCGGCCAGTCGGGCTCGCTGCTGTTGTGGCTGTGGATCCTGACGGCCTACGGCAGCGCCGCAGTATTCGCCCATCGCCATCGCCACCGGAACCTGATGCCCTGGGTCTGCGTGGTCATGCTCTCGAACGCGCTCTTCTTCCTGGTGCTCACGAACTTCGTCACCAACCCCTTCGAGCGGCTGCCGCACACCGAAGTCTTCTCCGACGGCAACGGACTGAACCCGCTGTTGCAGCACCCGATGATGACGATCCACCCGCTGATGCTCTACACCGGCTTCGTCGGTTTCGCAGTGCCCTTCTCGTTTGCGCTGGCCGCGATGATCACCGGCGAACTCGGCACCACCTGGTTCCGCACCACCCGACGCTGGACGCTCTTTGCCTGGGCCGTCCTGGGAGTGGGCTTGCTTCTGGGCGGACGCTGGGCCTACGAAGTCCTTGGCTGGGGGGGCTACTGGGCCTGGGACCCGGTCGAAAACGCCGCGCTGATGCCCTGGCTCGCCGCCACCGCCTACCTGCATTCGGTGATGATCCAGGAAAAGCGCGACATGCTGAAGATCTGGAATCTCGTGCTGATCGGTCTCACCTACTGCCTCTGCCTCTTCGGCACCTTCCTCACCCGCAGCGGAGTGGTGCAGTCGGTGCATTCCTTCACCAACTCCGGTTGGTTCGGCTTCATCTTCCTGGCCTACGTCGCCCTCATCGCCGCGGTCTTCTTCGGCTTTGTCCTCTACCGGCGGAGCGCCCTTGGCAGCCCCCACCGACTCGAATCGGTGGTCTCCCGGGAGGCGGGGTTCCTGCTCAACAATTGGGGCTTCATGGCGCTTCTCGTGGTGGTTTTCTGGGGAACGCTGCTGCCGGTCTTCTCCGAATCGCTCACGGGCGAGCGCATCACCGTGGGGCCGCGCTTCTTCAACACGCTGGCGGGTCCGCTCGCGCTCTTCCTGCTCTTCCTCACCGGCGTAGGGCCGCTCGTCGCCTGGCGACGCGCCACCGCGGCCTCGCTGCGGCGACAGTTCATCCTGCCCGCTGGCGTCGCCGCCGCGGCGACCGTGGTGATCGGCATCGTGTTCTTTGGCGAGATCGATTTCTTCGCGTTCGCCTGTTGGGTGCTCACGGCCTTCGTGATGGCCACGGTGAGCCAGGAATACTTTCGCGCGATCCGGGCGCGCGTCACCCGCCGCGGCGAATCCCCCGGGCGAGCGCTGCTGCACCTGTTCCGTACCAACCAGCAACGCTACGGCGGCTACGTCGTGCACCTCGGGATCGCCTTCCTACTGGTCGGCGTCTCCGGCGCTGCCTTCAACGAGGAACGCCTCGAGAACGTGCAGCCCGGCGACTCGATCTACATCGCCGACTACCGTCTCCAGTACCTCACCGCCGAGGCGATCCCGGCCCAGCACTACGGCGGCGCGAAGGCGCGCGTGGCGCTCTACCGCGGCGACGAGGGGCTCTTCGTGATGACGCCGGAAAAGCGGATGTATTGGCTCGAAGAGCAGCCCACTTCGGTACCGTCGATCTACTCGACGTCGCGCGAGGATCTCTATGTCGTGCTCTCGGCCATCGAACCCGACGGCTCCGCCACCCTCAAGCTCTACCGCAACCCGCTGGTGAACTGGATCTGGATCGGCGGCGGGGTCTTCATCCTGGGGAGCGTCTTGATCCTGTGGCCCCATTCGCGGGCGCGCTCAGCCACCGCAGCCTGATGCGACCCGCGTCCGCAGCCTGGATCGCCCTTTCGCTGGCCCTGGCCGTCGCCGGAAGCGACAGCTTCGCGCAGGCCCCTGGCCGCACGCCCCACCCGGACCCGCAGGGCGCCTCTGTACCCGACATCCCGTCGGGTCCCGGGGTGCTCTCGGGAACCATCGTGCACCGCGACCCCGGCCACTCGACTGGCGGCATTTCGGTGGGGCTCTACTCGCTCTCGGCCGATGGCCAACCTTCGCTGCGCCAGGGCACGACCGACGCCGAGGGTCGCTTTCGTTTCGAGGACCTGTCCAACGCACCGTCTCGGGTCTATCTCGTGGGCGTGCGCATCGACGACGTGCCCTTCGGCACGCGGGTCGCCTTCGCTCCGGGTACCACCGAGGCCACGACCGAGATCGAGATCCACGAACCCGTGGCCGATCGCGAAGCGCTCGCCCTCGAGGAGAGCCGCGTCGAATTCGAATGGCGCGGCGCCGCGCTGAACGTGCGCGAAAACCACCGGATCGAAAACCGCGGCGAGCGGGTGGTGCGCTGGCCCCTTGCTCGGGCGCCCGAGGTCCGAGCGCCCCTCGAGATCGACCTGCCCGAAGGGGCCTCGCCCATCACCCCGGCCTTTGGCCAGGTAGCGGAACATTTCGAGCGCCGGGGCCAGCGACTGCTCTACTGGGGGCCGCTGCATCCTGGTTCCAACGACATCGGCTTCTCCTACGACGTGACTCCGCTGGCGACCGACGCCGGGGACCCGCAGGTTCGCTACCAGCCGCGCATTGCGCCGACCCCCGGGAGCTTCGTGGCGCTCGTACCCGAGGGCCTCTCGGTGCTGTCGGCCGACGGGCTCGAAGCGGGTGCGGCAAGCGACGCCGAAGGCCGCACCGTCTACCAGCGCTTCGATCCCGCAGCGGGCATCGCGATGACGCTTCTGGCCCCGGCCTACCAGTCCGACCCCGCAGCCGTCGAGATCGCGAGCGCGAACCTGTGGCTCGAACTCGACGACACCGCTCTCGACACCCGCATCGACTACGCCCTTCGCGTGGACGGCGAAGCGCCGCTCGCCGCCAGCGACGGGCAGCCGCTGTTCACCCTATCGCTTCCCCCCGGCGCCGAACTGCTGGGGATCGCACCGGCGGCCGCGAGTATCGGCGCCGTGCCCGGCGCGGACAGCGGCACGCTCGAAATCCACGGCCCCCTGCCGGCGGGCGAATCGGTGCTGCGCCTGCACTACCGCGTGCCCGCCGAGACCTCTGGTATCGATCTCGCCTTCTCATTTCCGCGCGACCTCCGCGTGCTGAACCTGCTGGTCGCGGATACCGGCATCGAAATCGAAAGCGACCGCCTGCACCGGCGTCGCCCGGCCCGGGTCGGAACACGCCTCTACCTCCAGCGCGAGGCATTCGACGTGGGGACCGACGAAGTCGTCGAACTCCGACTTCGCCCCGCCACCACGCCGAAACTTCCGCGCGATGCCAGCCGCGCGGCCCTCTTCGTACTCGCCGCACTGGCGATGGCCTTCACCGTCGCCCCACTGCGACGCGGCCGCGAGAGCGAAAGCGAAAGCGCGGTCGCCGAGAGCGGTGAACGCATCGAGCGTGAAGCTGTCTACGCGGCCCTTCGCGACCTCGAGCACGATTTCGAGACCGGAAAACTCGACGCGCCCGATCACCAACGCCTGAAGCACGAACTCGAAGTCCGGGCGGCCCACCTGCTCTCGGCCGAAGACGCGCACGTTGCCGCTCGCACCTGCTCCGGCTGTGGCGCCGCCATCCTGGGCGAATGGCGCTTCTGCGCGGGCTGCGGGGCGACGCTTTGAGCGCCCCGCCCCCGCCGGTCCTCAGCGCCCGCAACATCGAGAAACGTTTCGGCCGCGCGGCGGCACTCCGGGGCATCGATATCGACCTGCCCGCCGGGAGAATCGTCGTGCTCCTGGGTCCCAATGGCGCGGGCAAGTCGACACTGCTGCGCATCCTCGCCGGACTGTCGCGCCCCAGCGCCGGCGAGATCTTCTTCGAGGGCGAACCGCTGGCGCAAAGCCGCCGACGCCATCGCGCGCAGATCGGATTCAAGGGTCACGAAACGGCGCTCTACTCCGAACTCAGCGCGCGCGAAAACCTGGTCTTCTCCGCGCGACTCTTTGGCGTCCCGCACCCCGAAGCGCGGGCCGACGCCCTGCTCGCCGAAGAGGGGCTCACGGAGCGCGCAGATCAGCGCCTCGGAAGCCTTTCGCGCGGCACGGCACAGCGACTGGCATTGGCGCGGGCGCGGGTGCACGACCCGCAGGTGCTCCTGCTCGACGAGCCTTTCACCGGGCTCGACCGTCCGGCCGGGGACGGCTTCGCTGCACGCCTCGCCGATCTGCGGAACGCCGGGCGCAGCGTCCTGCTGGTCACCCACGATCTCGCCCGCGCGGCGGAACTCGCCGACTCGTTCCAGCTGCTGCGTGCCGGACGCTGTGTCTTCCACCAGCGAGAGCCGCTGCCGGGGCGCACCGCCGTCGAAGCCCTCTACCGCGAGCACGCGGAGGGCGGCGCGTGAAGGTCCTCTTCGCCGTACTCTGGAAGGATCTCGTGTGCGAGTGGCGCTCGCGCGATCGCATCGTCGCCATGGGCGTCTTCGCGCTGCTGGTGGTGGTGATCTTCCACTTCGCGCTGCCCAGCGGGACCGGATCGCAGATCGCCGACAACGCCCCGGGGCTTTTGTGGGTGGCCTTCGTCTTCTCCGCCCTGCTCGGCCTCGGCCGCTCCTTTGCCCAGGAGGTCGAGAACGACGCGATCTCGGCGCTCGCCCTGGCGCCGACCGAGCGCGGCTTCGTGTTCCTGGGCAAGGCCCTCGCGAATTTCCTGCTGATCGGCGCGGTTCAGGCGATGACGGCGACGGCTTTCGCGCTGGTCTTTGACCTCTCCCTTTCAGAGGTCGCTCTCCCTCTGGCCGCGGTGACCGCTCTGGGGACCCTCGGAATCGCATCGGTGGGAACACTGATCGCGGCAATGGCCGTTCGCACCCGCTACGGCGAGGTCCTGATGCCGATCCTGCTACTTCCGACGCTGGTGCCCATCCTCGTGGGCGCGGTCGAGGGGACGCAGGGGGTCCTCTCGGACGGTGCCCTTCCCCTCGCGGCGGTGCAGCTTCTCGTCGTCGTCGACGTAACCTATTTGATAGTCTCGTTCCTCGGCTTCGAGTACGTGCTCGACGAATGACCCGAACGCAAAGCATCGACACGCAGTCGGCTCGGATTCGACGCGCTGGAGGAAGTGGGTGAGCATCGAGTCCGAAGCGCTTGCGAGCCGCGCTTTCGCGGGGCGACTCGAAGCGGTCGCGCGACCGCTGGGCTGGGCACTGCTACTGCTCACGGGGGTGTATGCGTGGGCGGTGGCCAGCGCTCCCGTGGACAGCGTCCAGGGCGAGATCCAGAAGATCCTCTACGTGCACCCGCCGCTCGCCTACGGCGCATACCTCGGCTTCGTCGTGACGGCGGTGGGCGGCGCACTGTACTTGCGCAGCGGCTCGGAAAATTGGGATCGCATGGCGATTGCGGGGGCCGAAGTCGGCCTGCTCTTTTGCACGCTGATGATGATCACCGGGCCGATCTGGGCCCGCGGCACCTGGGGGCAGTGGTGGTCCTGGGACCCGCGCCTCACGGTGACGCTACTGCTCTGGTTCATCTATCTGGCCTACCGGATGCTGCGAGCCTTCGGCGAACCGGGGCCGCGGACGGCGCGTTTTGCCGCAGTCTATGGCTTGGTGGGGGTGCTCCTGATCCCGCTCAACTACTTCGTCATCCAGCTCTTTGGGAGCCGCGGCATTCACCCCGAAAACCTCGAGCGCGGAAGCCTGGGCGATGGCATGGGTTGGCCCTTCCTGGCCGGAAACCTGGTTCTGGGCCTCGGCTTCGCCTTCCTCTTCTTGCGGCGTTGGCAGCTCGAGAACCTCCGAGCCGCGACCGATGCCGGGGAGCTTTGATGAACTCCTACCTCTTCTGGGCCTATGCCGTCACCGCCGTCAGCCTCTTCGGATACGCGCTCTGGCTTCGCCAGGAGCGCCTACGCCGCTCTTCCGGCCGAAAATGAAATAGCGGTTGACAGCGCGTAGTGCCGTCTGCAGTATGGACCGGTAGGTTGCCGGGAACGCTGCGGAAGGTTCCGCAGAGTCCCCGTCGACCGCGATCCCGACCGGCCTCACGGAGACCCCGATCCCCCCACGGGTCGATTCAGCAAGCCGTCCGACTGCCCGCGCCCCCAGGCGAGGCGTAGCGGACAGGCGCGCAGAATCTTGCACTTGGCGGGGTCGGAAGCCTGCGTGATGGTGGTCGAGTTCCTCAATTCGCCCCTCGAAGGGCACCGGGATCTCCCGGAATCAACCGACCGAAACCATCCGGAGCACGCAACCTTCCGAATAACCCCCCCGTCGAAACAGCCCTTTGGCTGGCCGTTGCAGACTCGGCACGTCTCTTGCTCAGGAGACAGTCGGGCCCCGCAACGGCCCGAGCCGGAGGCGTTCGACAATAGGAATGGCCAGCATGAAACGAGGCGTTGGGTACTGCGAGAACACGGAGTGTGAAGACTACGCCAAGGGCGTCTTCCTCCTGAACCACGGCGACACCTTCTACTGCCCCCGCTGCCGTCAACTCGGCAAGGTCGAGAAGGAGCGCGGCTTCCACACCGGCAACGCCGACATCTTCAAAGAAGTGCGCGTCGAATACAACTTCGATCCGATCAACGGCGTCTACCGCGAGATCGCGATCGTACGCGACGAGAGCCTCTGGGGTCGCAACAACGTCTACACCCTGCAGTCGCCGCTGATCAAGACCGAGAAGCGCGCGCTCAAGGTGGCCGAAGCCATCCTCGCCAACCTGAACCGCTACCGCGGCATGCTCGACAGCGAGGAAATTCCGCGCACCACCGAGATCATCCTCTCCTTCGACGACCCCTTCGACGAGTTCGCGCAGAAGCTCGAACAACTCAGCCGCGAGTGGGAACAGAGCGGGTTGCGCGAATCCCAGGCCTAGAGGAATCGGAAACGACGAGAATTGGGGACGGGTTTTCTTTTTTTCCTTTTCGGATTTTGACACGCGCTCGGCGCCGAGCGCGTGTCAAAATCCGAAAAGGAAAAAAAGAAAACCCGTCCCCCATTCCCGTCCGCTTCCTACTCGTCCCCCGTCCAGCGCATCTTCAGGTCGATTCGCATGGCGGCGCGAATCGCCTCGAGACCCTGGTACTCGAAGCGCTCCACCGGAGGCCGACCGGGCTCGAGTGCGTCGGCAATCGGCTGCCGGTACCAGGGCAGCAGTGCAGCGGGAAGCGCCGCCAACGGAAACCACGCGAGCTTCCGGTTCTCGCGACTGGTGCGGAGCGTGCCCCCTGTGGGGCGACAGCGATAGACGCGCGCGGTGTGGGGACGAAAGCCGCTGCGCACATAGTCCCCGACCCAGGCCTCGGGCTCAATTTCGAGTCCGGTTTCCTCGCGCACCTCGCGGCACACCGCCTGTTCGGCGGACTCGCCCGCTTCCCAGGTGCCCCCCGGCAACTCCCATCCGCGGAGATCCCTGCGCACAGCGAGCAGGAGTTTCCCTTCCCGAAGGATCACCGCCTGCAACACGCGCAGCGGACGGCGTTCGAAGAGCCGCGGTGACAGCAAACCCCAGAGCGCGATCCGTCCGTAGCTGGGAAGCGCACCGAAGAGGCGAAGCCAGCGCCGGACACCCGACGAGTGCCCGGCCGAGAGGGGCACGCTTCAGCCGACGATCTTGTTGAGCGGCGATTCGATGATGCCCTTCGCGCCAGCGGCCGCCAGGCGGGGCAGCAGCTCGCGAACCAATTTCTCTTCGACCACCGTCTGGATCGCGACCCAGTCGTCGTCAAAGAGATGAGACACCGTCGGGGTATTCAGCGCGGGGAGCAGGCCGATCACCTCGTCGAGAACCTTGCGCGGGACGTTCATCGCCAGCGACACGCGGCTGGCCGCTCGCACCGATCCCATGAGGAGCATCGTGAACCATTCGAGCTTCTGTTTCTTCCAGGCATCCTCGAGGGCACCCCGGTTCGCGATCAAGCGCGGTGTGCTCTCGAGAACCACGTCGAGGACCTCGAGGTGGTTGGCGCGCAGGCTCGACCCCGTTTCGGTCACGTCGACGATGGCGTCCGCCAACACCGGCGGCTTCACCTCGGTCGCCCCCCAGGAGAACTCGATCTCGACGTCGATCCCCTGTTTCTCGAAGTAGCGACGCGTGAGCCCCACGGCCTCGGCGGCGATGCGCTTGCCGGCGAGATCCTTCGGGCCCTTGAAGCCCGACCCCTCCTTCACCGCGAGCACCCAGCGAACCAGGCCGTAATTCGGCCAGGGCGCTCGGAGGTCGGCGAGTTCCTCGACCTCGGATCCGTTCTCGAGCACCCAGTCGAGCCCGGTGATGCCGCAGTCGATCACGCCCTGCTCGACGTAGCGCGGTATCTCCTGGGGCCGGATCAGGATGCACTCGATTTCGGGATCGTCGATCTCGGGGTAATAGGATCGACTCGAAATCCGGACGTCGAAGCCCGCACGGGCCAGAAGCCGTTGGGTCGTCTCCTGGAGGCTTCCCTTCGGAAGCCCCAGACGAAGGCGCGTCGGTTGCGGGGAGCCCATGCGCGAGGAGGCTAACGACCTGCGAGGGCCGTTGCCAGACGGACGCGAAGCCCTTCGAGCGAAGCGTGGGCCTCGCCGCGAACGTAGCTGGGATCGCGCGGGTTGGGCTTCGCCTCGCGGTCCTCTTCGATCACATCGAGCCGCAGCAGCAGATCGATCGCATTCGAGAGCGTGGTGTCGCTCAGCGCCTCGCCGCCCCGCGCCTCGCCGAGCAACTCGGCCCGCTCGTAGTTCGCCTTCGCCCGCATCTGCGCGTCGCGTCGCTTCCAATCGGTTTCGCTCCCCGAGAAAACCTCGAACAGCGTCTGGTAGACCTCGAGAATTCCGCGCGTCTGGCTGGCGAGGCTCTCGAGCGAAACCTCGCCTTCGGGCGTCACGACGAACGCCGCGTCCACAACGCGGAGCCATCCGCATTCCTCGAAATGCTCGACGTAGGCCTCGAAGTGCGCCGCCAGCACTTCGCCCCGCGGCATGAAATACTCGCGGTAGAGCAGATCCTGCCAGATCGCCAGGTCTTCGCGCAGCGTCGCGAGCGATGCCGGCCCTGCGAGCAGCCGGCGCGCCAGAAAACTCGGGGCCGCGAGAAAGTGCACGATCGAGTTCCGGTAGAGATCGAGGGCCGCACGCTTCCCGGGGTCGCAGGAGATCACCGAAGCGTCACCGCTCCCCGTGACGCGGACCAGACCCGCACGTTCGAGGAAACCGACGGTCTCTCCAAAGCCCTCATCCGCCGATTGAAGCGCCCGGGTCAGGCGCACGTCCTGGAGCCGAAGCAGGCCCACGGTTTCGCTCATGCGCCGGACAAAGTCGTCCCGGCGCAGACCCGCATGCCTCGAACCGAGCAGGACGCTGGCGGCCACGGCCGTCGCGTTCGCGGCGGTGGCGCAGTTGATGCGCTCGACGATCCGATGCGCGAGGTCTTCGACGAAGCGACGCTTCTCCGCCTCCATCTCCCCCGGCCCCGCCTGGGCCAGCTCACTTCTGCGCGGGCCCAATGCCGCCGAGAGCGAGATCGGCTCACCGAAGTTCACGTGCGCGGTCCCAAAACGCCGCAGCAGAAATTTGCGAGCTCGCACCAGGCCGATCGCCGACTCGGGAGTCTTCGCACCCCCCTGCCGCTCCTCGACCAGCGAGCCCTCTTCGACGAGCCGCTCGTAGGTGATCCCCACCGGAACGAAGAACAGGTCGCGGCGGTTACTGCGCAGGAAGGCGTCGAGATTCCACGAGAGCATTCCGAAGCGCGGCGCCAGGGTCTTCCCCGTTCGCGAGCGGCCACCCTCGATGAAGAACTCCTGGGTCAGGCCTTGTCTCACCAGGTAACCGATGTAGGCGCGGAAGACCTCCTTGTAGAGCGGATCATCGAACTTCCCACGGGCGAAGAAGGCACCCACCCGCCGGGAGACGAACCCGACGGGACCCATCTTCATGTTGTCGCGGGCGTAGATGTGCGGTGGCAGGAGATAATTGACGTAGAAGAGCCACGAAAGGATCACGAAGTCTAGATACGAGCGGTGGTTCGGCACGAGTACGATGGGGTTCCAGCGCGCGTAGTCGGTGACTCGCTCAAGCCCGCTGACCTCGACCGACGCGAACATCCGCTTGAACATCCAATCGGAAATCGCGGCAAGCGCCGCGAGGAAGGTCGAGTTCATGTTGGCGGCGATCTCGAAGAAGATCTTCTCCGCTTCGCGTCGCGCTCGATCGGGCGATCCCCGCCGCTGCGATGCCATCGCCTTGATTGCGGCATCGACCCGCGGATCGCGCAGCACCTCTTCGAACACGCGGTAGCGGCTGCGCAGCGTCGGCCCCCGGACGACCTTCTCCTCGCGGTAGAAGTAGAGAAGCATCGCGCGGTGCGCCTTGCGCGCGACCATCTGGGGACCCTCAGAACGACGTGCCTCGATGAAGGATCGCAGGTCGGTGGGCGCACCGATTTTCACCGAAAGCGAGCGATAGGTCGCCAGGAAGGACGCCACCTTCGCCAGATCCGAGGGCCGCGTCTGGCCCCCGTAGTTCAGGTTGAGGAAGCGATTTTCGGCGCGCGGACCCTTGCGCCAGAAGAGCGCCAGGGGAACCACCGAAACGGGCTTATCGCCGCCCCAGGTCGCGCGCACCACTTCCAACAACAGGTCGAGTTCGTCTTCGCGGCGTCGCCCCGCCCGGCGCAGCGTCGTCTGCTGGGCCGTGTGCAAAAAGAGGAAGAAGGAGTCACCGCTGCGGATCAACTCGCGTGCGACGCGGCGATCCGCCTTGTGCTCGACCTCGCGGGGGTGGGTGCGGGGGCGCCCGAAGAACAGTTTTACGGCTTCCGAGATCGGTCGGTAGTAGTAGAAGCGAAAGCCGTTGGCGAAACGTGAAAGTCGCAGGCCGGTGCGGAGAAAGAGGGTGTTGAGAAGGAAGTAGTCGAGACGGCTCGCGTAGCGCATGACGTAGACCACCGCGCCCTGGGTCTCGAGAGATCGCAGCGTCGCGCTCTGCTTTGGATCGAGCTCGAAGTGCTGGAAGAAGCGGCGCGCGAACCAGCGAAAGGGCCAGTTGAAACGCTCGGCCATCGACGAATAGGGATCGCCAACCGGCCCGGTTGAAGCGGGGCCGGGCTCGCGTCCCGGTGCGCCTGCGGAGGGCCCGGGAACCGGTTGCGGCGGGGCGTCCTGCATCCTCGTTTCTCTACCACGGTGCCCGGCCCTCCACAAGCAAAACGGGGAGACCGGCACTCCGGTCCCCCCGCGTGGGTCGTCTGCAACGGTGCGGAATCGAGCTACTCGGGGAGCAGAATGTCTCCCGCGGTCATCTTCTCGGCGATCTCGCCTGCGGTCCAGAGCCCGCCATCCTCCTTCTTCGTGATGCCCGTGTGGGTGACGACGCGCATCTCGGCGATGCGCCCGCCGCCGACGAAGAAGGTCTTTCCGGTGAGATCCTTCGCAAGGTCGCTCGCGAGGAAGGTGACGAGCGGCGAGACGAGACCCGGGCGCATGCCCTCCTTCATCGACTCGTCGAATCCGGGCAGGTCCTCGGTCAGCCGCGTCAGCGCCACCGGCGCCAGGATGTGCACGCGGATCCCGTACTTGACGCCTTCGATGGCAAGACAGCGCGAGAAGCCCGCGATGCCCGCCTTCGCCGCGCCGTAGTTGCACTGGCCGAAGTTTCCGTTCAGGCCCGAGGTGGACGAGGTGTTGATGATCACACCGCCCTGCCCCCGCTCCTTCATGTGACCATAGACCGCATGCGTGACGCAGTAGGTCCCCTTCAGGTGAACCGCCACCACGGGATCCCAGAGTTCCTCGGTGGTATTCGCGAACGACTTGTCGCGCAGGATGCCGGCGTTGTTGATCAGGATGTCGACGTGATCGAAGGCATCGAGCGCGGTCTTCAGGATGTTCTGACCGCCTTCGACGGTGGCGACGTTGTCGTAGTTCGCGACGGCCTCGCCGCCGCCGGCCTTGACTTCGAGGGCGACCTTGTCGGCCATGTTCTGGCCTTCGCCGGTTCCATCCCGCGCTCCGCCGAGATCATTGACGACGACGGCGGCGCCTTCTGCGGAAAGGGCCAGCACGTGCTCGCGGCCGAGGCCACCTCCCGCGCCGGTAACAATCGCGACTTTTCCATCCAATAGACCCATGGGGGACTCCTTCGAGGGCTGGGGCACTGCGACCGCCTGATCGCGGTCGCGGCGCGGCAGCGTAGCCGAGTCCGGCGAA
>Ga0209554_1001089_pt1 | contig 21401 bp, 19 predicted proteins | sample MarorgKNORR_S2LV_5_FD_188221 | JGI IMG/M metagenome (GOLD analysis project Ga0209554, IMG submission 188221) | Marine microbial communities from the Southern Atlantic Ocean, analyzing organic carbon cycling - Bottom_A/KNORR_S2/LV (SPAdes) (version 2) | ecosystem: Environmental > Aquatic > Marine...
CACCAGACCCCGACCGACCCCAGGCCCTGACCACCACCAGACCCCGACCGACCCCGCCGAACCGCAGCTGAACAGGAGCAACAGACGTTGAGAACCGAGACCCACCACCAGACCACCGACACCATCCACCACCCCGCCGATCCCCGCCTCGCAGAGATCATGGCCCGCCTCGCCGCAGGTGACATGGAGGCCATGTTCGACCTCTCCGACGAATACGGCCACCGCATCCGCGGCATCGTCCGGCGCATCGTCGAGGCGACCGGTCGCCGCGACATCCTCAACGATCCCGACGAGATCGACGGCCTCAAGATGGACGCGGTCCTCGTCGTGGTCGGAAACGCCGGCAAGTGGAAGCCGTGGGGTGCGCTCCCGTGGACCTGGGCCTACCGGGCGATCGAGAAGGCGGTCTGGGTCGGAATCGGCCACCGCGTCGTCGAGTTCGAGGAGCAGCATGAGGGCAGGGAGCGCATTCCTGCTTCCGGAGCCGCCCCAGTAGAACTTCGGGTCGCCCACGTGGTGCGCCTGGCCGGAGCCCGTCCGGAGCTCGCCCTGTTCCTGAACCTCCTCACCGACGTGGCATCCGAACGCGATGTCGAGGTCGTCCTGGAATACGAACTCCAGAAGACCGAGGGCGCCCAGGTACCGTCGGAGACGACCGCCCTGCTGACCGGCCTGACGTCGGCCAACGTCCGCAAAATCGCCAGCCGGATCCGGAACAAGATGATCGAGCGCGTCGCCACGGACCCGGCACTCGCCGTGCTCGGGGGCTTCTGGTTCCTGGGAGATGGTGGCTGAGCCACCCCAGCGGCTGCCGGTCCGTCACGGTGGCGCCGTACCAGTAGGTCATGAAGGCATCAGAACGTCCGACCGGGGCGGCCGAAGCAATTGCCGGGGCCGTGGCGCCGGAGCGCACCTTCCTGGTGGACGTCGATGTCGATGGCGGCTGTGCCGGGCTGTACCTCCTCGACGGGCGCTTCGGCGTCCGCGGGGGGTACCGGCTCATCCGGGAGGGTTGGGTCGACGACGACCTGCCGTACGCCTGGTTCGCCGGTGGTGCCAACCACCTCGACCCGGTCAACCGCAGGTGGGCGCTGCGCCACGCCGACGAGCTCGGCGTCGACGAGGCGACCTTCGAGGCCCCCGAACGGTCAGGCTGCTGAGCCGGACGATCCGGCGTGGTCGGCGAGTGCGTCGATCATCGCCACCAGTCGGGCCCGTTCGGGCTCGACCAGACCCGACATGCCGAGCGCCCGCATCGTGGCGGAACAGACCGGGCCCACGGACACGGCGACCACCCGCCTGCCGTCGAGCGCTGCGACGAGTTCGTCCCGGCAGCCCATGTCCGTCGCGATCTCGACGAGGTGCACCGCCGCCTGCTTGGTCGTGAACGTGACCGCCTCCACCCCTCCGGCGCAGATCGCCTCCGCCAGCGTCTGAGCAGGGCCGATGTCGTCGGGAAGTGCCCAGCGGTAGATCGGGATCGCCACGACCTCGTCGCAGGTGGCGGCGAGCGGTGCGACGAGGGTGTCCTCGTCGGTGCCGTCCAACTGCAGGGCGATCCGCCTCCGGCCGCCCGTGTCGGCCACGTGCCGGACGATCTCGGCGAACTGTTCGTTGGGCGCCGACCAGGCCACCTCGAGGCCCGCCCTCCTGGCGGCGCTCACCGCCTTGGGGCCACGGGCGATGACCTCGACGCCGGCCAGCGCGGACCGGAGGTCGGCCCCCACCCCCACCCCGTCCATCGCCTCGAGCCACATGGTGAGGCCCATGCCGGTCTCGAGGACCAGGGCGTCGGGTGGTTCGGCCATGAGCCGTCGGGAGACCTCGAGCAGGCGCTCGTCGTGGCCCAGGTTGAGCGTCTGCATCGTGCAGCCGTGCAGCACGTCGGCCCCACGGCGCCGGAGCAGGTCGAGTTGCGCATCGGCCCGCCGGTCGGCGGTGACGCCGACCCGCCAGCCGGCAAGGGGGAGGGGTTCGGTCATCGGCCCAGCATGGCGCACCGCCGCAGGTAGGTCACGCGAAGATGCGGTTCAGCGTGTCGAGCGCCGCTGCGAGGATCTCGTCGTCGGGCCAATCGAGCAACTCCTGCGCCGTCCGGCCGGCGTTGAAGCCGATCAGGATCGGGGCGCCGGTCCAGGGCACGGCGTTGTACCACTCGACGAACCGTCCCCGTTCCTCGGGGACGTACCCGATCTGGTCGATGTCGGGGTCCCAGAACGCCTGGGGGAAGCGCAGCACCACCTTTTCCATGTGGCCCATGCCGAGCATGTCGATCGCGACACGGTGGGCACGGGGAAGCTCCGGCTCGAACACGACATCGCCCGCCTGCAGCACCCCGAGGGGGAGCGTCACGACGACGGCGTCAGCGGGGAACGCACCGTCAGGCGTGTGCAGCGTGACTCCAGAGGCGGACCACCGCACCTCGGACACCGGGGTCCCCAGTCGGATGTCGAGGCCGTCGGCGAGCTCGGCGATGATCGGTGCGTACCCCGTGGCCGGCACGGCGTCGCCGCCACGTGGCGTCGCACCCTCCCAGGCGGTTGCGAGCGCCAGGTCGTCGACGTGGGCTGGCCACCAGTGCTCGACCTCCGAGACGACCACGTAGTCGAACCAGCGGCGTTCGGCCTCGGGCAGCGCAGCCCGGATCGGCGCCAACTCTGGGCCCATCGCCCGGGTGGAGGGTTTGCCGAGCACCGCCTCCTCGACGGCCTCGTAGAGGTGCGCCAGGCGGCTCCACGCCAGGGGAGAGCCGTCGGTGTCGAACAGCAGCGCATCGTCGTAGTCGGTCGGGACCAGGTCGATGCCGAGGTCGACGGCCAGGTCGGCGAGCGGGTTGGTCCGCACCCCGTGCAGCCATGAGCCGCCGAGGTCGACCGGCACGCCGCCGAGGTCGTCGGTCCAGGCTCGGCCGCCGATGCGATTCCGGGCCTCGAGCACCGTGACCTCAAAACCGGCGTCGGTGAGCCGCCCGGCCGCACCGAGCCCGGAGGCGCCGGCCCCGAGGACGACGACCGTCCCGCCACCCCGTGCCTCGAGCACCTGGTCGGCGACCCGGAGACCCGAGAGGTATGCACCGTGCACCGAGGCGGGGAAGTCGGGCTCGGTGGCCTCGCCGGCGAGGAAGAGGCGCCCGCCGATGGGCCGCCCCAGGTCCAGTCGGGAACGGGCGGAGGTTCCGGCAGGCAGGTACGAGTAGGCGCCACGGGCAAAAGGGTCCGTTCCCCAGCGGGTGATCCGCCAGTCGATCGGGTCGGGGATGGAACGCCGCACGGTCGATGTGGCCGGCTCGCTGCCCCCGCAGCCCGAGGCCAGCAGCAGCACCGAGGCGCCGGCGCCGGCCAGGAAGCCGCGCCGGCCCATGGTGGCCCTCGTGATCCGGTCCATGCCCCCAGCATGGCCTCTCCGGCCGACCCGGTGTGGCAGAGGACGTTTCGCCGGGATGCCTGCATCGACCCGCGGGTACCGTCCGCCATGGCCGCGTGCGACCGCCGGGGGACGGCATGCGGCCACTGGGTTCGGCACGCAGGCCAGGTCCTACGCTGGCGGGCCGCGACGGGGAGGTGCGAGCTGAGCGAGTCCGAGGGATCCGAGGTGCGGACCCCGTCGTTCCCCGCGTACCGGCACACGGTCGGCGCCATGATCCGGCACGCCGCAGCGACCCGGGGCGACCGGGAGTTCGTCATCCTGGACCAGGAGCGGCTGACCTACGCCGACGCCGGGGAACGATCGGCCGAGTTCGCCAGCGGACTCCTGGCAGCGGGCGTCCGAAAGGGGACCCGGATCGGCCTGCTGGCCCCGAACGGCCCCGACTGGGTGGTGGCCTGGCTGGCGATCTCCCGGATCGGCGCCGTCGCCGTCCTGTTCAGCACCTATGCGAAGCCCCGTGAACTGGGGCGGGACCTCCGACTGGCAGACGTCGCCGGCCTGCTCATCGTCGGCGAACACCTGGACAACGACTACATCGCACGCCTCGAGGAAGCCGTCCCGGGCATGGAGGGGTCGATCCCCGGAGCGATCCGATGCCCCGGCCACCCGGCCCTGCGATCCGTCCACGTCTGGGGCGACCGGGTGCCCGATTGGGCCACGCCCGTCGGTGTCGGAATCGTCGACCGGGCGGGTGACGTCCCCGACGAGGCGCTCGTCGCCGCCGAGGCCGACGTCGACCCCGCCGATCCCGCCGTCGTCATCTTCACGTCGGGAAGCACCTCGGATCCGAAGGCGGTGGTGCACACGCAGGGGACCGTGGTCCGCCATCCCCACAACCTCGGCCAGTTCCGGGACCTGGGCCCCGACAGCCGCATGTACACCCCGATGCCGCTCTTCTGGGTCGGCGGGCTGGCCTACACGCTCATCGGAGCGATCCATGCCGGGTCGGCCGTGGTCTTCGAGGAGCGGTTCGAGCCGGGTGCCACGCTGCGGCTCCTCGAACGGGAGCGGATCACCCACCTCACCGGATGGCCCCACATGGGGAAGGCCCTGGCCGAGCATCCCGACTATCCGTCCACCGACCTCTCGTCGATCAGGAGCAGCGGGCTGCCCGACCTCCTCCCACCCGGGCTGCGGCCGGCGGACCCCGGGCTCCGGGCCAACTCGCTGGGCATGACCGAGACCTTCGGCCCGCACTCGATGGAGGACCGTTCCGTCGACTGGCCCGAGTCGAAGCGCGGCACCTATGGACGGGCGGTCCCCGGCGTCGAGCATCGCATCGTCGACCCGACGACCGGCGAGGACCTTCCAGCCGGGGAGATGGGAGAGGTCTGGGTCCGCGGCTACTCCCTGATGGACGGCCTACTCGGGGTCGAACGCAGCGAGGCGCTCACGGCCGACGGGTGGTTGCGCACCGGGGACGGCGGCCGGCTGGACGAGGACGGCCACCTGTACTTCCGGGGCCGCCTCGGCGAGGTCATCAAATCCGCCGGCACCAACGTGACGCCACGCGAGGTCGAGTTGGCCCTCGAAGAGCTCCCCGAGGTGATGCACGCCTTCGTCATGGGGATCCCCCACCCGGACCGCGGCGAGGACGTGGCCGCAGCCCTGGTGCTGCGACCGGGCGCAGAGGCCGAGCCCGACGAACTGCGCGCCGCCGTGAAGGAGGCGCTGTCGACCTACAAGGTGCCGCGGCACCTCGCACTGTTCGCCACGCCCCGGGACCTGCCATGGCTGGAGTCCGGCAAGATCGACCGGCGGGCGGTGCAGCGGCTCCTGGTCGAGGAGTTCGTGGAGCAGTAGCCCGGCCGCCGCCGGTCAGCCGCGTGGGAGGCCGAGCATCCGTTCGGCCACGATCGTGCGCTGGATCTCCGAGGTGCCGCCGGCGATGCCTGCGGCCCGGCTCCACAACCACTGCCGCTGCCAGGTGCCGACGGCATCGCCGCCGGTCGGGGATGGCCAGAGCGGGGCCTCGTCGCCAAGGACCGACAGCGCCGCAGACGAGAGCCGCTGGGTCATCGCCGTCCACGACAGCTTGACGAGGCTCGACTCCGGTCCGGGCTCCTCGCCCCGCCCCAGGCGGGTGAGGGTGCGCCAGTTGTGGATGCGCAGCAGGCGCAGCCCGACCATTGCGTCGACCAGGTCGTCGGCGATCACCGGGTCGTCGAGGGCGCCACGCGCCTCCGCCTCCCGGAACAACTCGTCGAGGTACACCTCGTGGACCACCTGCTCCTTGAACGGAAAGCTGACGCCGCGCTCGTGGGCCAGCGTGGTGCCGGCCACCGCCCAGCCGTCGCCGAGCCCGCCGACGAGGTGGTCGTCGGGGACGAAGACCCCGTCGAGGAACACCTCGTTGAACTCGGACTCGCCGGTGATCTGCCGGAGCGGGCGCACCTCGACGCCGTCGGCCTCGAGGTCGACGACCAGATAGGAGAGGCCCCGGTGCCGGGGTGCCCCGGGGTCGGTCCGCACGAGTGCGACGCCCCAGCGGGCCACCGTGGCATACGAGGTCCAGACCTTCTGCCCGGTCACGGCCCAACCGCCGTCGACCCGTTCGGCGACGGTGCGCAGTGCTGCCAGATCGGACCCTGCGTCGGGCTCGCTGAACAGTTGGCACCAGATCTCGCTGGCGTCGAGGATCGCCGGCAGCCACCTGGCCCGCTGCTCCTCGGTGCCGTGCGCCAGCAGGGTCGGGCCGGCCAGGTTGATCCCCACCCGGTTCACCGGTTGTGGGGCGCCCGCCCGCGCGTACTCGGCATTGAACAACGCCACCTGGACCGGAGTGGCGTCGCGTCCCCCGTAGGCCGTCGGCCACGAGATCCCGACCCACCGGTCGGCCGCCAGGCGCCGTTGCCAGGCGCGGCCCCACGCCACGCTCTCGTCGAGGGAATCGAAGTCGGATCGACCGGGCACGTTGGCCGCCAGCCAGGCACGCGCCTCGTCGGCGAACGCCTCCTCCTCGGGCGACAGGGAGAGGTCCACACCGGAGGTGTAGCACAGGCCCGGCGGGCGACCCCGGTCGTCGGGCCAACCGCTACGGTCGGCGCCCATGCCCCACGATGCCCCCCACGATGCGATCCGGGCCACGCTCGCCAGGTACTGCCAGTTCCTCGACGACGGACGGTTCGACGACTGGACGGCGCTGTTCACCGAGGACTGCGAGTTCCGGGTGATGGGTCGGCACCTCGTCGGACGCGACGCACTGCGGGGCTTCATCGAACCGGCACAGACCGAAGAGACGCGGGGGCGGCACCTCATCAGCGAACCCCTCGTCGAGGTGGACGGCGACCGTGCCACGGTGACGACCGACTACGCCTTCGTCGGCCGTGACCTGACCGTGCAGTCGGCCGGCCGCTACCACGACGTCATGGTCTGCGGCGACGACGGGGAGTGGCGCATCTTCGAACGGGAGATCGTCTTCGTCGGCGACCGACCAGTCGACCGGTCCGCCGGGGACTGAGCCCTACAGCAGCGGTTCCCCGGCCGCCAGGCGCCCGCGGGCCATCGCCGCCAGCCGGGTGCGATGGTGCCCGGAGTTCCCGAAGGCGGTGCCGTCGAGCTGTGCCCGCTTGAGGTACAGGTGCACGTCGGCCTCCCAGGTGAAACCGATCCCGCCGTGGACCTGCAGGGCCGACTCGGCGACCCGCAGGCCGGCGTCGCTGCACCACACCTTGGCGGTGGCCGCCGCCATGGGGGCGTCGGGGTCGTCGGCCCCGAGTGTCCATGCGGCGTGGTAGACGGCGGAGCGCATGCCCTCGACGTCGACGAGCATGTCGGCGCAGCGGTGCTTGACCGCCTGAAACGATCCGATCGGCCGACCGAACTGTGCGCGGTCCTGTGCGTAGGCGACCGTGAGTTCGAGCACGGCGGCGGCGCCACCCAGGAGCTCGGCGGCGTGGAAGAGGGCACCGAGGTCGAGGAGCCGGGCCACCTCGTCGGGCCCACCGATCGTGGTCGCCGGTGCGTGGTCGAGGTCGATCCATGCGAGCCGCCGCGTCAGGTCCATGGCGGGCTCCGCCCTGCGGTCCATGCCCCTGAGGTCGACGACGACGAGCTCCGCTTCGGCGCCTTCCCTGGCGGCGGGGACGACGAGGACATCGGCGACGTGGCCGTACAGGACGGGTTCCGGGCGGCCGCTCACGGTGCCGTCCCCGTTGCCGGTGAGCGCCCGCCGGGCGGCGGTCCCCAGGCGGGACCCCCCGACGAGTCCGGGGAGGTGCGGCGTGCCGGCCAGAGCGACGGTGGCGAGGAGCTGCTGGAGGAAGGGCACCGGTGCGAGGTGGCCGCCCGTCTGCTCCAGGAGCACCGCTGCCTCGACGACCCCGAGCCCGAGGCCCCCGTCGTTCGCACCGACGAGGATGCCCGGCCATCCCTGACCGACCATGGCCTCCCAGAGTCCCCGGTCGAAGCCGTCGTCGTCCATGGCCGCGCGCACCCGGCTGGTGTCGCACCGGTCGTCGAGCAGGTTGCGGGCGGCGTCCTGAAGGGCGACCTGGTCGTTCGAGAGGTCGAAGTCCATCGGGTGGCACTGTAGCGACGGCCTCCCGACAGCTCCTGACCGCCGGAGTCGGTGCAAGACTCGGTCGATGGACCTCTCGCTCACGGTCGAGGAGGCAGCGTTTCGCGACGGGTGCCGGAACTGGCTGCGGGACAACCTGCCGTGGGACTACGGCACCGGCCTGCCACCCCTGTTCGACGACCTCGCCGAAGAGGTCGTGTTCCTGCGCGGCTGGCAGCGGCAACTGGCCGGGGCCGGCCTGGTCGGGGTCACATGGCCCGTGGCGTTCGGTGGCCGGGGCGCCGGTCCGATGCACAGCTACCTGGCCCAGGAGGAACTGGCGCGTGCACGGGCGCCTGAACTGGTGGGGCGCATCGGCGTGAACCTGGTGGGGCCGACCCTGCTGGCGCACGGGACACCTGAACAGCAGCGACGCTGGTTGCCGGGGATCCTCCCCGCCGACCACCTCTGCTGCCAGCTGTTCAGCGAGCCCGGGGCCGGCAGCGACCTGGCCGCCATCGCCACCCGGGCCGTGGCGACCGACGACGGCTGGGTGCTCACCGGCCAGAAGGTCTGGACGTCGTATGCCCAGTTCGCCGACTGGGGCCTCTGCCTGGCGAGGACCGACCCCGACTCGGTCGGGAGCCGGGGCCTCTCGATGTTCATGGTCGACCTGCATGCCAAAGGGGTCGACGTGCGCCCGCTGCGCCAGATCACGGACGAGTCGGACTTCAACGAGGTGTTCCTCGACGAGGTGCCGGTCGCCGGCGACCAGCTGGTCGGCGACCTCCACGACGGGTGGCGGGTCTCTGCGTCGACGCTCTCGGTGGAGCGGGGCACCAACGCCCGCCAGCTGGTCGTGCACTCGCAACTGCTCGAGGAGCTGTTCGCCCTGGCGGAGCGCAACGGCGCCATCGAGGATCCGCGACTGGCCCGCGACCTAGCCCAGGCCCTCGTCGAGGTGCGCCTCTTCCGGATCCAGAACCAGCGGGTGCTGTCCCGTCTGGCCGCCGGCCGGGATCCTGGCCCCGTCGCCGCCACCGCCAAGTTGGCGTGGAGCGAGATGAGCCAGCGCCTCCACGGCCTCGTGCTCCGGGTGCTCGGCGACGCCGCACCGCTCTGGCGGGGGGCCGAAGGCAACCCGGGCGACGGGAGGTGGCAGCGGTCGTGGCTCTACTACCGGGCGGCGACGATCTTCGCCGGGACCAGCGAGATCCAGCGCAACCTCATCGGCGAGCGCACGCTGGGCCTGCCCCGGGAGCCGCGCCTGCCGGGGCGGACCGGATGACAGCGTTTGAGTAAGGTTGGCCCATGCCCGACCTCGCAACCGTGCGCTACGCCGTCGAGGGCCATGTCTGCACCCTGACGATGGACCGTCCCGAGGTGGCCAACGCCCAGGACACCCGTCTGATCGACGACCTCGACGCAGCCTTCGACGCCGCCGGTGCCGACGACGAAGTGCGCGTGGTGATCCTGACCGGCGCCGGCCGGCACTTCTCGTCAGGCCACGACCTCAAGGCACTGGTGGGAGACGTCGAAGCCGACGAGTGGCGCCGCATGCGCGACACGCCGGAGGGCAAGTTCCAGCACGAGAAGATCATGTACTTCGACCGCTGCCTGCGCATCCGCGACTTTCCCAAGCCCACGATCGCCGCCGTCAACGGCAGCTGCGTGGCAGCAGGCCTGATGCTGGCCTGCATGTGCGACCTGATCGTGGCGGCGGACGACGCCGTCTTCTCGAACCCGGTCCTGCGCATGACCGGCGCCGCCGTCGAGATCCTCGTCGAACCGTGGGAGATGCCCCCGCGCAAGGCCAAGGAGTTCCTCCTCGCCGCCGAGAGCTTCAGCGCCGACGAAGCCGAGCGGCTTGGCATGGTCAACCGGGTGGTGCCCGCCGGACGCCTCCTCGCCGAGGCGCACGAACTCGCCGAGCGGATCGCCAGGGTGCCGCCGGCGACGGCGCAGGTGGTTAAGCGCTCCATCAACAAGACGCTCGACCTGATGGGCCAGCGCGACGCCTGGGACTACCACTTCATGGCCCACCAATGGATGCACAACACGGCAACGGCCCTCGACGCCCTCGAGGCCCGCAAGGCGAAGGGGTCGATGAGCGAGGTCTTCGCCGAACACCGGGAGGAGTAGCCGGTGCCCCGCCGGCCCCTCACGGGCCTCCGGGTCCTCGACCTCGGCACCAGGGTCGCCGCTCCCTTCTGCGCCGGCCTGCTGGGTGAGCAGGGGGCCGAGGTGGTCAAGGTCGAGCAGCCGGGGACGGGCGACCCGTTGCGCCAACTCGGGCCGTTCGTCGACGGACCCGAGGGCCCGTACTCGCTCTACTGGGCGGTCGAGGGCCGCGGCCGGAAGTCGGTGACCATCGACCTGCGGACGCCGCGCGGCCAGGAACTGTTCCGCGACCTGGCCGGGCACGCCGATGTGGTGTGCGAGAACTTCCGGCCCGGCACGCTCGAGCGCTGGGGCATCGACCCGACACGACTGCCCGATCGGCTCGTGACGGTGCGCATCAGCGTCTTCGGCCAGGATGGCCCCCGGTCGCCCCGACCCGGCCTCGACCGCAACGGCGTGGCCTTCGGTGGCCTGCTCCACCTCACCGGCGAGCCCGACCGGCCACCGGTGCGACCAGGGGTCACGATTACCGACTACCTGTCGGGGGTCTTCGCCGCCCAGGCCGCCATCGGCCTGCTCTATGAGCGGGACGCCCGTGGAACCGGAACCGGCGGGGTCATCGACGCCTGCCTGTACGGGTCGTCGCTGCGGATCCTCGAGTGGACGGTGGCCGCCTACGACCGCCTCGGGCTGGTCCGGAACCGCTCAGGGAACCGGCTCGACAACTCGGCGCCCCTCGACAACTACCCGAGCGCCGACGGTCGGTACGTCTGCATCGTGGCGGCCCTCCAGGCCAACTTCGAGCGCCTCTGCGAGGCGATGCAGCGACCGGACCTCCTGGCCGACGAGCGCTTCGCCACCCCCGCCGCCCGGGCCGCCAACAACGACGAGATCAACGGGATCGTTGCCGACTGGGCCATCGGCCTCGACGCAGCCGAGGTCGAGCGGCGCTGCGTGGCCCACGACGTGCCGGTCGGTACCGCCTACGACGTGGCGGACCTCGCAGCCGACGAACACGTGCTGGCCCGGGGCGACCTCCAGCACGTCGACGACCCCGTCATCGGCCGGGTGCTCCAGCAGGCGGCGTACCCGCGCCTTTCCGGCACCACGCCCGAGGTGCCGACCGGCGCGCCGCTGCTGGGCGAGCACACCGACGAGGTGCTCGGTGGCCTGCTGGGCCTCGGTGTGGCCGAACTGGCGGACCTGCGTGCGGCCGGGGTGGTCTGAGCCCCCGTTCGGGGGACCGGGGTCAGAGGTTGCCGACCTCGTGCTCGAGCCGCTCCTCGATCTTGCGACGTGCCTCCTCGATCCTCGTGGGGAGGTGCGCCGTCGGGAACAGCCCCGGTGACGGCTCGTAGCCCTTGATCACCTGCTTGGCGATCGTGTCCTTGTGGACCTCGGTGGGTCCGTCGGCGATCCCCATGATCGGGGCCATCGTCCACATGCTCAGCAGGGGCATCTCGTTCGACACGCCGAGCGACCCGTGGGCGTGCATGGCCCGGTAGACGACGTCGATCAGCAGCTTGGGCGTCGCCACCTTCACCCCGGCGATGTGCTGGCGGATGCGGGCGTAGTCGCCCACCGAGTCGATGAGCCAGGCACAGTGCAGGACCTGGAGCCGGAACTGCTGAATCTGGATCCAGGAGTCGGCGACCCAGTGCCGCATGGCCTGCTTGTCAGCGAGGAGCGAGCCCTTCGTCTCCCTGGAGAGCAGCCGCTCGCACATCATGTCGAGGGCCCGCTGGGCGACGCCGACGGAGCGCATTCCGTGGTGTATGCGGCCGCCGCCGAGCCGGGTCTGGGCGATGGCGAAGCCCGAACCCTCCTCTCCCAGGAGGTTCTCGGCGGGCACCCGGACCTCGGTGAACCTCAGGTACGCGTGGTCGCCCTCGCCGATGGCCTCTCCGCCGATGCCGACGTCGGCCACCACCTCGAGGCCGTCGGCGTCGGCCGGCACGAGGATCATCGAGGAACCCCGGTACACCGCCACGTCCGGGTCGGTGACGACCATGACGATCAGGAACGAGGCGTACCGGTAGTTCGAGGCGAACCACTTCTCGCCGCTGATGACCCACTCCCCGCCGTCGCGGCGCGCCCGGCAGGTGAACACGCCGGGGTCGGAGCCGCCCTGCGGCTCGGTCATGGCGTAGGTCGACGAGATCTCGCCGTCGAGCAGGGGTTGTAAATAGTGGGACTTCTGCTCATCGGTTCCGTAGTGGGCGAGGATCTCGGCGTTGCCGGAGTCGGGCGCCTGGCACCCGAACACCGAAGGGGCGAACGAGGAGCGTCCGAGGATCTCGTTCATGAGCGCCAACCTGACCTGGCCGAAGCCGTGGCCACCGAGTTCCGGCCCCAGGTGGCAGGCCCAGAGGCCCCGGTCCCTGACCTGCTGCTGCAGCGGTGCGATCAGGGCACGTGCCGTCTCGTGCGACTTGTCGAAGGGTGACACCTCGCCGCGGAAGTACAGGTCGAGGGGCTCGACCTCCTCGCGGACGAACCCGTCGATCCAGTCCAGCTTCTCCTGGAACTCGGGTTCCACCTCGAAATCGATCGGCACCGCTGGGTACTCCTCTTGTGGGCTCTTGTGGGTTCTTGTGGGCTGCGGTTCAGAGTCTCGTCGATCGTGCCAGGTCGGCGGCCCTTGCCGCCATGTCGAGCACGATCGGCCCGAAGGCCTCCATCCTCTCGTTGTCGGCGCCGCCGGCCACGTATCGGGCGTAGCCGCCCTCGAGCACGATCGCCATCTTGAAGCGGGCCAGCACGACGTAGTAGTCGATCTCGTCGACCGGTCGCCCCGACACCGAGGCGTAGTGCTCCAGCAGTTCGTCCCGGGCCGGCATGCCGGTCAGGTCGACGTAGCCACCGGTTCGCCCCCGCTCGTCGTCGTCGGTCGGCCAGCCCATGACGACCCAGGCCAGGTCGAGCAGCGGGTCGCCGACCGTGCCCATCTCCCAGTCCACGATCGCCGCCATCCGGGCCGGGGCACCGTGGTGGAACATCACGTTGGCGAACTGGTAGTCGCCGTGCATGATCCCCGGCTCGTAGGCCGCCGGGGTACGTCCCCGCAGCCAGTCGGCTGCGACGTCCAACCCGGGAATCTCCCGGAAGCGGAACCGCTCCAAGTGGGCGAACCACCGGTCGACCTGGCGTTCGTGGAAGCCGTCGGGCCGGCCCAGGCCCTCGAGCCCGACGGCCCGCCAGTCCACCCGGGAGAGGCGGGCGATTGCCCCGACCAGTTCGAGGGCGAGGCCCCGACGGGCGCCGAGGTCGGAGAAGAACGGCTCCGGCCACTCGGGCTCGCTGATCGGCGACCAGCCGTCGACGAACGCCATCAGGTAGAAGTTGGCGCCGATCACGTCGGGGTCGGCGCAGCAGGCGAAGGCACGGGCGTGGGGGACGTCGGTGTCGGCAAGGGCCTCGAGGATGCGGTACTCCCGGAGCATCGTCTCGTTGCGACCGTCGGGGACCCTGGCCGGTGGTCGCCGGAGGGCCCAGCGCTCCCCGCCCCGGGTCACCTCGAACAGCTCGTTGGACGCCCCACCGGTCACGAACCGGCTGTGGACGGGCTCGCCCCTACCGGGGAGCCCCTGCTCGTTGAGCCAGGCGCCGAGGCGGGCGGGATCGACGAGCCGCCGGGTCCGCTCGGCGTCGGCGTTCGACATGACCGGGCCTACCCGTCGCCGTCCACGGGGGCCCCGCCGAGGAGCGGCCGGGGCTCGTCGGCCACGAGGACGAGGTCCCGCCACCGGTGCGCACCGACTGTTGTCGTGACGCTCACGACCATGCCCGCCTCGAGGGTGCCGACCACCGGGCGCTCGGCGCCCAGTCCGGCACCGCGGACCTCGACGGTTGTGCCGCTGCCGGATCCCGGGGCTGTCGTTCCGGGGCGGCACGCTGCCAGGGTCCGCCGGTGGACGGCGGCGGTGCCCTCCGGGTCGTCGCCGAGGGTGCGGCCGATGCCGCCCTCGTAGCCCTCGACGAGGACGCCCAGGTCGACCACGGTCGTGCCTCCGGTCGTGCGGACCAGCGGCTCACCGACCGGCCTGGTGCTGCCGGCCCTCGCCATGGCGTCGACGGCAACGGCGGCGGCCGCAGCGTCAGGCGCCGGAAGCGCAGCCCCCACGGCGTCGAGGCCTGCGGCGGCGACCCTGCAGGCCGCTCGCATCAGGTCCACCTCGGCCGGAAACTTGGTGCGCCGGGCATCGGCCAGCAGGTTGTCGGCCACGACCAGCTCCGCCCCGGGGGCGAGGCGTTCGACAGCACGCAGGAACCCAGCCGTCATGCCGTCGACGCCGAGGCGTCTGGCATCGGACAGCCCGGGGATGGCAGCCAGGGCGGCTCCCATCACCTCGGGGTTCCAGGTGATCCCGAACAGGTGCTCGAACGGCACGTCGGCGGGCACCCCCTCGTCCCAGGTGGAGAGGAGGTGGGTGGCGCCGGTCCGGCGCACGACGATGCAGGTGGGGGCATGCGGTCGGGTCCCGGCGGTCCAGAGACGGTGGTGGCCGGAGGCGTAGACGACGTTGGCCTGTTCGCCGAGGACCAGGACGTCGAGGTCGGCCTCGGCCATCGCCGACAGCACCCGGTCGCGTCGCTCGACATGCAGGGGGGTGCTCATCGGACCACGAACGGGTCGTACGGGTGCTCGCCGCCGAGCGCCTGCCAGCCGTCGTCGGTCACGGCGATGACCTCCTCGGCCCGGTAGCCGCCCACGCCGTCCACCCAGATGACCGGCTCGAGCACGACGACCATGCCGGGGGCGAGCACGAAGGCGTCGTCGAAGGCCTCGCCCAGGTCGGTGCCGATGAGCGGCATCTCGGCACTTTCGATCCCTATGCCGTGCGCCAGGTAGAAGTGGGGGAGCCAGGGCCGTTCGCCACCGTTGGCGGCAGCCGCCGCACGGCACAGGTCGCCGTTGGTGGCGCCCGGACGGAGTACGGCCAGCACGGCGTCGACGACCGCCCGCCAGCGGTCGAAGAGTTCCTGCTCGGCTTCGCTGGGGTCCCGGCCGCAGACCCAGGTCCGACCGAAGTCCGAGGCGTAGCCGTTGACGGTGATGCCCGAGTCCACCCAGATGAGGTCGCCCTCCCGGTAGGTGGGGTCGCCCGGGCCGGTCGGGAACGCCACGTCGCCGGTGGTCGTGCGTGGTCCGTCGGCGACGGCCCGGGGCATCGGCTGGAAGATCGGGTCGATCATCGACGTGTCGACCCCGAGTTCACGAATTCGACGCAGGAACGTGGCCGCCAGGTCGGACCGGTGGACACCGGGATCCAACTCGGCGACGACGCTGAGCATGGCCTCCTCGTTGATCCGCTGGGCGGCCGAGATGCTTGCCAACTCGTCAACGGTCTTGCAGATCGTGGCGGCCCCCAGGACCGGACGGGCGTCGGCAGATCCGGCGAGTCGGGGCGTGCCGGCGCGCAGCATCGGCCCGGTCCAGCCGTCGACCGCGACCTGGTCGGGGGGGAGGTCGCCGAGCACGTCGTCGACGACGGCGGCCAACGCCCTGGCACCTTCGTCGTGGTCGGGCGTCGATCCCGGGTGGGCGACCACGTCCAGGCCGGCGGGCTCACCGCCGACGAGGTGGGGGCGCTCCTCGTCGGCCCGGACGACGGCCACGGGACGTTGATAGTTCGCAACCGAGCCGTCGGCGGCGGGAACCCGGTGGCCCGTGGCGTAGCCGACGTGTGGTGCATGGGTCAGCACGAGCCCTCCGATGCCCTGCGCCGCCATTGTGTCGCGGAGCCGCTGGAGCCGTTCGGCGCGCAGCCGCCCGACGTCGATGCCTTCGAGGCCGGCGCCGGCAGAAGGGGTCATCTCAGAAGGGGGCGGCCGTCGGGCCGACCCTCGGACCGGGGGAGAAGCCGGCGGGCATGGACACGACACCGGTCATGAGGGCGTTGCCGGGATACGGCCGGAAGGCGTCGAGGTCGAGTTCGTAGTCGGGCAGCCGCGCCAGGACGTCGGCGAGCATCACCTCGGATTCGACCCTGGCGACATGCGAGCCGATGCACCGGTGGCCTCCCAGGCCGAAGGCGAGGTGCCGGTTGGGCTCCCGGTCCACCAGGACCTCGTCGGGGCGCTCGAAGACGCCCTCATCCCGGTTGGCCGCCACCCAGGCGATCATCACCACGTCGCCACGCCGGATGCTGCGCCCGCCCAGCTCGACGTCGCACGTCGCGGTGCGCGTGAGGGTCTCGCTCGGGCTGTAGAAGCGCAGGAACTCCTCGATGGCGGTCGGGAGGAGGTCCGGTTGCCCGATGAGGCGTTGGCGGTCATCCGCATGTGTGCCGAGGTGGTGCAGCGCCCAGGAGACCAGGGAGGTCGTGGTGTCGAGGCCGCCGGCGACCAGGTTCCACATGATGTCGAGGATCCGTGCATCGTCGAGCGGCTCGCCGAGGACGAGTCCCGTGACCAGCGCTGTGGTGATGTCGTCGGCCGGGTTCGACCGGCGGTGGTCGGCGAACCCGAGGAGTTCGTCCGCCATCTCCTGCCGACGTCCCACCGCCTCGCGGAACTCGACCCTGTCCGCCTCGTAGGCAACCGTGGCGTGGAAGAAGTCGGCGTAGTGGCGCCAGTTGGCGCTCGGCAGGCCCATCATCTCGAGGGTGAGGACCCCCGGGACCGGGGTGGCGTAGTCGAGGACCAGGTCGCAGGTGCCGGACTCGACGACCTGGTCGAGGAACCACGTGGAGACCTCGGCCATGCGGGGCCGGAGCGCCGCCACGCGCGCCGGTGTGAAGAACGGGTTGAGGAGCCGGCGCACGTCGGCGTGCTCGGGTCCGTCGATCTCGGACACGCCCTGGCGTGGTGCGCCCGGCACACGTGGGATTCCACAGATGCCGTGGAAGACGAGGTCGTCGTCGGGGTCGGGTTCCGGCTCGTAGCGGTGGGCGAACGTCTCGTTGTCGCGGGCCACGGCAGCCACCGACTCGTGGTCGGTCACCAGCCAGTAGCCCCCGTAGTGCTCGTTGAAGACGACCGGGCACCGCTGGCGGAGCTCGGCGTAGCGGTCGTGGCGCGCCGCGAGGAACCCGGGGTCGTGGTGATCGACGTCGATCCGGGCGTCGGGCTCCACGGGCGTCACCCGCGGTCCGTGCTGAACAGGATCGCGCCGCCCGGATGTCCCCCGCCCGAGCTCGTCACGGCCACCTCGGCGCCCACCACCTGGCGGTCGCCGGCATCGCCGCGAAGCTGAACGATCGCCTCGTGGACGAAGCCGTAGCCGTGCGTCCTGCCCGCCGAGAGCTGCCCGCCGTGGGTGTTGAGCGGGAGGGTTCCGCCGAGCGAGATGCGCTCGCCGCCCTCGACGAAGGCGCCGCCCTCGCCCCGACCACAGAAGCCGAGCGCCTCCAGCCAGGTGAGGCAGTTGAAGCTGAAGCCGTCGTACAGGCAGGCCAGGTCGACGTCGTCGGGCGTGAGGTCGGTGCGGCTCCAGAGGTGCTGCGCCGGTCCCCACACCAGCTGCTCGTGGAGGAGCGTGCCCTGGTCCCACGGAATGCGCTCGCGCAGCTGGGTGCCGACGGCCGCAACGCGTATCGCGGGGTGGGCGAGGTCGCGGGCGGCGTCGAGGGCCGACACCACGATGGCGACCGACCCGTCGCAGGGGACGTCGCAGTCGTACAGGCCGAACGGCGTGGTGATCATCCGTGCTTCGAGGTAGTCGTCGATCGACAGCGGATCGCGGTAGATGGCTGCGGGGTTCAGGCCGGCGTGGCGTCGCTGCGTGACCGGGATCCAGCCGAGTTGCTCCCGGGTCGTGCCGAAGCGGTGGAAGTGGTTGTTGGCGTTGACGGCGATCCAGTTGGCAGCCGACATGGCCCCGTAGGGGAGCCGCCACTGCATCTCGCCTCCCATGCGCGGAGCTGCCGGAACGCCGGTGCCCTGCCGGTTGCCGCGTAGCGCCGACGTGGACTCCCACACCGTGCGGAAGCACAGGACATGTCGGCAGAGGCCGGCGGCCACGGCGAGCATGGCGTTGACGATGGAACCGTTCTGGCCCGAGGTCTCCGCACCGCCGCTGAACCAGGTGGGGTGGATGCGCAGGGCCTCCTCGACGGCGTGGATGCCGCCCTCCGAGAAGCCGCTTTCAGTGCCCAGCCCGCCGGGGTAGGTGGACAGGCCGTCGATGTCGTCGAGGTTCAGTCCGGCGTCGGCGACCGCCGCCCGGCAGGCGTCGGTGGTCAACGAGAGCGGATCGCGGTCGAGCCGGCGCCCTACGTCCGACATGCCGATCCCCGTGATGGCCACGGCATCTTCGAACCGCTCCGACGTGGGCATGGGCCGTACGGGCGCCAGGGGCGGCTGCGGCCACTCGTCGCGTTCGACGACGGCCTCCCCGGTCGGTGCGAAGAGGGGCAGCCACACGTCTTCGTGCCGCTCGAACCAGACCTCGACGGGGAGCCCGATCTCCACCGTCTCGGGTTCCGCCCCGGTGATCAGGGAGGTGATGCGGACCAGGGGATCCTCGTCGATGGCGACGACGATGACGGCGTAGGGCGGCTCGAAGTCGGGAAGCCACTGCTGGTGGTTGACGGTGACGCCGACGACGGTCCCCCTCCCGGACAGGTCGCGGACCTCGGGGGTCGAGCCACAGTGCGGGCAGGCGGGAAGCGGTGGGTGCAGGCCCAGGTCGCATGACGCACACCACTGGATGCGGAGCACCCCGTCGGCGCCCGACGTCCAGTAGTGCTCGTTCTCCGGGGTGAGCTTCGGAAGTGGCCGCATAGCACCAAGCGTAGGGGGTGTCGCCGGTACGGGCAGAAGGCGGGCGGCAGGACCAACCCGGTTGCCGCCGCCCGGGTCGGTGGGGGGACGGTCCGGTGCATACTGTCGCGTGCGCAGGGGACGGGCGAGCCCGTCCTCCGACGCACGATCCCCGGTGCCGTGCCACGGAGCACCCGGGGGACATCCAGGGGAATCAGAGGAGAAGGCAGCGATGGCCAGCGAGATTCGAGCCGCGATGGTCCAGACGGCCTGGACCGGCGACAAGGAGTCGATGATCGAGCTCCACGAGCAGTACCTGCGCGAGGCGGCCGAGGCCGGCGCCCGGGTGATGTGCTTCCAGGAACTGTTCTACGGGCCCTACTTCTGCCAGGTCCAGGACGCCGAGTACTACGGCTACGCCGAGGCGATCCCCGATGGTCCGACCACGAAGCGCTTCCAGGAACTGGCCGCCGAATACGGCATGGTCCTCGTCCTGCCCATGTACGAAAAGGAGCAGGAGGGCTACCTGTACAACACGGCAGCCGTCATCGACGCCGACGGCACCTACCTCGGCAAGTACCGCAAGACCCACATTCCGCAGGTGAAGGGCTTCTGGGAGAAGTTCTACTTCCGGCCCGGCAACCTCGGATACCCGGTCTTCGAGACAGCCGTCGGCCGGATCGGCGTCTACATCTGCTACGACCGCCACTTCCCGGAGGGCTGGCGTGCGCTCGGGATCAACGGCGCCCAGATCGTGTTCAACCCGTCGGCCACCAGCCGGGGCCTGTCGTCCTACCTCTGGCAGCTCGAGCAGCCGGCCTCCGCCGTTGCCAACATGTACTACGTCGGTGCGATCAACCGGGTCGGTGTGGAGGACCTCGGCGACAACGACTTCTACGGAACCACCTACTTCGTCGATCCCCGTGGACAGTACGTGGGCGACGTCTGCTCCGACCGGGACGACGAGTTGATCATCCGCGACCTCGACCTCGACCGGATCGACGAGGTCCGCAACCAGTGGGCCTTCTACCGGGACCGCCGACCCGACATGTACGAGGCGCTCGTCGCCCCCTGACCCCCTGATCCACTGATCCTCTGACCACGATGGAGCGCAACAGACCGTGACCACGAACGCAGAGCTCCTCGACCGGCACCGGGCGGTGCTGCCGTCGTGGCTGGCCCAGTACTACGACCCACCCATCTCGTTCGACCGGGGCGAGGGTCGCCACATCTACGACGTCGAGGGCAACCGCTACCTCGACTTCTTCGGCGGCATCCTCACCACCAGCATCGGCTACAACGTCCCCGAGGTCACCGAGGCCATCCGGGAGCAGGCCGCCAAGGTCCTGCACTCGTCGACGCTCTACCTGTCGGAGCCGATGATCGAGCTGGCCGAGCTGATCTGCGGGCTCTCGGGCATTCCCGACGCCAAGGTGTTCTTCACGACCTCGGGCACCGAGGCCAACGACGCAGCACTGATGCTCGCCACCACGGCCCGCCGCTCCAACCAGATTCTGGCGTTGCGCAACAGCTACCACGGCCGGTCGTTCACGACCATCGCCATCACCGCCCAACGGGCCTGGTCACCGACCAGCGTCAGCGGCCTCTCGGTCAACTACGTGCACGGCGGCTACCGCCTCCGCAGCCCGTTCCGCGAATTCGACGACGAGGCCTTCACCGATGCCTGCGTCGCCGACCTCGAGCAGGTCTTCGACATGATGACCTCTGGCGACGTGGCCGCCATGATCGCCGAACCCATCCAGGGCGTCGGCGGTTTCGCCACGCCACCCGACGGCTTCTTCGGCGCCATGAAGAAGGAGCTCGACAACCGGGGTGTCCTGTTCATCAGCGACGAGGTCCAGACGGGATGGGGCCGGACCGGTGATCACTTCTGGGGCTATCAGGCCCACGGCATCGTCCCCGACCTCATGACCTTCGCCAAGGGGGTCGGCAACGGCCTCGCCCTCGGTGGCGTGATCGCCTCGGCCGAACTGCTCGACTCGCTGCCTGGCAACTCGATCTCCACGTTCGGCGGGAACCCGCTGAGCAGCGCAGGCGCCCTGGCCACGATCCGGTACATGCTCGACCACGACCTCCAGGGCAATGCGAAGCGGATGGGCGAACGCCTGGCAGGCCTCCTCCAGCCGGCCGTCGATGCCTCCACCGTCGTCGTCGAGCTGCGTGGGCGTGGGCTGATGCTGGCCCTCGAGACCGTGCAGCCGGGTGGCATCGCGCCGAACACGGATGCCGCCGGCCGGATCATGGAAGAGGCGCGTGCGGCAGGCCTCCTCATCGGCAAGGGTGGGCTGTACGGCAACGTGCTGCGCATCGCACCACCGATGACTGTGACCGAGGACGAGATCGACGAGGCCGCCGAGATCCTGGTCGGCATCGTCGAGCGGCTGGACTGAGGTCGGGCCGCAGGCGGGCTTCCAGGGCCGCGAAACCGAGAACCACCAGAGAGACAGGGAAGCGAGGGTTGCCATGACGACGCTGATCCAGAACGGCACCGTGGTCACCGCCACGGGCCGACACGAGGCCGATGTGCTCATCGACGGCACAACGATCGCCGCCGTGCTCCTACCCGGCTCCGATGCCGCCGCGTCAGCGGCGGGAGGCGCCGACCGGATCATCGACGCCACCGGCAGGG
>Ga0209554_1001090_pt1 | contig 21395 bp, 16 predicted proteins | sample MarorgKNORR_S2LV_5_FD_188221 | JGI IMG/M metagenome (GOLD analysis project Ga0209554, IMG submission 188221) | Marine microbial communities from the Southern Atlantic Ocean, analyzing organic carbon cycling - Bottom_A/KNORR_S2/LV (SPAdes) (version 2) | ecosystem: Environmental > Aquatic > Marine...
AATCAATAACATCATTATTGTTGTACCTCTTGAATTTAAGGATGAACTAAAAAAAAAATACCCAAATCATAAAATTATTATAGGAGGAGAAACTCGCAAAGAATCTTCTTACAATGGGCTATTAGCCTGCTCAACGACTACAAAAAAAGTACTGATTCATGATGCCGCCAGAATTTTCGTCACGCAGAATTTAATTGAGAATTGTATTATGGCACTTTCTAATGCAGATGCAGTCACATTAGCTGTTCCTGTAATTGATACCGTTGCTTTACAAAAGAACAATCTAATTTCTAAAATGGATAATCGGTCATCACTCGTTGCTATTCAAACCCCCCAAGGTTTTGACTATTTAAAAATTAGACATGCCCATGAAAATCATACGAGTGATGCATCTGATGATATGCGTTTAATGTTTGAATCTGGCTATGAATGCAAAATTATTAACGGCCATGACAATAATTTTAAAATCACAACACAATCAGATTTATATAAATCCAAACAACTTATAAAAGGAATAAAATGAAGTCCATTATACTCGCGGCAGGAATTGGTTCACGTTTAGGTAAACCCAATCCAAAGGCATTAACCAAATTAGCAACTGGTGAAACTATTATGCAACGACAAGTTGAGGCCTTATCTAAATTTGTTGGCAAAGATAATATTATTATTGTTGTTGGATTCAAAAAAGATCTAATCATGGAAGAATTTCCAAATCAAATGTATATTTACAATAATATATATGATAACACAAATACATCAAAAAGCTTATTATGTGCACTTAATAAAATTTATGATGAAGATGTACTTTGGTTAAATGGAGATGTGGTCTTTGATAAAAAAGTTTTAGAACCCATTATTGATTTTAATGGTTCGTGTATGGCTGTAAATACTAGTTCTGTTGCCGAAGAAGAGGTGAAGTATAATATTAATCAAGATGGCTCAATTAGACAAGTTTCAAAAATAATTACTGATGGATTAGGTGAGGCAGTGGGAATTAATAAAATTGCAAAAAACCATCTCGAATTATTAAAAGATTCACTTCAAATTTGTGAGCAACAAGATTATTTTGAACGTGGGTTAGAATTTTCTATTGAAAAAGGATTGAAATTATTTCCTATTGACATATCAAGTTACTTGTGTATAGAAATCGATACACTCAATGATTATAATCAAGTGAACTCTGAATTAAAAGAAGGATAAATTATTATATAATGATAGATTTTCCAGTTGATATTGTATATACATGGGTTGATGGCAGTGATCCCAAGTGGTTGAAAAAAAAAGACGACACTCTTAATAAATATTCAAGTTTTCATAAATCAGAGGAAATTAGTGGACGAGGTAGATTTGATACTAATAAAGAATTAATATATTCACTTAGATCGATTGATAAATATGCTCCATGGGTAAGAAAAATTTTTATAGTGACTGATGATCAAGCTCCAACGTGGTTAAATCTTAATCACCCAAAGATTCAAATCGTAGATCATGTAGAAATTTTTCCCTCAACTAAATACTTACCTTGTTTTAATTCTAATGCAATTGAAATGTGTTTACATAAAATTCAAGATTTATCTGAACATTTTCTGTCATTTAATGATGATTTTTTTTTAGGGAGACCCACATTAAAATCTGATTTTTATCATGAATCAAATAAACCAAAATTATTCTCAAGCAAAGGATCTTTCTTTAAAAAGAGATACTTAACAATTAGAAAAGAAAATCCACATCAATATGCCATTTTAAATGCACGCAAATTAGTATTTGAAAATTTTAATATTATATTAAATTTTAATTTAAGGCATGCTGTTAAAACACTTAAAAAAAGTCATTTAATTACACTTGAAGAAAAATTTCCTGAATATTTTGAAATTACACGAAAACATCAATTCCGAGATAACTCTGATATATGGGTGATGGCATTAGATGCATATTATTCAGTAGCAACTAAAAATAACATACCATTCTTTATCAAGCCGTATCGCAAGGACTATATAAAATATAAATTTAAATTTATTCGAAAAAATCGAGATTATACCTATATTCCATTATCATTATCAGAAAGTAGAATTAAGAGTAAATTTAAAACTATCGAAAAATATAATCCCCTTATGTTTTGTATTAATGACGGACCAGATGGGGATAATCTAAAAGCAAAATTAATGATTGATTTTCTAAATAATTTTTATGTAGACAAGTCTGAATTTGAGTTATAAGGTTTTTTTTAAAGTGATTATAGAATTGAAATAGTATTAAAATTGAGTAGTGATATTCTAATAATTGGTGGTGGACAATCCATATTGAACTATAAACTTGGTGAATTTATAGATTCATTCCCAACTATAGGTAGAATTAATAATTATAAGACTTATGGTTTTGAAGAATTTATAGGTTCAAAAACAAATATTTGGTTTAATGGTGCCAATCAAGGCTTAAAGAAAAATAATGAAATCCCTCATCGTGTGGTAGTTTTAATACCGCCTAAAATATTGGCAGAAAAAGGTGGTAAAATCCATGATAGAATTATCAGACGACTCAATACCGAAAAATATGAATTAGTACCCAAAAAGTATATGGATAAATTTGAAAGTGAAGTAAACACTCAAAGATTAACAACAGGAACAAACTCAATTCTATGGGCAATAGAAAATTTTGATCGCGTTTTTATACATGGTTTTGACTTCTTTATTGACTCAAAAACTCATTATAATGATGGTAAAATCAAAAAATGGCTTATTGAAAATGAACTAATTAAAAAAGCTCAGAAACATAATACTACTAAAGAAAAACAATATATTGAAAAATTGATTTCTCAAGGTAAAATAATAAAATTAGTGGACATTATATCATGAATATCATCGCAATCATTCCTGCCCGGGGGGGAAGTAAAGAGGTACTTGGGAAAAATATTAGAGAATTTAATGGAAAACCATTAATTACCCATTCCATCGAATATGCTAAATCTTGTGATTTGGTGAATTCAGTTTATGTATCTACGGATGATGAGAGGATTTCTGTAATTTCATCGGACTCTGGCGCAAAAATAATCGATCGCCCCTCTAATATTTCAGGGGATACGGCAACTACTGAATCAGCCATTGAGCATGCACTTTCAACTTTAAAAATAACACCAAATATTATTGTATTACTGCAAGCCACCAGTCCATTACGACCATTAAATTCTCTCCATTCCGCAATAAACAAATTTATAAACGGTGGTTTCGATTCGTTACTCAGTATTTCACCAACACATCGGTTTTTCTGGAAAATTGAAAATGATGGCACGGCACAAGCAGAATATGATTTTATGAACCGACCTCGACGTCAAGATATGACAAAAGATGATATTAGCTATATTGAAAATGGTTCCGTCTATATTTTTACCCGTGAACATTTCGAAAATATAGGCAATCGTTTAGGTGGGAAAATTGGGTACATTGAATTCCCAGAAGAATATTCCTATGAGATTGATATTGAATCAGATTTTATATTTTTAGAGAATTTGCTTAAAACACAATGAGCCAAATAACTCCCATTAAAATATTTATTACCGGTGGAACTTTTGATAAAGAATATAATGAACTAAATGGAGAATTATACTTCAAAAAAACACATCTTCACGAAATGCTGAAATTAGGACGAAGTCAACTTAAAGTAAATATAGAAACCATCATGATGATGGATAGCTTAGAAATGAGTCTAAATGACCGTATTCTCATTGTTTCTAAATGTATTGAATCATCTTCAAATAGAATACTAATAACGCATGGCACTGATACCATGGTTGAAACGGCAAAACTATTAGCAGAAAAGATCCATACCAAAACTATTGTACTCACTGGCGCAATGATTCCATATAAATTTGGTAGTTCTGATGGACTATTCAATTTGGGATCCGCCTTATCTTTTCTTCAATCTTTACCTCATGGAATTTATATTGCTATGAATGGCAATATTTTTAACTGGAATAATGTGAAAAAAAATAAAGAACTAGGCCTCTTTCAACCTTTAGAAGATTGATGATTTATCTATACACTATTCTGATTGGCTATCTCCTTGGCTGCTTCCAAGCATCATATTTTATATCTAAATATATTCATGGATTTGATATCAGAAATAAAGGTACTGGAAATGCAGGCGCATCTAATATGGTGGCAACACTCGGTTGGAAAACTGGATTTATTACTGCTACGATTGATGTTTTGAAAGCGTCCATAGCTGTTTGGATTATCGTATTTCTTTTTCATGACAGTTCTAATCTTCTATTCTTGAAATACCTTGCGGGATGTAGTGCAGTTGTGGGTCATATTTTCCCATTCTTTATGGGATTTAAAGGGGGAAAAGGCTTGGCATCATTCTTGGGATTATTGTTTGGTATAAATCCAATTATGGGACTCTCCTGTATGGCCTTTGTTATGGCTCTCACATTAGTTACAGACTATGTTGCCTTGCCATCAATTCTTGTATATATTTTGTTTCCAATTTATGGTTTCTATACAAACCTATTTGAGGTGGATGTTTTCTACATTACAGCTAGTTTGGGAATGTTAGGTGTTTTCAAACATCGCATTAATATTCAAAATATGATTAATCATAACGAATTGGGATTTTGGACAGTTGTAAAAGGAAAGCATAATCCAAAACCAATCTATTATATCTTAGATTTTGATAGTACCATAATTACGGTTGAAACATTAGATGAGTTGGCAAAAATATCCTTAAAAGATGACCCTCAAAAAGATTCCAAGGCTGAACAAATTGCGTCCATTACCAATCAAGCCATGGATGGAGAAATTCACTTTATGGATGCACTGAATCAACGCATTAAAATTTTGAAAGCGACTCAATCTCATCTTGAAATTCTTAAAAATGAACTCCATTCAAAAATATCTCCTTCATTTAAAGAACATCAAAATTTCATCAAAGAAAATGCAGATAATATCTATGTAATCTCTGGTGGATTTACTGAACTCATAGCTCCTATTGTAGCAAAATTTGGAATCTTGGAAAACCACATTTTTGCCAACGTTTTTACATTCGATGAAACGGGACTTATTAACGGCATAGACAATTCCCAGTTCCTTGCCCAAAAAGCAGGAAAAGTAGATGCAGTTAAAAGTTTAGATTTAGATGGAACTATAATTGTTATTGGTGATGGGTATACCGATTATCAAATTAAAAAAGCTGGGCTCGCCCATCATTTTATTGCTTACACTGAATCTGTTTCTCGCCCTAATGTAATTAAAAAAAGCGACATTATTGCCACCTCTTTTGATGAAGTTATGGATTTTATTAATACTTTAAGAAATAGTTAATCCATCAAATTGAACCCACGGATAGATACAATCTCCATAATCTATTCGTTCCTTACTAATATCCACAATATTATTCATCATATCACAGATATTTCCAGAGACCATGGTTTCTGAAATGGGAAACTTCACTTCTCCATTTTCAACATAATAGCTATTTTTAGCTACACCAGAAAAATCTCCATTATCAGAAGGATTCCCTCCAGAGAATCGGGAAAGAATCACCCCTTGTTTCATCGATTTCACTAGATCATGGAATGCAACATCTCCCGAGTCAACAATATGCGCACCGCCATCATTTACAGATCGAGATAATCCCGTTTTATTGGCACCATAAATTCCCAATAGGAATGTTTTTAATACCCCATTTTTAATGAGTGTACAATCCTGTGATTCATACCCATCTCCCGTAATAAAATAATTACTTTCCAGTTCATCACTTCGAGGATTAGAATGCATAGTAAATCGAGAATCAGCTATACTCTCATTCAATTTATCTTTATAAACTGAACGACCCGAAATCAGCGGAATATCGGTTACAAAATCCATGACGGTTGAAACAAAATCATCTAAACAATCTGGCGTTACAATAATTTGACCCTTGAATTTTCCCGGAACCTGCTGTGTAATAACTTGTTCCTGAGATTCTTTTAGTAGGCGATCAATACTGCCATAATCTTTTAATGATTTGTTCAATTCTTTCGCTGAAAATCCGGTATAATTAAAGGATGATGTATTCAAACCATCTTTAGAAGTAAACATGGGTGAGAAATTATACATTCCTTTTTCAAGGCCAAACTTTACTCCATTCGAATTTGCAAAGATTCCCTTTCGGTAAGTAAAATCTATAATTGCTTGTTCTAATATCACTTTGGGGTACGTTGATTTTGTATAATCAGAAAACTCTGAAAGTCGATCATACATACTATCCATATCTGCTGTAGTCTGCCCCGTAGAAAATGATTTAGGTGGTTGTTTCTCTGCAATATCATAGGCTTCATCTGGCTCAGATGAATTGGCTAATTCTATCACATCCTCAATCGCAGCATCAATGGAATCCTTATCCATTTTATTTATGGAAATTGATCCCTTGCAATTATCTTTATATATAGTGAAACCAACGCTTGAATTAAAAGTGGTTCTAAATAATGACATTTCTCCTGCATCAATATTAAGCTCTTTCTTTTCACTATCCATCACCGTACATTGAACCTTTTCGGCTCCATGTTTCTTTAATGTACTAATTACATATTCTACCACATCTTGAGGATTCATTTATCTTCCTCCAATATTGACTTTGCAGCGAATTGCAGGTCCACCCATACCCACTGGCATTGGTTGTTTTTTACCACACATTCCTGAACTCACCCAGGTCATATCATCAGAAACCATATCCACCGTTTTTAGCATATCAAAGGCAACTCCAGAAATAGTCGTATCCATAAGTGCCTTACCTAGCTTCCCATTTTTAATTTCATACCCTAGATTCACAGCAAACATGAATTCACTTGTAGAATCAGCTTGACCGTTCCCTGGTTTCATAAGATAATATCCATCTTCTATAGATGCAATCATCTCCTCTAATTTACTTTCACCTGGCATGATGGCCGTATTTCGCATTCGGATCAATGGTTCATCAGAAAATGAAAATGCACGGGCATTTCCTGTTGGTGTAGATTCAAAATAACGAGCACTATCTTTATTATGCATGAAGTTTTTTAGGACTCCATTTTCAATGATGGTAACATCTTCAGATTTAGTCCCCTCATCGTCCACATATACGGGAACAGGGCATGTAACATCATTAACCTTATTGGCAAAATCAATCAATGAAACTAATGAACTGGCCACCTGTTGACCCATGTAATCTCCAGCCACTGAACCACCCATCACCAAATCGGCTTCAGTGGTATGTCCAATAGCTTCATGGGCTAATATTCCTGCCAATTCAGCATCAAGAATCACCTCTTTCTCTCCAGCTTCAGCATACACGCCATCCACTTTATTCAAGAGATGTTCAACTTGTTCATCAATATGTGAAAAATAAGTTTCAGGATTGTCAAAATTATCTTCTAACTGGCCCAATCCACCATGGGCTTCCATTAATTCTATCGGTTGACCCTCTCGATCTGCAGATAAACTAATCATCAAATGGGCTCGTGGTGTCATGGAATATGATGTTGAACCAGTAGCAGTTATTAATGACTTTTCCATATCTAGGGAACGAATAACAACCGTTCGAGATGTTATTTTTGGATGCTTGTTCACAATATAATTATCCAACGCTTTCAAAAAATCAATCCAATGCTTTTGAGAATTCTTCTGCTTTTGAGATGTAAAATCCATTTCAAAATTAATAAATGTTTCAGGTAGCATCATTCCACATCGAGACGTATCTCGTATATTTAAAAAACGAACATTATCCGTAGATGATCGAATGACAGACTCAACTGCATCATCAGAAATATTTGGATTTGAAGCAAACCCCCAATGACCATCTTTAAAAATACGAGCAGACACACCACTTGCAGCGGACTTACCATTACTCACCACATCACCATTCAACAGAGCAACACCATTTGACCGATTTTCTTGAACTCTCAACTCCGTATATTCCTTTGGGAACATAGATGAATACGAACGTATATCTTTATTTATCATTTGAATCTCCTACAGCGTCAGTGAAAATGAAGAAAGAAGTACTCCAGGGCAATGTGTTCCCCCTAGCGACCTATTCTCATATGTTCCCACTTCTGGATTAAATTCTACTTTTTTACTTACAGCCTCTAAATTTTCTCCGAAAAAATTATAGAAACTATCATCAAATCTCATATTCTCTATCGGGGCAACTATCTCATCATTTTCTACCCAAAAACAAGCATATCGGGTCATGCCTGTAATTCGCCCCCCAATGCAATCACTCCAATTCAAATAATGTAGATTACCAAGATACAGACCCGTACCAATTTTCTTAAGTACATCCGCTTCAAGGAGATCACCTGCAAGCATATAAGGAGCGCGAACACCTTCACCCCCACCTGCATTATTAGAAATTACATTATATTCTTTAGCTGTCCGAGAATTTATAAGTGTATTTTCTAATAGTCCGCCATTTACCAAATTCAATACATCTGGCGAAACTTCACCATTATCATTAAATCGAGGGACACTTCCACTTCTAAAATCTTCTAATAAACTAAAACAAGGTGATAGCTTAGAATTTTCGTTACGCATTTTACCAAATGAACTTTGACCTTGTTGGATTGATGCTTCACTGAGACCATTCCAAGAGAACATATCTAATATATCTCTGACTCCAGGAGATGCGATATAAGTTCGGTATTCACCAGGCTCAACCTTAATGGCTTTACGTTTCATAAACTCTAATTTTTTGATGGATGCTGCCATAAATGATTCATATTCAGACCGATTCCATTCTGAACCTGCAAAAGTGGCTTTCACCATTTTTTCATCCGCAGTTATCAATGAATAATCTAATGAAAATGTTTCAGTGCTAAACCAATGTTTTTGCCCTAAAGAATTTGAATTCCCTCTATAAATTTTACCTGATGCAAATATGCCTGCTAAATCTACACCTTGCATGGCAGGGGTTAAGGCATCTGCAGCATCATCAACTGAAAGTAATTTTCCAGTATGGATATCACAGCTAGAACCATTATTTTCTGGCAAAACAATATAGGGATCTTCGGGAAGTTGAACTATTTCAGTGCGAAGGTTTGATAATAAATTTGTGGCACTTTGGATATCTGCATCCGTATCACCTGAAAGTGTAAATGATTCACCACATGTTCTATTATTATGAATTAATTCTAATTCTAAAGACGAATCATCAACCAAACCTATCTGACGAATCTTTGATTGACTAAAACGAATAAACTGAGTATTCTCACTCGAAAATGAAATTGTCAAATATTCATCCTCATTCAATAATTCAAAAACTTTATCTGAAATAATATTAAATTTATTTTCCATAATTACTCCTTACACTCCACCAAAAACTTCGATATTTTCAAATTGACATACGGGAGATGCATGTCCAACCCGAATCACTTGATTGGGTTCACCTTTACCACAATTTGGAGTCCCATGAACCCCAAATGTTGAAGCATCACCTACTTTTTTAAGATTATTCCAAAAGGGAGTTGTCACTCCCCGATAATTTGGATTTTTAACTGTTTTAGTCAATTTACCATTTTCAATTAGTCTACCATATTCAGAGCCAAATTGAAATTTATTACGGTAATCATCAATTGACCATGACCGGTTTGTTTCCATGTACACACCATAGTCTATATTGGAAATAATATCATCAAATGAAGACTCACCCGCTTCTAAATTCAAATTTGCCATTCTGTCAATTGGCGCCCTATTCCAAGAAGACGCTCTAAAGTTTGCAACACCGGGTGTATTTGATCGAATTTGACTTTCTTTACCACCTAATCCTCGTACTAGTAAACCCTCTTTAATGATATATTGATGTTGGGCTTCTAGTCCACCATCATCGAACGCATAAGATGCCAATTCATGCTCAACCGTAGGATCAAAAGTTACATTCATTAAATTAGACCCATATTGAAGGGTACCAAAATCTTCTAAGCGAATGAAACTCCACCCCGCATAATTTCTTTCATCACCAAGAATTCGATCAATTTCTAATGCATGACCAATGCTTTCATGAATTTGGAGCATCATTTGATCTGAGGCCAACACCATATCCATGGTTCCCGTAGGGCATTCTTCTGCAGAAAGCAGTTCAACGGCTTGCTTGCCAATTCCACTACATAAACTGATAATATTATTTTTATCAAAAACTTCTAATCCAATCTGATGCCCTGTACGACCGCCTGTTCGACGCTGAAAAATATTCCCATCTTGTGCCGTTGCCGAAAAATCAGAGGTAACCATCAAAAATTTCTGATTTACATCACTTCCATTTGTACTTACAAAATTGAATTCAGTCTCTGTAATTAGTCCATACGCACTGGCAGATACAATGTGATTAGAAACTTTTAAAGCATCACATCCAGCAAGTAGTATTTCATTAATTTCACCAGCTGATATTGAATCCGCAGCCTTTGAAAAAGATGACTCATAACTACCCGTTGCCTTTGGTCGGGCATCCTCTGAAAATGAGTAGAGGGAATACTCAGAAGCTCGCATAGCTTGGTCTTTTGCTTTTTCTGCAGCATGTTGAATGCCTGAAATACTCATATCATTTGTAGCATAATATCCAAATTGACCCTTGGCTAGCACTTCAACCATAATACCATGGGATGTACCTGCACCATTCGCTTGAGGATTTCCATCTCTAATGACACGATAGGTTCCTTTTTCACGAACTTCTCGCATCCCAATCCAATCTGCATTTATATTAATTTGTGATAATAAATTTTTAAGATCCATAAAAGCCTTTATATAAAAATATTATAAAATTTTAGGACTCGAAATCTACAACATTTCTCAAAATTGAACCTATGAGAATAGTATCTATAAAGTATCAACATGGTAATAATTTATTAATGCACTAAGTTGTAATTATATCTAAATTTGGGGCTGAATTTTAAATAATTTTTTAGAATTACTAATTTTTATACGGAGTAAAAATGACCATTAATTTAAGATTTTCATTAGTCGTAATACTATTATCACTTTTGCTTACTGGTTGTGGTAATAACAATTCAACTTCTATTGTTATAAAAACTAAACCAATTTCTATTAAAGAATTTGATACCCCTGCTGGTGCAAACCTATCAGTAACAGCGGAGATGGGAGGTGCTGGATTTGAAAAGATAGCTATAGGTTTAGGCTGGAAGACAGGTAAAATAAAAAGCATCTATGGTAGTTCAGAAGCTAAAAAGGGTGGCCGATTCATTATGCGATTTTCTGAATTTCCTGCATCTCTTAGAACGTATGGAAAAGATTCAAACTATGAAATCATTTCTATGATGTCTTCATTGGTATATGAATCTCTACTTACAATCGATTCAGAAACTCTTGATTTAATTCCTATGCTTTGTACTCACTGGAAAATCAGCGATGATTTTAAAACTTTTCAATTAAGAATTGACCCTAATGCACGTTGGGCTGATGGAAAACCTGTAACTACTGCTGATATTATGGCAACCTATAATCTCTTAATTGATGAAACCATACTACAACCATACTACAATGTAGTTTTCAGTAAATATGACGAACCCAAAATCATCAGTGAATATATAATTGAGATTTCTTCAAATGAAGTACACTTCAAAAATATTATTGATTTTACTGGTATGGGTCTCTTGCCAGCCCACTATCTTGAGGGACTAACTGGAACTGAATATCTTGAAAAATTTCATTTTGATATGATGCCAGGAACGGGTCCGTACACATTAGAAAAGGATAAAATTAAAAAAGGTAAATCAATTACACTTACTAGAAGAAGTGATTGGTGGCAATCTGACTATGAGCGAAATACTGGAGAATATAACTTTGATTTACTCAAATTTATAATTGTCCAAGATGAAAGACTTACATTAGAAAAATTTAAAAAAGGTGAAATCGATATTTATACTGTGACGCGTGCTCAATGGTGGGTTCAAGAGTTCGATCAATCAAACGAAGATTTTGACTACCTTTATAGAGGATTAATTCAGAAACGAAAAGTATTCAATAACCATCTTTCTGGGACATCTGGATTAGCCATGAATATTCGTGATGGTCGTATTTTCAGTGACCTCCGACTACGTAAAGCAATGGCTAAATTATGGAATAGACAACAGCTCATTGAAAAACTATTTTTCAATGAGTATGTAGCAATTAAGTCATATTTCCCTGGTGGACAATATGAAAATAAATTGAATCAACTGGTAGATTATGACCCTGAAGGTGCCGTTGAACTTTTAGCTTCTGCTGGATGGGTAGAACGCAATAATGATGGTTGGCTAGTAAAGGATGATAAGATATTTGAAATTGATTTTGGCATAGATCAATCATCAGAAAGAATTTTTACACCATATCAAGAAGACCTTGCAAAAGTTGGAATCAAAATGAATCTTAGGTACGTTACTAGTACAACCATGTTTAAAAATGTAATGAATGAAAGGGATTTTGATATTCACTACCAAAGTTGGACCATGCCTACATTCCCAAATCCTAAAACATCATATGGTTCTGAATCTGCAAACCAACCTGGTACTACTAATATTTGTGGTTTTGAAAATGCTAGAGTAGATGCAATTGCAAGTAATTACAAAAATTTGTTCGATCCCAAAGATCGAATTAAATCACTTCAAGAAATTGATCAAATTGTATTTAATTCTCATATTTATGCATTAGGGTGGAGAGCTCCTTACGCGTGGAGATTTGCTTACTGGAATAAATTTGGAATGCCAAATCACTATATTGGATTTTCCGGAAACTGGAAATCTGCTATGGCCTATTGGTGGTTTGACCCTGAACTAACTCAAGAAGTAATGGATGCAAAGCGTGATAAAACTCAATCATTCTCATATGGCACAATAGAGGTTGACTATAATCAACTCATAAATTAAATAAAGTTTGATTACATACATCTTAAGACGTTTACTTTTAATGATTCCAACCTTTATTGGAATTACTGCCTTGGTATTCACCATTTTACAAGTTGTCCCTGGTGGTCCATTTGAACAAGAATTACTTCGTTTTAAAATGGCTTCAATGGCAAGTAGTGAAGGTGGGGCAGGTGGTGGTGGTTCTGGGGTAGGGATGGTAGAAATCCCAGAAGAGGCACTTCAAAAATTAAAAGAATATTATGGTTTAGATAAACCCGCCTATATGCGATATTTCATCTGGCTGAAGAAAATAGTACAATTAGATTTAGGTAAGTCCTATAAATACTCAGAGCCAGTGTGGGATTTAATTACTGAGCGTGTTCATATCTCTGCGTATTTCGGTATTATATCCTTCCTTCTATCATATCTAATTTGCATTCCATTGGGTATATTTAAAGCTATAAAACATGGTTCTAAATTCGATAAAGTTTCAAGTGCCATTGTTTTTGTTGGTTATTCAATCCCGGGCTTTATTTTTGGAGCTGTTCTACTAGTATACCTTGGTGGTGGTAGTTTTTGGGATGTTTTTCCCTTAGGTGAATTTCGATCAGAAGATTATGAATACTTTACATTCTGGGGTAAAATTCAAGATCAACTACACCATACAGTGCTCCCCGTAATGGCATACATGGTTGGCGCCTTTGCATCAACAACGGTACTAATGAAAAATTCACTTCTGGAAAATTTAAGTCAAGACTATGTAAGAACTGCATTTGCAAAAGGACTTTCAGAAAAACGTGTAATTTTCTTTCATGCAGTGAGAAATTCACTTATACCTTTAGCCACAGGTATTGGTGGTTTATTAGGAATATGGTTAGCGGGCTCATATTTGATAGAACGTGTTTTTAATATTGATGGAATTGGAATGCTAAGCTTTAATTCCATTATAAATAGAGACTACCCTGTTACATTGGGGTTTTTAGTCGTGGCTACAATTATCCGATTACTTGGAAACTTAATCTCTGATATATGCTATGCAGCAGTAGACCCAAGGATACGATTTAAATGATATTTAAAAAACGTACAAATTCAGAGTCTATCTTTCATAAACGAATTCGAAAATTTAAAGGAATGAAACGAGGTTATTATTCATTCATTATTCTTGTATCATTATATTTATTGTCATTTCTCAACCCTCTTTTTATTAACAATAAGGCACTTATTGTAAAGTATAATAATGATTACTTTTTCCCAGTTACGAAATATCATGCATCAACCACTTTTAATCAAAAAGGTTATGGTGAAGCTGACTACCGAAAATTAGAAGAAGAATTTAAAAAAGATGGCTCTAATAATTGGGTCCTTATGCCATTTTATCCCTATCATCCCAATGAATCTCTCTTGGCCGAAATTGAAGGTGAACCACCACACGCACCCTCATCATTACATTGGTTAGGTACAGATAATAGAGCACGAGATGTGTTCGCTAGAATGATATATGGATTCAATATTTCTATTTCATTTGCCTTAATTGTAACTATTGTTGCCTATATCATCGGTGTTTCTATTGGTGCAATTTTAGGTTTCTTTGGTGGACGAGTTGACATGTTTGGGCAACGCTTTATCGAAATATTTGCCTCCATTCCATTTTTGTACATGGTAATCATTATTAGCTCTGTATTGAGCCCCAGTTTTTGGTTACTCGTTACTATTATGTCATGTTTTAATTGGGTAGGAATGACCTATTATATCAGGGGTGAATTCTATAAAGAAAAGTCTAAAGATTATGTTTCAGCCGCAATTTCTATGGGTGCCAATAACCAACGCATTATGTTTAAGCATATTTTGCCAAATGCACTTACCCCAATCATTACTTTTGCTCCATTTGCGCTAATTGGGAATATTTCTACTTTAGTATCTCTTGACTTCTTAGGTTTTGGACTTGCAGCCCCTACTGCTTCTTGGGGAGAAATCGTGAAACAGGGTATTTCAGATATTCGTTATTGGTGGTTAATTTTGTCTCCAATGGGAGCTAGTTTTACTACACTTCTATTAATATCCTTTATCGGTGAAGGTGTGCGAGAAGCCTTTGATCCTAAAGTTCATTCGAGATTGAGATAATGACAGAAGATAAACTCATTCAAGTTAAAAATTTAAAGACCTATTTTTACACTGAAGCCGGAACTGCTAAAGCTGTTAATGGGGTTTCCTTCGATATTTATAAAGGTGAAGTTTTAGGTATTGTGGGAGAATCCGGTTCTGGTAAATCAGTAACCTCACTTTCTATAAATCGACTCATACCCAACCCCCCTGGTGAAATTGTCAGTGGTGAAATAATTTATAATGGTACAAATCTATTAGATTTAAGTTATGAAGAAATGAGAGATTATCGTGGTAAAGATATTGCCATGATTTTCCAAGAGCCTATGACATCATTGAATCCTGTCTTACGAATTGATAAACAAATGAATGAAGTTCTCATGAAGCATGAGGGTCTTTCATGGGATGAAGCCACTATAAAAAGTATTGAGATGTTAGATGCGGTAGAAATCCCTGATGCTGAACGGCGCATGAAAGATTATCCCCATCAATTTTCTGGCGGAATGCGTCAACGAGTAATGATTGCCATGGCACTCCAATGTAATCCGGCCCTACTCATTGCCGACGAACCGACTACCGCATTGGATGTTACTATTCAAGCACAAATTCTTGATCTTATGGTTCAAATGAAGCATAAACGAAAAGAGGCAGCTATTCTACTAATCACCCATGACCTAGCCGTTGTGGCCGAAATGTGTGATCGTGTCATTGTTATGTATGGTGGTAAAATTCAAGAAGTGGCTTCTGTTGAAGAACTCTTTGCGAATCCACAGCATCCCTATACAAAGGGACTTATGTCCTCTATTCCGCGTCCAGATCAGGGACGACAAGATAGATTAAAGGCTATTCGGGGAATGGTTCCCCCCATTATGGATATGCCTATTGGGTGCAAATTTTGTACACGTTGTGATGATGTTTTGGATAAATGTGAAAATATAGAGCCTGAATTACTTGAAGTTAATCCGGGGCATTTTGTACGATGTCACCTAATGGAAAATGTGTAGTAATGTCTGATTCTCCCTTATTAAAAGTTCGTAATCTCCATGTTCATTTCCCCATTTTTGGCGGAATTTTTCAACGTAGAGTTACCGAAGTAAAAGCAGTTGATGGAATTTCATTCGATGTTTTTCCAGGTGAAACTTTAGGTATTGTAGGCGAATCGGGATGTGGTAAATCTACCGTGGGGAAAGCGCTCATTAATGTGCTTCGGCTTACAGCTCCAGATGTTGAAATTTCAGGAGAAGTATTTTTAGGGCATAATGGTGAATATATTGACCTCCTTTCATTATCTCGAAAAGAAATGAATAAGTATCGCCCTCATATTCAGATGATTTTCCAAGACCCATTTTCATCGCTGAATCCACGTATGTTAGTAGGTGATATTATTCAAGAGCCATTAGATCTACATACCAGCCTTTCTGAAAAAGAAAAGCGTGAGAAAGTGGCATGGTTACTCGAGAAAGTTGGCCTATCAGCTGAACAATCTACCCGGTACCCCCATGAATTTTCTGGTGGGCAACGTCAACGAATTGGTATTGCCAGAGCATTGGCCACTGAACCCAGACTCATTATTGCTGATGAGCCTGTCTCTGCGCTAGATGTATCTATCCAGGCTCAGGTTATTAATTTAATGATGGATCTTCAGGAAGAATTTAATTTATCACTCATATTTATTGCTCACGATTTATCGGTAGTTGAGCATATTTCAAATCGAATTGGGGTTATGTATTTAGGGAATATGGCTGAAGTTGGTGATACTAAGGATGTGTATCATAATCCAAAACACCCCTATACACGCAGTTTACTTTCTGCAGTACCATTGCCAGACCCCAAACTTCGAAATAAACGACAACGTGTGGTTCTAAAGGGAGATGTTCCATCTCCATTAGCCAAGCCAAGCGGGTGTGGATTTAGAACGCGATGTCCACTTGCTCGTGAGGCATGTGCTGAGGATATCCCAGAATTAATTGACACGGGTGGCAATCATATGGTGGCCTGTCCATATCACGAGGAAGAATTCCCCGTAGAATAAACTGGATTTTGATATTTACTTTATCAGCATCAATTTCTGCGTTCTAGAACCCATTTCTGTATTAATAGACACAAAATAAATTCCACTGGGTTGAAGTTCACCATTCCATTCAATTTCATGAGAACCCACTTCAAAATCACCCTGTACTAAAGTTTCAATTTCTCTCCCCGAAATATCATAAATGATAACACGCACATTGGTTGAAGTATTCAAACTAAATTCAATTCGTGTAATGGGATTAAATGGATTTGGGTATGCAGATAATAATATCAACTCATCTGGAATTCTAGTTGCAAACAGCATATTCAGAAAGTAAAGTTCATTATTCTGCCAGGATTGGATATCCCCTTTAATCTGAATTTGCTCTCCCGTTGATTCTTTAACCACCCAGAATTTAAAATAATCACCTACCCCTACATATTGTGATGTTTCAATTTGACCATCTCTACCCATAACTGGTACATCTGTATATGGGCCAACCCATTGGCGTGCACCCACCAGTTCACCAGCATGCGTGGCAATAATCCAATCACCTACTTGGATAGGCTCACCATCTATCATCACACCTTCAATAAAGTAAAATGCTTGTTGAATAGACTGAGTATATTCTTGAGAATAGTCAATCGATTCGTGATTTTCAACGCGCAATAATGGATTTGATAGATTAAAACTAAAACTAATATCTTCAGAGGCCTTGAACCAGTATCCTTTTAAACCCTGGAGGGCTGAAAGACTTCCTACCCAACCTAGGGCAGGATTGGAAGCTGCGGCTACACCCTCACCAATTATACCAGTTATAAACCCTTCAACATCATCTGGAATTGATTCCCCTATATCAAATTCACCAGGATCAGGAAATGATAATAAATTTGCACCTGAATGTAGACTATAAACCACCTCTTCACCGCCACATGGGTAGGCATCATCAATATTAAAAGTACAATCATCACTTGCTTTAAGCCAATATCCAGATTCACACGTTAATTGGAACAGACTCCCCACCCAGCCCAGTACTGGATTTGGCGATGCAGCGACACCTTCACCGATAATACCGGTAAATTCTACAATATTCCCGTCATCATCAAAACAAGTATCCATTAGTAAATTGGTAACTGAATTATCTTCGGGGAGGGCATGGAAACTAATCAAATTAGCGCCCGAATGAAGGGTTATGGAGTAATCAATAGTTGATACACTGGGTTCAAAACATGATACATCGTCATAAGTTGCTAAAGGATTATAATTGTATGCCAACTCATCCGTACATCCTGGCGTTTCACATTCACCCAAAATTGCTGCATACTCTACTCCCATATAGGTGGTAATTTTTGAATCATCAAAACAGATGGTGGGATCAATCAAATTTTCAATAGAGGATGCATGATGTACTTCTACAATGGCACTTCCATTGGCTGGAATATATTCTCCAGTTGACGTACCAACCATTGTTGAATCCGTAAATGTCAATTCAAAATTTTCCACTTGGTTGAGGCCAATAATATTTAATATTTCAATCCCTGAGATCTCAATTTCAAATTGAGATACAGGATATTCACAATCCAGTTCGATATTAAACGAGGCATGCTCAATTTCATCATTGGGGGAATCTAAAAACATTGAAAAACTAAGTTCACCCAGTGGTGGATAAATACAACTTCCATCATCAATAGTGGCATCAGGATTATAATTTTCTGCAATGGAATTGGTGCATCCATAAATATCTTCTTCAGGGCCATTATCATCAGGTCCAATCGCCCCTGCATTAATCCAAGCAGAAATGAGGGAAACGAGTGCACCATCTAATGGGGGTTGATTTAATGGCATTTGTTCACCAAATGGTGGAGAATCTGATAATTTTTGAATGAGTATACTATAATTAGCATAACCTGGATTAATAATAGGCCCATGATTATTTGTACCCAACATCAAATTTTCATAGGATGTTAAATCTAATCCACCAGCATAAGTACCCCCACCACTATGGCAATAAGAGGTGCAATTTGCATCAAAAATAGGTTGGATATCATTTTCATAAGAAATCTCTATTCCACCCCCATCTGCGCCACCATCATCTCCGCCATCGGAACAATCAGCCTCATCAGATCCATTTGTACAGTCAATATATCCATCGCATACCCATGAACCGTAAATACATAACCCATCCCCACAATCAAATTCATTGTCAGTACACCCACCTACATTATCACCTTGTGCCTCAATAGTTGAGCCTGTAAGTGAAAACCCAAGAATGGTTGAACCTGATGCTGAAACCATAAACCCAGCCTCTCCTGCTGCTCCGCCCGATGTAGATATAATTTCCGCACCAGTTATATTAAACTGAAATCCAGAAACTGCAATTAAATTTAATATATAAATGTCAATGTCTCCAGATTCGGAAAAATTTGAAAAACATTGTCCGATATACGTAGATATAAGACTTCCAGTAGGATCTGAGAAAATTGGATTTTCAATACATATCTCTCCAACGGACGCATTGGCATAATTAAGCGTTATTAAAATTACACCACCTAATTCACCAAAGCTCAATAATATATCAGCATCTCCATCCCAATCTCCCCCATCAGATGTGCCATCATCATCAGAGCATTCACTTCCATTACCACCACAAATGTCACACTCATCTACAATATTACCATCACAATCACAATCCCCTTCAGGTATACCACCACCAAAGCAAATGCCACATTCATCTATATCTGAATTTTCTTCATGGTTGGATTCACCTTCTGAACATACCCCACAATCATCAACAAAAGCACCGTATTCCAGTCCTATAATTTGATGATAGTCCCCAACGGGCGTGCCTGGTTCACAAGTACCAGCACAATCCATATCAATATTTCCACCTTCGCAAATTCCACAAGCATCATGTTCTGACAATCCGCCCCAAATTCCATTACAGTCCTGTAAACAATCATTGTCTGCGTCATCATCACATTCACCACAATTATCTTGGTACGCATCTCCACCACATTCATTTTCACAATCTATTTCAACGCTACAATTTCCATCACAATCATAATTTTCATCTGGATATATACAATTGGCTTCCTCTCCCAAATTGCAGGCATTTTCATCTTCACAGGTGGATAGAATTCCATCACCCAAAGTGATTTCAGTAATAGATTGAATAATATCACCGAAATTACCGGTTCCCAGCCCCCAAGATAAGTTGGTTGAATATTCCATATTGGTATTGGGATTATATACTTTAATATGAACTGGATTCCCGGAAACAAATCCTGAAATTTGAACTCCCCCAAATGGGCACATATCAACTGAACCAATACTTACAATATTAAGTTGATTTTCTGTCCATACACCAGCACCTACAAGGAGTTCTCCACTAAGGTTATCACAATTATTATAATTTGTAATGGCATTTACATCAAAGATGCCTATCTCATCGCCAGGGGATAATGATGATATTGAAGATTGTAATAGGGTAAGTTGAGTTTGCCCCGTATTGTTCAGGTTGACCTGAAAGTGTTGACCCCAGACCATGGAAAAGATAACACAGATAATTATTTTCATAAGAAACATTTTACCCCTCTTTACTCGGCTTAACGTGATACTGCATGAATTTACTCCTTTTTCCTCATCTGAAAGTTTAGTTCATTAAAATGATGAAAATTGTTATATATATCACAGATAAAAAAGGGGGGGTGACCATAAGACCACCCCCATAGAAGTTCATGCAGGGTTGCTGCTTACTTCATAAATACCATCTTACGAGTTATAGATGATGTCTCTGTCTGCAATGCATATATGTATATACCTGCAGATACTGACATACCATTGTTATCTACACCATCCCACACTACACTATGATATCCAGTTGATAGATTACCTTCAACAAGTGTGGAGACCATTCGACCCGTTATATCATATACATTCAGACTTACAAAGCCTTCTGTAGCAATACTAAAGTCTATGGCTGTGGATGGATTAAATGGATTTGGATAGTTTTGTGACAATCCAAACTCTGTGGGTACTGCATCTTGACCATAAGCCATTGCCGTTCCAATCGTTAATGGAGAAGACCCATACTCAGCACCATCTAGGGTAGCTTCTAATCGAAGTTCTCTTCCTTCTGATGCACTCCAAAGTCTAAGATCAATGGCATCCCCATTTTCATAACCCGGAAGGTCTGCACCATACTGAGTAAATGATCCCCATGCGGAGAGTACTATTGGGGCATCAAAATCTACAATCTTCACTGCACCAACAACTTCACCATCTGCATAGGCTACCAGTTCATCACCTAACTCAACCATACCATCGAGTTCAGTAAGGATGATTGGATGAGAGATACCTGTCTTCACAATGTCATATTCAGTGGATACAGAATTCAATGCATACTCAGACCAGAATATAGATTCTGCCGTTTCTGCACGG
>Ga0209554_1001094_pt1 | contig 21336 bp, 18 predicted proteins | sample MarorgKNORR_S2LV_5_FD_188221 | JGI IMG/M metagenome (GOLD analysis project Ga0209554, IMG submission 188221) | Marine microbial communities from the Southern Atlantic Ocean, analyzing organic carbon cycling - Bottom_A/KNORR_S2/LV (SPAdes) (version 2) | ecosystem: Environmental > Aquatic > Marine...
ATCAGGCAGATTGAATTTAGCCGTTGAGACAAACCGTATCAAGACCAAGAGTGAAAACTTATGTTTAAAAATGACCTTTTAGAAAATAAGACAATCATCATTACCGGTGGCGGCAGTGGGTTAGGAAAATCCATGGCTACGCGATTTGGCGAACTGGGTGCGAATTTAGTGCTCACCAGTCGCAGGCAAGAGGTGCTGGATGAAGCAGCTCGTGAGATCAATAACGAGACCGGGAGCGAGATCTTAACCGTTGCCACAGATATTCGCCATTCTGATCAGGTCGGAGACATGGTTCAACAGGCAGTGGATAAGTTTGGGAAAATCGACGGGCTCTTGAATAACGCAGCCGGGAATTTTATATCACCCACAGAAAACCTGTCTGAAAACGCATTCCGTACGATTATCGATATTGTGTTGGTGGGGACTTTCAATTGTACTCAGGCCGTTGGGAAAGCCATGAAAGGATCAGGTGGCGGCACCATTTTAAATATTGTTACAACCTATGCGTTCACCGGTTCCGGATATGTAGTGCCCTCTGCCTGTGCCAAGGCAGGTGTATTGGCAATGACCCGCTCTCTCGCCGTGGAATGGGCGAAATATGGGATCCGAACCAACGCCATCGCGCCGGGACCCTTTCCTACAAAAGGTGCTTGGAAACGACTGGTTCCGCCGGGACTCAACATTGAGAAAAGAATGATGGAACGAGTTCCCTTAAAACGATTTGGTGAGCATGAGGAGTTAGCAAATTTGGCATCCTATCTTATGGCGGATGAATCCGGGTACATGAATGGAGAAGTGGTGACCATGGATGGGGGTGAGTGGCTGAAAGGCGCAGGTCAATTCAATGCACTGGAAAAAATGCCTAACCTTGCCTGGAAAGCTATGGACTTAGCTCGGAAAAGGAAAAAATAAATTTAAGAAGGCTTTACAAAACCCTGTTTGTTAAAAAGGAAGAATTAAAATTTAGCTGATTAAGGCATAAATCCAAACATGGTATCCAGGATCTGATAAAAGATCAAGCTATATAAGAATGCAAGGGATAGAAGTACAGCTGGTGTGATCCTGAACCTTACCCGGAATTTGCTGTGTTTTTTCTTATTATCATAAAACTCGATCAATGCTTCCAGGGTGACCTTGCTGAAATAAACGCCAATAAGGAACACACCGAGCAGGATGGCATGATCAAAGCCAGAAAGCGAATTGATCCAATGTCCCAGGCTCATAAGATATCCTTTAAGATCAATTTGAATTCTGATAATATCATGGATGTAGCGCCCCAGACAGTTTCCTCATCCAAGTGAAAATAGGGGATGGTTACGGGAAAACCGCGCAGGGTATCATTTTTGGTTTTTTGGGTCTCATCCATAATGAAATCCTGGATGGAAACAGTAAATATTCTTTCCACCTCCTTATCGTGAATGGCAGTATTCGGTTCCGTTTTCGAGACCCCAATGAATGGAAACATCTCAAATCCGGACACAGGAATATAAAAAGAAGAGAGTGCACCGATCAGTTGGATATTATTTTGTGCCACACCAATTTCCTCAAAGGTCTCCCTCAGGGCAGCTTCCTCTAATGACTCATCTGCTTCAACCACCCCGCCCGGGAATGAGATCTGTCCTTTATGGTGATCCACAGTGTCCGTCCGTTTTGTCAGGTAAAAATGCCATTCATTATTTTTTGGAAATAAAAGGATCAAAACGGAGGCAGGAATTCCTTTTTTATCAAAATTGATCTTTGGGAATGGTACTTGTGGTGTTACCATCATAATCTCATGTGCAGCTCTTCCGGGAAGTGGTTCAGTAAGACGATGGGATAATTTTTTAATAAATAATGGATCCATGAGACCGAAAAATTATCCCTTTTTAGTTTGATGTGCCCGAAGTTTCCTGTCCATATTATGAAGAAATATAACCATATCATTTGGGATTGGAATGGGACCCTGTTAGATGACCGGTGGCTGTGTGTTGAGGCGATCAATCAGTCTTTGTACAAACGGAAAATGCCGACATTATCAGAATCAGAGTATAAAGATATATTCTGTTTTCCTGTTGAAGATTATTATAAAAATGTTGGCTTTGATTTTGAAAAGGAACCATTCCATGTAGCGGGGGATGAATTTGTTGCCTATTATGGAGATCATTTCCATCGCGTTGATCTTCATCCTGATTCGATCCCGGTTTTGAAAAAAATTCAAGAGAGCGGCCGATCTCAATCTGTCCTGTCCGCTGGAAAACAAGAGTTCCTGACTAATTGGATCAGGGGCCATGATCTATCAGATTATTTTGTGATTGTGTTGGGGATCGATAATCAGTATGCTTCCGGAAAAACAGCCCTTGGAATGGCCTGGGTCAACGAAATGGATCACTCTCCGGAAGAAGTGGTCATGGTAGGGGATACCATCCATGATAGTGAAGTGGCTGAAGCAATGGGCATTGATTGTGTGTTGGTTGAAAATGGCCACGTGAGTCGGGAACGATTAGAAACAACGGGTAGAATAGTTGTCTCTAACTTAAGTGAGTTTTTTAAAATATTAAATTAGTGGATGTGTAAAATGAAATATTCACTATATATCTTGGGGTTAATTATGGCTATAAATGCTCAGGATTTAAAAACGGTTAGAGATGAAAAGAATGATACGGATATGTTGGTTGGAATCGCAAGGCGATCAAATATTACGGCAGGTCAATATGCCGAATGGTACACAAACGAGTATGATGGATATCAAGGCGATGAAGGAATAATATCTGCTTCAAAAGATTTTTTAGATCAGATAAAGATTGAAACCTATCTTGGAACTTGGTGCGTGGACAGTCAAAGAGAAGTTCCTCGGCTTTATAAAATATTAGATCAAATGCAATTTACACCTGATGACATGGATCTGATCATGGTTGACCGGGATAAAAAAAGCGGACATGGGTTGGAAGACGGGAAAAATATTCATCACGTACCTACAATAATTATTTATAAGAATGGTGAAGAAGTAGGTCGAATTGTCGAATCACCCATTGAATCATTAGAAGAAGACATTTTTAATATTTTAATTGGGGTACCCCTTGAACATAATTATCTCGATTGGGTACCAGAGGAGAATGATTAATATGCTAAATCTGCGATGAGCAAAGCATCGAAAATATCTATCTTGCTGTCGCCATTCACATCAGCTGCCAGAAATGCTTCCGGTGAAAGTTCGATGAATTCCAGAATGTAATTGGTGCAGAAGATCACATCCACCACGGTTATGCTACCATCTCCGTTTACATCACCCAGATCCTGCTGTTCAGCATCTTCGGCTAAAACCACAACTGTGATTGTTTCCGTATCTGTTTCATCATTAAGTCCGGTAACAGTGAGGGAGACCTCATAAATCCCGGGATCAAAAAAATGATATGTGGGATGTTGTTGATAAACATTAATTTGATCTAAGAATACCCAATGCCAATTTCCAACTGGCCCTTTTGATTCATCATAAAAATGGATCTTCCCCGGTGCAGTAATATTCGGATTTGCTGCTCGGGGGATGGCGGTCAGGGGAGGGAGTTCGCCGATGATGGTATTGGTCATTTGGATACCCGCCATTGCCATAGGTGTTTGGGTTGCATAAACTTGGATGTATTTAAGATCGTTGGGATGCATAATGGGAATGGGGAAACCTTCGAATGACTGGAGACTGTCCCATTCCACCAGGCCAACATCATCAAACCATGTTTGGGACTCACCTGATCCCGGGACATCCGTATTTAGTCTAATATCGAAAAAGTTTGCATCTTCATGGCTGGGAACATCTCCCCAATAAGGCATCCAATCCCATGTTCCCTGAACAGAATCACCCATGGATGCAGTAAGGATATTTTCACCAGATCTACCTTGGGAGAGTCGGATCTCTAAGGTAACATTTTTTCCATTTTCTGTTTTAATGTACCCATGAATCGTATGGTCGAATTCTTTTTTAAATGGCATTCTGTTTTCAAGATTGGTAATAATGTTATCGGGTGAATCTTCATTTCGAAATTGGGTAGCTGCAATTCCACCGCGGCGAAAAACAGAATCCTGAAGAAATTCATTATCACTATTAAAATTCCATAATGAACTGCCCTCATCCTCAAAATTTTTCATCCAGATCAATTCCCGCCCTAATCTGTAATGGGTGATATACCCAAAACCGCCCAATATTTTTGATAAACTTCCGGCCTCAGGAATGGATAAGGGATTGGAAACAAAATAGGTTTCACCATTTAACTCTGTTTCTGTCCAATTAGGATCCCAAATAGCATAATCTAAATCCTGACTGAAAAGGGAAAGGGTATCCATTATAACTTTAGCCCGTTGTGTCTCGTTGTTTACATGAACGTATGTATCCAATTCCCGGGAACGCATGGCGATATGATCCAAGATGAAATTTCCCAGTTCACCTGTTGCTGGGCGTGTCAAATAATCATCTATATAAACCGGTGTGATAGAATAACCCGTGAAACCGGATTCTTCTGCTTCAGCATTCAAGATCATACTTGGGAATGTTTCCGCATAACTCAGGTCAAAAATAAAATTCCCCAGGGAATGAGCGATCATTTTTCCGTTATAGATCTCCACACCCTGAATAATATGGGGATGATGAACAATTACAGCATCTGCACCCTCATCAATGGCAAATTGACGGATCGCACGATCCCACATCTGCGGCCGGTCTAACCGTGGTGAATAATCTTCCTCTTCGAGGCCAAACATTGGATCTAAGATAAAACCCACCTCACTGGCGGGATTGAACCGCATTGTTTCGTATCCATCTAGTGGTTCATATGAATCATAATTCGCTCCCGGGGAATAGGAGTATTCGCTTCCTGCATGCATCTCTACAACAACAAGATCAGACACATCCCGGACAGATTGGATCTGTTGTTTCAGGTAATAGGGCGTCATGTAAGCAAATCCAGGTTTATTCTCCCCGGCTTGAAGATAAGGTTGGTAATTGTTGTACTGGCCGGTTCGATCACTGGATGAAATGAATGCGACCGTTTGACCCTTGACAGATTTAAAAGCGGGGAGATAGGCCTCATAACTATCCATCCCTGCTCCGGAGTGTAGGATTCCTGCTTCATTCAAAATATTTTTAGTCTGGATCATTGCTGGTTCCATATAATCCATAATATGATTATTGGCCAGCGAAACAACATCAATTCCGCCATAGATCAGACCAGCTACATTCTCCGGTGCCGAGCGAAAAACGATACTTTTGGTAGGATGGGGCGTCCCCTGGTTTGATAGGCAGTTCTCCAGATTTGCTATGGTGATGTCTGCTGACAACCCCAGTATTTCGTAAGTTGGTTCAAAGAGTGCGTATACGCCCTGAGTTTGAATGATTCCGCCATCCTGTTCAAATGCACGTCCCATCATTATATCTCCAACAAAATTCATGGTCAGTGGAAATGAACTTTCACCCTCATCAATTTCAATAAGGACAGTTTCCCAATCCTGTTGGCCTGTTTCATCAGTCACTGTGAGAATGACAGTATAATCATGATCATCTTCAACGAGATAATCATGGGATGGTTGGGGGTTGTTAGATGTTGAACCATCCCCAAATTCCCAGGCATAGGTGAAATAATAAGAGTCGGTGTCTACAATGGTGGATGTAAAAGAAACAGAAATCATTTCCTGGTTATTTTGGATTCGTATATCACCCGAAGAATATTCGATTGAAACAACAGGAGCAATAGGTAGATCTGGTGTCAAGTCCCGAACCATGCTAAAGTGGATACTCCCCGGGGCTTGGGTGGTATCATCCTGGTCGTTAATAAAATGGATCTCAGTAATTGTAGAAATTGAATCATACCATGCCACCCAATCATTTCCAATTGGAAACTCATAGGATGCCCAATCACCAATGGAATTGACGCCTTGATATACAGGAATCCAATCTTCAATATCCAATCCTTGTGTTCCAGCCAACGAATATCGAATCACATTAACCCCATCCGAGAATCCAATAGCCTGGATCTCTGAAATACTGTCAATTCGTGCAAAAACATGGAAGACTGATCCTGTATCAGGGTAAACAGGATCAATAGAAATGGATTTCCATGTATTCCCAAAAAGGGCCAATGTCGGGCTATTCCCGGGCCACAAATCCAGGGTATCGATCCTATAGCTATTATTGTCAATATCCTCGTTGCCAACACTCTCAGGAAAGAAGGCAGTTTCATTAAAGAACAATATTGTGTCGGCCGGGCTATGCCCGGGCAGCCTGTTTGAGACGGTGATCGACCAAGACCCCGCGTTCCCCATATAATCCACTGCCCGAATCCTAAAGTTCCAATCTTCATTATGATCAAACCCTGAAATTGTTTGATGGTCGCGCCGCATATTTTGAAGTGCCGGATAATCATCCAGATCAAGAATAGGTGAATTAGTGGTCATCGAATCCAAGCCAGCTTGGATTTCATAGGATTTAAAATTGGTATCATCTACAGGTGACCATGTAAGATAGACAAGGTCATATCCATCTGTATTATAAGCCATTAAAAAAGGAATCGAATCCGGCGAGGTAACATCTGTAAATGTTTCCCAATGGTCAATATAGGTCTCCACGGATTGAATAAATGGCTGGAAATAATTCCTGATCATTGAAAAGTTTTGAATCCCCGTTGGATAAATACCCTCAGCATAAACAGTTTCATCCGAAAGACCCGTACTGTCAAACAGCATAGGCTTTTCATCCGTTTCAACATGAATCCAAGGCTCATAAACAGATCCACCATAGATCTGTGATTGAAGGTCCACCATCTGAACCCCATTGGATGGCCCTCTTAATTCTGTTGCTCTGACAATCGGAAATTCTTCAGACCCATTATCATAAACCATTTCATCATCATAATAAACTTCATAATATTCAGTGATATGCAATGGATCCGGATTCTCAAACTGTCCTGCAGAAATAGGGTATTCAGCGGTGAAATTGACAATATCAAAATGATCCGCTGTAATATCCCGGATGGGTTTATTGGTGAATTGATTCTGGGATCCGGCAGCAAGAATAACAGATTTCCTGGATGAATGACTTTCATTATCAAAACTGTGAATCGCAAAAACCAGGGGCCAATGTGGATTCTCACCAATCAAAGGATCAGTCACAATTTCCTGGAATTTCTGAAATACTGTATGCTCATTCCTGGAGGGATCCGATAAAGATTTACTATTTGAATAAGATCCAACCTCATTCCAGACCACCTCTCGCCCTGCCCCATTGATCATAAAACCAAAAGCATCTATTTCGAGAAATAAGTCCATTGCAATATAAGGTGCAGTAAAATCATCACAGGGGTGGGGGACTTGGATTAGTATCTGTTCCCTGCTGGCATCCGGTTGAATGATGTACAACCCCCATCCATTTCGGAAACTGCCCATAACATCATCTCCTGCAATGGTGAGTTGATTCAGATCAACAAATGATGAGTCCAACTGTTCACGCAATACATGATAGGAACGGTTTAAGGTTGTGTCTTGAAAGATCACCAACTCATAATGGAAGGACTCAAGAGAGTCTTCCAGAAGCGAATCCACCAGAGTTGTATCACCATTGATAAATTGATAAAAGATCAGTTTCCAATAATCCAGGGTGGGCGACCCTTCGGGGAGAAGTGTGTAATTCCCAAATCCATTTGTCTGGATATCAATCCAGTTTGGGCCATAGTCATTATAGCCATCAGAAGCGATACCTTCCGTTACATGGCTGACCCAATTTTCATAGGTGCTCCCAGGTGCATTCCCCCCAAAGAATTCACGTAAATCACCTGATTCGTGGACAATCTCTGCCCGAAGTGAAAAAAGGAATAGGAGTGATAGGAGTGGTCTTTTCATCTGGAAATGTGTAGAAATGTACAGGGAATCAAGAATAACTTCAAAATAACACAATTGATTATATTGAATGTCTGAAATGAATAGAAGAGAATTTCTCCGGCAAAGTTTACTTGCCATGGCCGGGATAACATTTATTTCATGTGAAGATGACCCGCCCACCGAGCCATGGGATGATTCACCAGGCACCCTCCAAGGTGTAAATCCACCCACTAAAATTATAATTATAGGTGCAGGATTATCTGGATTAGTAGCAGGATTTGAACTGAAAAGAGCAGGTCATGATGTAATTATACTTGAGGCACGAGACAGGGTGGGAGGGCGAGTTCATACATTGAGGGAGCCATTTAGTGACGGTCTATTCGCTGAGGCTGGTGCTGCCAGGATTCCCTATAATCATGATCTTACGCTGGGGTATGCAGACTATTTTGGATTAAAGATTGATTCGTTTTATCCGGATGAAGGGTTGTATGCAGACTATAGTGGAGGAGTTCGGACATTAATACCGCCAGAGGAATTTTTAGAGGACCAACCCTGGTCGGGATCAGTCTTACATAGTGAGTATAGTAAAATAATTGGCGGATCAGATCAATTACCAAAAGCATTTACCGAATCACTTATGGAAGAAATCTATCTTAAAAAACCAGTGAAATCAATCGAACAAAGCCAGAACGAGGTCATCGTTAAAGTTATGGATGGAACTGAATTCCCTGCGAAAAAGGTTCTATGTACAGTGCCGATCCCTGTTTTAAAAAATATCACTTTTAATCCACCCCTTGCTCCTGAAAAGATGGCCGCAATATCTGGAGGCTATGATTACACCCCAGCCTCAAGGATTTTTATTCAGTTTAATGATCGATTCTGGGAGAATGAGGGCTTAAATGGATTCGCAACGACGGATTGGCCAGAAGAGATCTGGCATCCATCCTGGAATCTGGGTAAACAGAAAGGGATCCTGTTATGTTATTTAAGGGAAGAGCGTGCTCTAGAAAATGACCAACTCAGTGAATTAAATCGAATTGGACAGGTCCTAAATCGATGGGAAAATGTTTTTCCAGGTGTGCAATCGCATGTTGATACAGGCCATTCCTTTTCCTGGATGGAAGAAAAATGGTCCAGGGGCGCATGGGCTTCTCCAACTCCAGAACAGGATGAATTGATTGGTTCATTTTTGGGGGATGCAGAAGGACGGATCCATTTTGCAGGTGAACATATTTCCGAATTTCATGGGTGGATGCAGGGAGCGCTTGTGTCAGGACTTCGTGCCGCACAGGAGATCCATGATAGCAGTGATAATATTGTATAAAAAATTAGGTAATTAAAATTTTATCCTCTCATCCACTTGGCAGCCAGCCAGCCCAAAAGAATAAATCCACCTAGAATAATCCAATTATGCGTATTTCCGTAGGTTGTAACCGGGAAGTGGCTGCTGATCATGATCATGATCAGCGGCACAGACATATAGGTATTGTGTTTGGAACAACGTTTTGCTTTAGTAGCCAGTGCCATATCCGGTTGTTCATTATTTTCAACGGATGCAATCATTTTTCGTTGAGCTGGCAGAATGGTCATCCAGACATTGGCTGTCATAATGGTACCAAAGGCAGCTCCAATATGCATCATGGCAGCTCTTGAACTGAATAAAAGGTCCAAACCGACAAACAGGGCAATGACCAAAATAAAAGAAATAATGGATCCCACAATTTCATGGGTTCCCAGTAAAGAGTTCCACAAAAGGTGATAAGCCCCATATCCGAAGATCAAAACCCCCAAGCCAATTAAACTTGCGGTTAATTCGGACATTTCTGAATCCGGCTCAAGCATAAGTCCGCCCATATAATAGACGATAATGAGGAGAAACATACCACTGATCCAGGTGAGGGCAGACTCCCACTTGAACCAATGGAGCGTCCGGGGCATGATCCTGGGTTTTGTTTGTTTTTCCACTTTGTAAAAACCTCCGCCATGGACCATCCAGAGTTGACCGGATACATTATCTCCAGCCTCTGAATCAATTTCCAAAGGGAGTGTTCTTTCCATCCAGTTAAATAAATATGTTTGACCGATCCAACTGATTCCGGCAATTATATGAAACCAGCGAAAAAGCAGATTAAGGATCTCGTGTATTTTATACCATTCCATTTCGATCAACTCCCGCGGTAGGTGGAATAGCCGAACGGACTTAGCAATAAAGGAACATGGGTGTGCCGATCAGTATCGCTAATGGTAAATACAATTGGGATGGATGAATAGAAACTATCCACGTCCTGGGCTTGAAAATAAGGAGCAACATCGAATGTCAACCGGTAGGTCCCCGGTGATATGGGATCATTATTGGTCAGGATATTGTTGATCCTGCCGTCGGCATCGGTGCAGCCTTCGCCCAGGATTTCCCACGATTTCTCTGTGCGCTGGATTTCCAAAATGACTTGGATGTTTTCTGCCGGTTGTCCTTGAGCCGTATCCAGGACATGGGTTGTAATTTGACTTTTCATGATTGTCTTCCTTGTAAAATCTTTTTGAATGACCGTGTCTGAATTTCTTTCAGGGTGAGTCCCGTTGCCTCAACCTCCTTTTCCGAAATGGCTCCGCAGCTGATACCCCGTAGAAAATAATTCAGGAGTGCCTGGCCCGTGGCGGCATCGTCAAATACATCTCCCACCAGTGTGGCCTGGGCTGCTTTTTCCATGAATGATTTCAACCTGAGTGATGTAGAGGCCAGACCCTCCAGGAAAAAAGAGTAAACCGCAGCATAGCGAAGAGGAATTTGAGATGGATGCAAATCCCACCCTTGGTAATACCCGTGTTTTAGGGAATGTTGAATATCGTTGAAATTTAATCTCCAGGCGCGATACACAACTTGCCGGTTTTCTTCCATCTGACTTGCTGTTAATGGTTTTTCTTCTGTTGGGCGATGGGGTCCCACGGGCATGATATTGGTAGCACCATCGGAAAGCCGAATCCCAGTTCCCCCTAGGGCAACTTGCATCATATGCCGGGCAAAATCACAAACCGGATGTGTCATGCTCTGGTATTCAGCCGTTATGTTGGCGGAAGCGGTATAGTCGTAAACCCCGAAGTGTGCACCAATGCATCTACTCTCTGCCGCCTTGACCAGTGCTGGTAAGGCTGAATTACCATGGCTGTCCAAGATGGATTGGGGTGTTTCGACCATGAGTTCCATTTTGAGCGAGCCAGTGGGAATCCCAGTCTTTGTTTCCAGGGCTTCAAACAAATGAACCAAAGCGGAAACCTGTTCGGGAATGGTTACTTTTGGCAGGGTGACAACAAAATTATCCGGAAGCTTACCCGTAGTCTTTTCCAAAAGGGAGGTAATGAACAAGTCCAGGGTTCGGATCGACCGGTTTTTTTGTTCTTCGGTCAGGGGTTTGATCCGGATACCAATAAAGGGTGGAAGCGAATTTCCTGATAATCCTTTTGCCACTTCCTCCGCAGCCAAAACTGCATGCATATCCTCTTCTTGGTCGGGTCGGTTTCCGTACCCATCTTCAAAATCGATTCGGAAATCCTCTACCGGTTCCCGATCCAATTTTTCCAGCACATGCTGAAAAACAGTATAGGCAAAAAATGCTGCTTCATTCATTTTTTGGACATCTTTCGGATCTCTGTTTATTTGATCTAAAAGGTCCATAATCCCTTCATCTGATTCCGGGAGACTGTTATGCCCTTTCAATTCGAGAGCTTTTGCGAAATCAACAAAGTTCGGTGCATAGGTTTTCAGGTGATTAAGGGCAGACTTCCCCATTTTTTGTGCGGATCCTGCCTTGAAAATGTGCGCCCCGCCATACACAGTGTGAACCGGTTGCCGGTCCGGGGATTCCCCAGGATGAGCCCTATTGAAAATGGTATTAGCAGCTTGGAGTCGACCATTAATTTTATCAATAATATCGGTAGTAAGTGAAAATGTCATAGTGAAAGAAGATTTCCTAAACGGAGTTGCGTGATTTTATTTTGTTCTTCAGCCGCGGTTAATAGTTCAGCTTTTGGATCGTTCTTCAGTCTTTCCTTTAAAAGTGCTAACATTTCTTCGGCCGATTTTCCTGTGGCACAGACAATAAAGATAAACCCAAATCTATCTTTGTACAATCGATTTGAAGTTGCTAATTCTATCAAGGTGTTTTCGGTTGCACCATTAACGGCCGATTGTTCTTTTTCAGCTAATGATTTTGTATGGTAGAATTTTTTCCGCAATGAATCAATATCTCCAATTTTTGGATGGTGGGTGAATGCTTCCAACCAATCTTTTGATGGTAAAGAAAACCAAATATTTTCAGCCTTTTTAAAGAGTTCATCATCATTCTGAAAGGGGCGGTTAGCACTCATTTTTTCAACCCAATTTGATGCACCACAACACATTTCAAATTGTTCAGATGCTTCAGAACTGGTTAATGAATTTAAGGATTCAATCGTCATAAGACTGGGCGACCCATTATTCTTAATCGGTTCACGCCGCCATCAGGATAAATATTAAACCGAATATGGGTGCAGGGTAAAGTTTCATTTAAAACAAAAATATTTTCCTGATTACCGGAAAGTTTTGAATTTGTCAGCACTTCTTTCCATTCAATCGTGTTGGTGAGAAAAGCGTCCCGATCTGTATCCGGTTCAAAGCATCCATCAAGAGAACAAGAGTCGGGAAAATTTCCTTTGAAATGATATGTATCAACCACAATCCGCACAATAGAACACGGCGAACCAAGTTTGAGAATTACCCAATCGTGTCCCGGACCCCGTCGCCGTTTCGTTTCCCAGCCATCGCTCATATCTATTCCAAAGCCAGGCTTGATCAAGTTATTCATATTGCTGAAATGCATGTCACTACAAGCAAGTGTTTCGCCACCATTGTCTGAAAGTGCTACATCTATGAAATCATTACCATCAGGCACAACATCTTCAGGATTTCCGTACGCCCTGAATCGGGCTACACCGCCATCGGGATAAATATTAAGTCGAAGATGAGTAAAAGCGGTCTCATCATGAATGGTGAATAGGTTCTGCGAATCTCCCTGGAGTTCAACCCGGGCAAGAATTTCCGTCCATTTAACCTCATCCATTATTTCGCCTAAAGCCGTAAAAGGAGACACCCAACTTGCGTCAACAGAAGCATGAGCTGGAAAATTCCCCACGAAATGATTGGTGTCAATATCCAATTCCTTTATCACGCCTGGTTTCCCAAGTCGTAAGATACACCAATCATGCCCTGCAGTTCTTTTTCTCCGAGATTCCCACCCATCCATCCATTTACCGTGATCTGTGTATTTATCGGATATGAATACGCCACGTCCAGGTTTGAGCAGGTTTTCTTTCGGAGCGAAAAAATCATCGCTGGCCAATAAAGTGCGACCTCCGTTTGATTCCGCCGCAAGGTCAATTAGGTCCTGGTTTTTTTTAGTTTCCATTTTTTCTCATTAAAGTTTTGCCAAAAGGAGCCTTTAAAAATTTTCCATTCTCATAAACTTTTTCTCCCCTTAGAAAGGTCTTTTTTACAACACCGAAAAGTTTTTCGTCCTCATAAGGGGTGAGTTTATTTTTAAAATTAATCATGGAGGGTTTCACAATAAAAGATGCATCAGGATCCCAACAGATCAAGTCCGCATCACATCCGGGAGAGATTTGGCCTTTTTGATGGTCCATCCCAATAAATTTTGCGGGGGCCAGACTCATCCAGTTTGATAAATGGGATCGTGAAAATCCCCGACTTCGGCATTCTGTCCATATGATTGAAAGGTTCAATTGCAGGGAGGATATTCCACCCCATGCATGATTAAAATTACCTTCAGATAATTTTTTTAATTCGGGCGTACATGGTGAATGATCAGATGTAATAAAATCGATGATGCCGGACTGCAATCCCTGCCAAAGTTTTAACCGATTCTCAGCTTCTCGAATCGGAGGAGCACATTTGAAACGGGTATCGCCATCGGAAATATTTTCTGCAGTTAAATGGAGATAATGGGGGCAGGATTCCACTGAAAGGGGCAGCCCTTCTGACCGGGCTTGGGCGATTTCAGGTAAAATGTCTGCAGATGATAAATGAACAATATGAACAGGTGTTTGAAATTTTCTGCACAGTTTGATCAAAAGTTTAATGGCATTGTTTTCCCACGATTTTGGCCGGGTTGCCAGATAGCCATTATATGTATACGGATCTTTTTCCGTTTGGATACAACTTTCAAGTTCAGCATGAGCCAGAAGGGGGATTCCTTGCTGGGCCAAAAGGGGTAAGGCATTCTCCAAATCTTTTTCTGATATTTTTGGAAATTCATGAATCCCGGAATGACTCATAAATGTTTTAAATCCCAGAACGCCCGCTTCTGCCAGCGGTTCAATTTCATTTATGCACTCCGGAATAAGACCGCCATAAAAACCGCAATCAACATAAAGTTTATTTCGAGTTGAAGAAATTTTTTGGTGGAGTGCATCAACGGTTGTTGTTACAGGAATGCAGTTTAAAGGCATGTCAACAAGGGTAGTTATCCCGCCGGAAGCGGCGGCTTTTGTAGCTGTTTCAAACCCTTCCCAATCGGTTCTCCCCGGTTCATTTATATGCACATGTGCATCCACCAATCCCGGCATCACCACATCGTTTCCCAGATCCTCGGTGTGGCAGCCCTCAGGGATATTTTGGTATCCAACAACATCCAGAATTTTTTCACCCTTGATCAGGATTGTCGCCGGGTTTTCACCTTCTGGTGTTACAACTCTTTGGCTGGAAATGGCAAAGTCTGGCGTATAGTCCATTCAGGTAGAGGCCTGATCTCTTTTTTGCAGGATTTGCGCCGCCACGCTAATGGCAATTTCTTCAGGTGTGTTACTCACCATGGGAATGCCTAAGGGCGCAGTAAGATGAGATAGTTGATTCTCTGAGATTCCTTGACTTTTCAATCTTTTGATTATTTCAGTTATTTTCGCCCGGCTTCCCATGACGCCAATGAAAGGAAACGGCTGCTGGATAGTGCCCAGTAATCCCCGGATATCAGAAGCAACATCGGTGGTCATAACCACAACTTGGGTGAGTTCAGGATATTGTATCAGGGCAGCCACATCTTGGTAATCATCAACGATTTGAACTGTGTGAGCGTACTTGTTTTCTCCCACAGTGGATACGTTTGCCCGTGTATCAAACACAAAAACATCATATCCGAGATGTTTCATTACCCGTGACAATGCCAGGGAGCAGTGTCCCCCACCGATAATAGCAATTCGTTTGAAATTCTGGAGTTGTTCTTCATAAAGCCAATTATTATCATCCTGAGATAATTTGATCTGAAGTTCGTAGACATTTGGTTTTTGCTCCTGAACGGCCATCCCGGATGGACCAATCGAAAGTAAAGCCGATTGGTTATAGTGTAACAAATGGACGATTCGCTCCACAGTTTCACCCTCTTTTTCGGGATGGCAGAGATAGTACAGATTTGTCTGTTTACCGGCACAGATCATGCCCGATTTTTCTTCCGGTCCTGACTTTCGGTGGCTGAGCGTCTGGATTTCAGGTGAAAAACTGCCATTATCCAGGATACCTATTGCCCGTTTCACCAAAGTGTATTCCATGATCCCGCCTCCGATGGTTCCTACAGGATCTCTACCTTTCACCACCAGCAATTTGGCGCCTGTGGTTCCGGGAGAATGCCGTGTATGGTCCGCCACCATGGCCAGAAATACATTTTCCCCCTCGCTCAACAGGGATGAAACGGTTTCCCAATAAGTGTTATTTGCGTGTGAAACCAAATTAGGTGGATTCCTCAACCAGGGTGCCAGGAGCCCTTACAGATTCTATTAATATTTCTCTGCCTTCATGAGACTCCGATTGTAGAGGACCATACAATCCAGTAAGTACTTTCTCATGAGTGAACGGCGCATCAAATGTGGAATTGAAATTTGGATTGAACGCTCGGATGGCATTTTCAATAGCGTAATACGCACCGATGCCATACATTAATGGCGGTTCACCCACTGCTTTCGATTTGAGGATAGCCATTTCACTCCCCTCCGTGTCCAATGGTTCGATAATGATCGCTTTCGGGATTGAATAAATATCAGGGATCTTATAGGTTGACAATGAATTGGACATCAATTGACCTTTCCGATCGTAGCAGAGTTCTTCCAGGGTCATCCAGCCCATTCCCTGCACCAAGCCGCCCTCAACTTGCCCAATGTCAACACTGGGATTCATGGTTTGCCCAAAATCATGAACAATTTTCACAGCATCAAACTCATACGTACCACGCACACAATCAAGTGTGACTTCAGTCAAGGCCAATCCGTAAACATGATATGCAAATGGATGCCCTTTCTCTTTTTCCATATCGAAATTGATCATTGGCGTGGCATAATGTCCGTTTTCCGTCAAGCAGACCCGCTTTAAAAAAGCCATCAATACAAGCTGATCCCAACTTAAGTCTGTCACTTTTCCTTTGCTGTATACTTCCTCATCTTTAATGTAGATATCCTTTGATGTCACACCGAGATGATCGGCAGCGCAGTTTTTCAATCTTTCCAGCAACGCATTACAGGCTTGTTGCAGTGCTTTTCCATTCAGGTCTGCGGTGGAACTGGCTGCCGATGGGGACGTGTTGGCAACCCGTGTCGTATTTGTTGATTCCAGTTTAATGCGCTTTGGATCAAGTGAGAAAATTTGAACTGCAATCTGGAGCATTTTTGTGTTGACGCCCTGTCCCATTTCCACCGCACCGGTACTCACACCCACGCTGCCGTCGGTGTAAATGTGAACCAGTGCTCGGGCCTGGTTCATGGGCGTCTTAGTAAAGGAAATCCCAAATGTTACAGGCATGAGGGAGAAACCCTTTTTAACATCAGTGGCGCTTGAATTGAATTCATGAATTCGTTTTTCAACACTTTCGATATCAAATTTTGATTCCATATCTGACCAAATGTTTGTCAATTCAACCCCATCCGCTATTTGGCCATAGGGAAATTCATCCCCGTTCTGCAGTAGATTATTTTTCTGTAACTCATGAGTCGAAATACCTAACTCACATGCTGCATGGGCTAAAGCAGATTCGATCACAAACATGCCCTGAGGCCCACCAAAACCTCTGAAAGCAGTGTTAGGCGGTAAATTTGTTTTACAAGAATAGGCCGTCGCTTTCACATTGGGAATAAAGTAGGAATTCGTGGCATGAAAAAGAGTTCTTTCCATCACGGCTGGTGACAAATCAGCAGCTGCACCGGCGTTTTGAAAAAATGTAGCTTCATAGGCCAGCATTTTCAATTCATCCGAAAAACCAATTTTGTAATCTGAACTGTAGGGATGTCTTTTCCCCGTCATCCGCATATCATCAACACGATGTAAAACCACCTTCACTGGTTTATCCAAAACTTGGACCCCCAATGCGGCCATCACACCCCAGGGCGTTGCCTGGTCTTCCTTCCCGCCAAAACCGCCCCCAATTCGAACAACATCGACTTCAATCTTGTGCATTCCAACATTTAAGACTCTGGCTGTTATTCGTTGAACTGAAGTGGGACCCTGCGTAGATGAGGAAATTCGTATGTTCCCATTTTCAAGAGGAATAGCATATGCCCCCTGGGTTTCAATATATAAATGTTCCTGTCCATTAGAATTGGTTTGCCCTTCAAAAATATGGGCACATTTTCCCCAGGCTTTTTCAGTATCACCTAAACAAAAGGTTCTGGGTGGAATAATCAATTGGTTTTTCTTTTGTGCCTCCCGGGGGTCAACAATGACATCCTTCTCTGAAATGGTAATGTCAATGAGTTTCCGGGCTTCAAAAGCGATCTGGTCCGATTTGGCGATTATCAGTGCTAGGGGCTGGCCCTGAAAATGTACATCCATTGACGCAAACAAGGGTTCATCTGGAATAATACCACCGATTTGATTTTCTCCAGGAATGTCTTCATGGGTGAGAATCTTAATAACGCCGGGATAAGCAAGTGCTTCGGAATAATCAATCGATTCAATTGTTCCATGAGCCACAGGTGAATCATATACGACACCAAAACATGTTCCCTGAATATGGGGAATATCATCCAGATAAATAGATTTTCCCGTAACATGTCCATTAGAATCAATGTTTTTCATATCAAATGTTCCAGTGTGAAATTGTTTGGAAATAGTTTTATGAAATGGGCATAAAAAAGCTGACGAAGAAGTAGCCGTTTATATCCAGCTGATCCTCTCACATCGCTGATGGGACTGATTTCAGATTGAAGGACCTCATTAGCAGATTTGATATTCTGGGGTAAGAGTTCCTTCCCTTGAAGGAACGCACAGGTTTCATTTAAATACATGGGAATGGGTCCAACGCCCCCGGATGAGAGATGTACCCCTGTGACCTTATTATCAGCAACAGAGATCTGTATAGCCGTATTAACGCTGGCAATATCAAGGTGAATTCGTTTACTTACTTTTTCAAAATTAAAATGACTATTTCCTTTTGGAACTTCGAAAGAGATGGCTGAAATAATTTCTTCTTCTGATTTATTCAGATCCTTATATCCTTTATAAAAGTCTTTCAAGTGGATGGTTCTATTATGATTGTTTTCTGTCAATATTATTTTGGCATTAAGGGCCAGGAAAAAAACTGTGAAATCGCCAATGGGCGATGCATTCACAAAGTTGCCACCCAATGTGGCGATGTTTCGAATCGGTGAAGATGCCACCAATTTTATATGTTCCCTGAGTTGGGGAAACATGGCCTGCATTTCATAAGATTCTAACAGGTCCGTGGCCGTGTTTCCGGCGCCCAAAGTGCAAACATCATTTTCGACTTTTGTAAATCTGAGTTCTGGTGAATCAGCGATTAGGCCCACATCCTGATCTATTAATTGATCATATATTTGAACATAAAGATCAGTTCCACCACCAACGAGTGTTCCATTATAATTTGTCTTTTTAACAGGATTCAATTTTTTCAATCGAGCAGGAATATCTTTGAAATAAGATGGAATGAACGCTTTGTCTACGAGCCATTGGATGGTTTCATTTTGACCCTTCCCATTTAATGAAACGAAAAGATGTTTTGCCGCTCTTTCGATGGATTTATACCCGGTACAGCGGCAAATGTTACCATCGATGGCAGCAATAGCATCCTCATAAGAAGGTTCTGAATTGGAGAGGCAAAATCCAGTTAAGGAAACAACAAATCCCACCGTGCAGAAGCCGCACTGGGTACCGCTTTCATCCACCATAAATTGCTGAACCGGGCTTAAGTCTTCCATGTTGAGCCCTTCAATGGTGACCACATGTTTCCCTTGAACGTTGCCAATGGGGGTAAGACACGATGTTACTTGTTTATAATCCATCTTGCCATCAATACAATCACCGATCAGAACAGTACAGGCGCCACAGTCGCCTTCCCTGCACCCAATTTTGGTACCGGTCAAACTTTTGTCATACCGTACAAAATCAAGGAGCAGTGATCCGTTAGGTTCCCCCGTTTCAATCTTCTTATTATTAAGAATAAACTCGATCATTAATACTCTATTTTTTCAGTACTTTCCCGCCACTGTTTAAATGCCTTTTGCGCCTCATCTCTTAATAACTGAATTGTTGGCAGTTTTCGTTGGCTGATGGCTACATCCAACTCATCATAAATGAAATTATCGTCAAAATTTATATCAGCAGCATCCTTTTTTGTGTTGGCGAAATATATCCTATCTGGCCGAGCCCAATAGATGGCGCCCAAGCACATGGGACACGGTTCACAACTGCAATAAATCTCACAACCATCCAACTGAAAGGACCCCAGTTTTTCACATGCGTTTCTGATGGCAACAATTTCCGCATGGGCTGTGGGATCATTGGATTGGGTTACTTTATTGACACCGGAGGCAAGGATTTCTCCGTTTTTTACGATGACGGTTCCAAAAGGACCGGCATTTCCATTTTTTATATTCTCAATAGATAACCGAATGGCTGCCCGCATGAATTTTTTTTGTTCTTCCATTTCTATCTAATTATTGTGATAATAGTTTTCGATTTTCTGGATCATTTGATCCTTTTCTACTTGTGAAAGGAGACTCGCCTTAAAACTGTTTTTTGCTAATTCTGTGATCTGTTTTTTGGATAGATCTAACGCTTTTGCTACCCCTGTGTAATTCTCATTTATATAGCCGCAAAAATACGCCGGATCATCCGAATTAAGGGTGACCATTAATCCTGCTTCCATCATTTCAAGCAATGGATGTTCCGTGAGACTGTTCACCACTTTCAATTCGAGATTTGATAATGGGCACAAGGTTAGGGGTAGTTGGTGTTCTGCTAAGTGTTTCATAAGTCGGTCATCATCCAATGAGCGATTGCCATGATCAATTCTGGATACATTCAGCAGATTAATGGCTTCCCATATATATTCAGCTGGACCTTCTTCGCCCGCATGAGCTACGGTTAAAAATCCTTCCTCCCTGGCTTTTGCAAATACACGCTCAAATTTGGAAGGTGGATTCCCATTTTCAGACGAATCTAAACCCACTGCGGCGATCCATTTTTTATATGGCAAAGCCAGTCCCAGTGTTTTAAATGCGGATGCTTCATCAAGGTGGCGTAAAAAACACATGATCAATTGGGAGCTAATTCCCAATTTTTCTTTGCCATCTTCCAATGCACTGTGGATTCCTTGGATGACGGTATCAAAAGAAATACCCCGATCTGTATGGGTTTGTGGATCGAAAAAAATCTCTGTATGGACTAAATTTTGTTCGTGTACTTTGGTGAGATAGGCCCAGGTTAAATCATAAAAATCCTGGACATATAAAAGAACGTTTGCTCCCGTATAATAAATGTCGAGGAATTCCTGGAGATTGTTAAAATTGTATGCTTTTTTAAGTTCATCAACAGATTTATAATTAATCGGAATATTATTCCGGTTTGCAATTTCGAACATTAATTCTGGTTCAAATGTGCCTTCGATATGCAAATGAAGTTCCGCTTTCGGAATCCCTTCAATAAAATTTTCGATTGATGTGTGATTCATGTGAGTTATTTTACTAGAATGAATCAGAAATTTAAGGTAGGACATGCAACCATAGATATACTTTCTATAATCCAGATTTTTCAGGGAGTGGCCCGGGCCGGAATCGAACCAGCGACACAAGGATTTTCAGTCCTCTGCTCTACCAACTGAGCTACCAGGCCACGTAAGGATTGGGTTTGCTTCAAAAAAAGCGGGAAAAATTACCCGAGGGTTTTTCCAAAACAAAAAGAATTAATGTGAAAATCAGTGTTAGACTTAATTCTTGTTTCAACCCTTGTTTTCTTATATGTTTCCCGGCATTTTTTAGAAGGGATTCGTGGATCATGTCACATCGGAAAACATTGGTTTTAGCCACGCATAATATTCATAAACAAACTGAGATGAATTCTATTTTATCTGGATTGGGTGTGATTATAATTGGATTGGATCAATTTCCAGAGATCAATGACATTGAAGAAACGGGAACCACGCTTATTGAAAACGCATTGATCAAAGCACGGACGGTGCA
>Ga0209554_1001096_pt1 | contig 21321 bp, 20 predicted proteins | sample MarorgKNORR_S2LV_5_FD_188221 | JGI IMG/M metagenome (GOLD analysis project Ga0209554, IMG submission 188221) | Marine microbial communities from the Southern Atlantic Ocean, analyzing organic carbon cycling - Bottom_A/KNORR_S2/LV (SPAdes) (version 2) | ecosystem: Environmental > Aquatic > Marine...
GCAAAACATTATGAAACTGGCGAGCCAATGCCAGTTGAACTTATAGATGGCATGATTGCTGCGAAGAATTTACAAAGCGGTATTAAAACCGAAGGCCAGATTTTCTTAGGCATGGTTGATCAGGCGTATCACACCGATGAAGATGGCGTTGTTGACACAACGCAAATTGCCTATGACATTCATGATATGACTCGCATGTATCCACACACACCGGGGACGCATTTCCAAAGTAGTTTTGGTCACCTTACTGGATACCAAGCAGGGTATTACGGATATATGTGGTCTCTTGTCTATGCTCAGGACATGTTCCAACGGTTCAAAGAACTTGGCATGTTGAGCCCAGAAGCTGGCGCGTATTACCGAGAAAAAATATTGTCTAGGGGTGGGACAGTAGATAGTTTGGATCTTGTGACTGATTATTTAGGGCGCGACCCCAACATGGATGCATTTTTGAAATCGCTTGGATTGGAAGAAGAAGTGGTTGGTATGCCAGGTGAGGTCGTGTTTGGATATCCTGAAACAACTGAGTCGGGGTTAGAGTGTTGGGTTATTGAAGAGGGCGACGTGTCAAGTGCTTCGCCCAAACCAACTGATACGGTCAGGGTGCATTACACAGGCTGGCTAGAAGACGGCACAAAGTTTGACAGTAGTGTTGACCGCGATCAGCCCGCAACTTTTCTACTTAACCGCGTCATTCGAGGTTGGACTGAGGGTCTTGGAAAAATGAAACGCGGGGCAAAATATAAATTTCGTATTCCGGCTGGTTTGGCGTATGGTTCGCGTGGAAGGCCGAGCATTCCACCGGACTCAATTCTTATTTTCGATGTCGAACTTTTAGACATCATGGACTATGCAAAGGTACCTCCCATGGAACAATTACCCGGTGATCCCGTAACAGGCGAAGTGACGACCAGCGATAGTGGTCTTTCTTGGTATGACATGACCCAAGGCGATGGCGACCAGCCAGCAGGTGCCACGAGTACAGTTGAGGTGCACTACACCGGCTGGCTCAACGATGGTACAAAATTCGACTCGAGCGTCGATCGTGGTCAAACGATCTCATTTCCCCTCAACGGTGTGATATCAGGCTGGACAGAAGGCGTAGGCTCGATGAAGGTTGGTGGAAAACGCAAACTGATCATTCCATCCAACCTCGGATATGGCCCCAATGGCTCGCCTCCCTTGATTCCCGGTGGTGCAACTCTCATTTTCGACGTCGAACTCGTCAGTTTCACTGACTAATTCATACAGGTGGCGGATAAACATTATCCCACACTATTGAGATTTCACCCCACCATGAATTGACTCGCAGTCAATGAACGGGCTACAACATGTAATTGACGCACAGTCAATGTAATGCAACTGGATTCGAAGAAAACACGATCGTGAAAGATAGCGACAAAACAAGGCAAGTTAGCAGCAAACACCCCCTCGTTGTCGGATGTTTGCTGCTTGGGGTTGCTGCGATACCAGACGCCATGATCGTGCCAGTCTTGTACGATCTGACGGTGGAGCGGTTTGGGGTTTCGCAAGGAAGTGCACATCTTCTCATGGTGGTTAATCTGTTGGGTGCACTGGTTGCAATTGGGCTGTTGGCGATGTTTAAACGTCGATTTCCATCGTCAGTCCTACTGCTTGGTGCTGCTCTACTTTCTGCCCTTTTCATGGGATGCATGGCGATTTCAACTTCGTGGGGCATGATGTTGACATTTCGTTGCTTTGAGGGCGGTGCTGATTTGATCTTACTTGCCATCCCCTTCAGACTCATTGCAGGTGCTGGTAAAAAAGAACGCTACGGAGGAAGAATCGGTGGTGGCTTTACCTCAATGATGGTTGCCCTTGCCGTTGGTGCTGGGCTTGGGGGGGCAATTGGCCGAGAATCCCCAGTGGCAGTTCTTTGGGCTGGAACCTTCATTATGCTTGTACTTACGCTCATAATTGCGTTTGTTCGGCGAACTGTTGACAACTTGCCACCCTCTCCATTGCCTGAACCACACCGCTGCCCGCTTATTCCACGTGAATGGCTTGGTGCAGGATTCTTGGCGATCGATCGAGGACTCGCAGCGTTGGTCTCAACCTCCCTCCCACTCTTGCTCGCATCTGGGTTCAATATTGGAAAAATGACCCTTGGGATTGCGCTGGCGGGGATGTTTCTTTCTCTTGCGGTCTTCGCCGCTCCAGCGGGCATTCTTGCTGATCGCCATGGAGGCGGAAAAATAAGGCTCATCTCGTCCCTGTTTTGTGGATTTGCACTTGCTGGTCTAGGATTAATGGCATGGTTGCCGCCAGTGGTAGTATTACCACCCTGTTTATTGATCTATGGTGCTGGCGCAGCAGGTCTTATGCCTTCGGCATTTTCAATTGCTGTGCGTCCAAATGCATCAAATCTCGTCTTTGGTTCACTCCAAACTGCAGGACAAGCTGGGTATGCAATTGGTGTTCTTTGCGGCGCGTGGATCATAAGTGTTGTAGCCCTTCCGGCGGGAACAATTTTATCGGGTATGTTCCCAATTGCTGGGGCTCTTTTCATTGCAGTGAATATGCTTTTACTTGTTTTACTTCGAAACTTGTCAAAGTCTGTACGCTGACTACCCGTGAAGCGATTATTTCTCAGTTTAGTTACAGCAATCGCAGTTATAGCGATTGCTACAGGCATTCTTGCTTGGATTAGCCTGCAACCCCCCGCTTGGTATGCACCACCGGATTTCAGTGATCCAGAGGTAGCCAAACTTGCTGACCGCGCTGAATATCGCCTTAACGAGGAATTTCACAAAATACGCCCAGAAGAAGTCTGGCGAATTCGAATTGGTGAAGATGCCATGAACGCATGGCTTTCGGGAAGATTGGAAGGGTGGCTAACCCACGATCAGGAGATTACATTACCCCCCGAAATTCATGATCCACAAGTCCATCCGACCGATGGCGGAATTTGGACGTATGCCGAAGTCGAAATAACGCAAGGATCTCCCCGGCCCTTAGGAATCAAGTGGTGGATTTGGGTCGACGAAGGCAACGTGCATGTCGAACCAATTGGTGTTCGTCTTGGCAACCTTCCACTTCCAATGGCGTTGTTTGAAAGCCAAATTGCAGAATTCCGCGAAGAACTTACTGATGTAAAGGCGGTGATTCCACTGCTCGATGATCGAATTGTCGAAGTTCACCACATCGCACTTGAAAATGGCGCTGTCGTACTGACCTGTCGCACGACTCTCAATTGACTCGGAGTCGGATTGACTCCGAGTCAATCCGACTCCGAGTCAATTGTTACAATATGCGACCTATGCCCACGATTACTATAGATGGAAACCAATTTGAGTTCGAACAAGGACAATCGATTCTTGATGTTGCTCATCAAAATGGAATAAAAATTCCCCACTATTGCTACCACCCATCACTGAGCGTGGTCGCGAACTGCCGTATTTGCTTGGCTGAAGTCTGGGCGCCAAACCCACGAAACGATAACAAACTTGAGCCAATGCCAAAGTTGTTGCCAACTTGTCAGGCACCAGCGTGTGACGGAAATGTTGTTTATACATCCTCACCAAAAGCAACTGCAAACCAAAAAGCAGTCATGGAATTTTTGCTTACACACCACCCCATCGATTGCCCCGTTTGTGATCAATCTGGCGAATGTGATTTGCAAGACTATGCATACAAATATGGTCGAGGCGTTCGACGCTGTGATACCGAAAAAATTACACAATCGAAAAAAGATGTGGGCGACAACTTGTTGCTCTACGGTGACCGATGCATCATGTGTACTCGGTGCGTTCGTTTTACGCAAGAAATTACAGGAACATCCGAACTGTATGTCTCTGGCCGTGGCGCGGCTGAAGAGATTGATGTTTTTCCGGGCGAAGGGCTGAACAACGAACTCAGTGGTAACGTTGTTGATATTTGTCCTGTTGGTGCATTTCTTGACAAAGACTTTTTGTTTCAACAACGCGTGTGGCTCTTGGACAAAGTTCCTTCGATCGATCCGATTACATCGAGTGGTGATAACATCAACATCGAACATAACGAAGGAAAGATTTACAGGGTTAAACCTCGTGAAAACCAAGAAATAAACCAATATTGGATTACCGACGAAGTCCGTTTTGGGTGGAAATTTGTGCACGATCAAAATCGTGTTACGGAAAAAATGGAAAACGCAGAAACTAAGGCTGCAGAATTATTGAAAAACGCAAGCAGTGTCGCGCTGTTAGTTAGCCCAATGATGAGTTGTGAAGACGCGTGGCTTCTTGGCCAACTTGTTCGCTCAGTTGACAGCGAAGCGATCATTGGAATTGGACCAGTATCAATTGTTGGCGAAGACAAAACGTTCCTAAGTGGGTTTACTGTTCGTAGTGAAAAGGCGCCAAACGCGCGCGGTATAAAGCGAGCACTCGGTGATATCCTTGAGTATGAAGAGTGGAAATCACAAATTAGCAGTACTGACACGATTGTTGTGACAGGAAATTACCAAGAATCATGGAGCACTCCAGAGATTATTGACTCCCAAACACTCATCCTGATTGACACGCTTTCTAACAGCCTTACCGAACGCGCGAATATCTTCTTACCTGCAGCAACGTGGGCAGAAAAAGCAGGGACGTTTGAAAACTACAACAACATCCTGCAAACATTTGAACGGGCAATCCAACCCCTTGGCGATTCGCAAGCCGAAGGTCAAATTGCGATCAACCTTCAAGCAATTGTTGACGATTGTTTACCCACAATCTTTAACGCTGCAACTGTCCGAAGACGCATGGCAGACGCGGGTGTAGTTGGAATAAGTGATGTGGCGTTACCCAAAAGTACTAACCGCGTGCAAACAGATATGCCGCTGTCCGAAGTGTAATTATTCCACAGTCTCAAATTCAGCTGTGAAGTGGCGAAGGGCAGTGGGCTGCTTTGTAATGCGAACACCCTTGATTGAATCCTTCAAGGTGTGAATATACTTCAACACCTCAACGACGTAATCTATGTGACTTTGGGTGTAGACTCTACGCGGGAATGCGAGCCGTACCAACTCTTTATTAGCAAATTTTTCTGAGCCGTCGGGTTGCTGTCCAAACATGACACTCCCAATTTCACTTGCGCGAATTCCACCCTCACAGTACAACACATTTACAAGTGCCCACCCCGGAAATTGTTCCCGTGGAATGTGTGAGAGCCACGCCTTAGCATCAAGATAAATTGCATGACCGCCCGGTGGTTGCAAAATAGGAATCCCCATTTTCGTTAATCGCTCACCAACATACGCAACGGTTCGAATTCGGTACGCCAAATAATCTTCGCGGAGCGCCTCGTACAAACCAATTGCAATCGATTCGAGGTCATATCCCGCAAGTCCTCCATAGGTTGGAAAACCTTCAGTCAAAATCAACATCGATCGACATTTTTCAGCTAGGCCATCATCGTTCAGTGCAAGAAAACCACCCATGTTTGCCATGCCGTCTTTCTTTGCACTCATTGTTGCTCCGTCGGCAAGCGAGAAAATTTCGCGAGCAATATCAATCGGCGTCCTGTTATCGTTTCCTTCTTCGCGTAACTTGATAAACCATGAATTTTCTGCAAAACGACAGGCGTCAATAAAGAATGGAACACCGTGATCTTTACAAAGGGCACTCGCTGCGCGAATGTTTTCCAAACTGACTGGCTGACCCCCGTTGGAATTATTTGTGATTGTCATCATAACCATCGGAACTTTGTCTGACCACTGATCTAAAATTGATTTCAATTCATCGATGTCCATGTTGCCCTTGAACGGCGCAACTGACTGGGTATCTGAACTTTCTGGAGTTGGGATGTCCACTGCAGTTGCACCAAGAACTTCAATGTTCGCACGCGTTGTATCAAAGTGCGTGTTGTTTGGAATAACTTGTCCTTCCTCTACAGCGGCGCCGAACAAAATACGTTCAGCAGCGCGACCTTGATGCGTCGGAATAATGTGTTTGTACCCAGTAATATCTTTGACTGTTTTTTCAAAACGGTAATAGGAATCAGCGCCTGCGTAACTTTCATCGCTTCGCATCATTCCAGCCCATTGTTCATTTGACATGGCGCCTGTGCCAGAGTCAGTGAGCAAGTCAATCAATACATCTTCTGCTTTCAAAAGAAATACATTGTTTCCAGCTGTTTCGAGGGCTGCAATTCGTTCTTCGCGCGTGGTTGACCGAATTGATTGGACCTGACGAATACGAAAGGGTTCAATGATCGTTTTAAATTCCATGATTTTTCTTCTTATCCAATTAAGTGTTCAAGAATCGCCATGCGAGTGGCAACACCACTTGTTACTTGCGAAAGTATTAAGTTATGCGGCGAATTGTCAATGTTCGCCACAGCGTCGTCAATTTCTAAGCCACGATTCAAGGGTCCCGGATGCATAATAACCCCATCGAAACCGTTAGCGCGTGATTCCGTGAGCCCAAAACGTTCTCGATAATCTTCCCCGACTTTTGCATCCCGTTCAAACTGTACACGCAGCATTATGCACGCGCTTGCTTCAGAAAGTACAGCATCAAAGTCACTCGACGTGTCGCAATCCAAATCATCGGGCAACAATTCTTCGGGACCAACAAGGGTCACGTTTGCTCCGAGCATGGTTAAGCCAATCACATTTGACCGCGCGACTCTACTGTGTGCAATGTCACCTACAATCGCAACGTGTTCCATTGAAAGATCTTCTTTTCCAAAGTGGCGCGTTAAAGTTACTGCATCAAGCAGTGCTTGGGTTGGGTGTGATGTTGTGCCAGAGCCTGCGTTGATGATCGGAATACCTGCCTGTTCTGCAATTTCTCTCGGACCATTTTCTTCAGAACACCTGACCACAATTCCCGCAACGCCCATCGCTTCTAAGTTCAGCGCAGTATCAACTAGTGTTTCGCCTTTGGAAGCGCTTGAAGTGCCACCTAGCAAATCAACGACATCTCCACCAAGACGCTTGGTTGCGATGGTAAAACTGCACCTCGTTCGCGTCGAATTTTCCAGAAAGAGGTTCGCGACAATTTTTTCAGCAAGTGGCGCATCAGGTTCGTACCGATCGCCCGCATCTAAGTAGTGCGAAGCACGCCGCATTAAGCCAATCATTTCTTCGCGAGACAGGTCGGCCAAACTCAAAAAATGTCTTCCATTCCACGCCATCAGATAAGTATTGTATCAAAAGTAAAAATAGGCAATTTGTATTTATTCCTTTTACCCTAACAATAAAAAAATGAAGAAAACACTACTTTCAATCATCGTTTCTCTTACATCTTTTACAATTCTAATTATTTCGTTTGCGCACGAGCGAGATTTAACACTTCAAGAGGTAGTGCATTTTTCCGATGTCATTGTTGTTGGCCGAGTTTCAGAAATACGCGGGTTTGATGGTGGGGGCGATTGTCCACAAGAACATCAATTTATTATTTAAATATAAACACCCCTTTAATAAAAAGCCGAGGTTTTTTATTACATGTAGAATACAAAACATGAAGTGTGTGCTTCTTAGTTTGGTTTCTTTGTTTACCCTGTGCACCGGCTGTGCATCGACAAGTCATGGCCCCGGAGTGCTTTTGATTGACTCTTCAAATTATGCAGCCGCATTCGATGCAGCCGCAAGCGTTGCTCGCGCTGACGGCATGAAGCCCGCGGTGATGGATCGACGAGGCGGTTACATACACACTCAGCCGGCAGCAGCAGGTAGTATCGTTGAACCGTGGAAACCAAAAGCATCATCTGCGAGACAAGCATTAGAAAACACAATGACACTGCAACGCCGCACCGCTCGCTTCGAGTTTCGACCCGCCGGTGTTGAGGAATTGCCAAACACCGAAGAAGGTGAACTTACTGGTCCCGCCCTTCTGTCGAATTCTGGGGTTGACCTGACAACCTACGTTGGTCTAATTGAAATTCGCGTGTGGGTCTACGTTGATCGACAATACAAACGTGGCATTCGCCGAGGTACATGGACCCTAAGCACTGAAACACTCTCTAAAGAGATCCCTGCAGATTCCCGCTGGGAGCAAACGCCTTCGTGGTTTTGGACTCCAATGACGCGTGATGTTGCCCGCGAGCGAGCCCTACTTGCGGGTGTAGAATCGCAATTATTGTTAGAATAGTCCGTATATTCAGGCATAAAGAGTAATTTTGAATATTTGGAAGTTGAATTGCGCGTAAAAAAGGGTACGCTGTTGTTAGAGAAGTATGCCCACGCCACACTTAAAAATATGTGCACTTGCTGCAAGCAGTTTGCTTTGCAGTGCTGTGTATGCAGGAGGTGTTGCTGAAGATCACGGGCTTGCAGATTTGATTGCCCGCCTTGGTGCGGGTAATGAGCCAACTGGTGCTGGCGTTGAGGTTGCACAAGTTGAAGCATCTCAAGCAGCGGAATATGCACCAGATACAACACATGTAGATTTTGCGGGAAAATCATTCACCCTCATGAGCGGCTCTTCAGGCACCTCGGGGCACGCAACGAATGTTGGAAGGCGGATATATGGCACAGGGAGTTATGGAATTTCTCCCGGAACGGACACAATCTACGTGTATTCTGCAAGTGGTTGGGCACAAAGTAATTATTTAAGAGTTGGAACAGGAAGCAACCCCGCCTCACCTCCAGGAAATGTTTCTTTGTTTAACAACAGTTGGATTGGATCGTTTGGCAGTGCTTCGATAGATAGTCAAGCTGTCCGACGAGCAGATTGGTCAATTGATACAAGCAACGTGATGATGCTCAACGGAGTTGCAAACAGTGGAGACCACTCACCACTCATGTCGTTCGGCTTTAATTGTGTCAGTGTTGGAATTTTATCAGGCACACACGTTGGAGGTGAAGTTCCAAGTGGTTACGATACTTCTGGGTGTCAAATACCACTGATTGTTGCATCGCAAAGTACGACGAGCGACGCTACTGGAGTAGTATCAGCTGCAACATCATTGATTGTTGAAACAGCAGAAACACATCCAAATACCGCTGGTAATTTCTTCGCAACACTTTCAGAAACAACAAAAGCCGTGCTATTAACTGGCGGAAAACATGAAGGGCCATGGACGAATAATCCAGAAACAAGTGGTGTAAACCGCGGCCGAACTTCGCAACCAATTGACGACATGCTGGGTGTAGGTACAGTCAATGTTGATCGTTCGTGGCAAGTCATGGCAGGTGGTCAACACGGTTCAAGTACATCAACGAGTGGATTGGTTCCAGCGCCTTATGCTGGTTGGGAAACCTCAACTGTAACAACATCGCAAAGCAAATATATTTTGTTTGATGTGCAGTCACTTGCTGAGGAAGTGTCAATCGTGTTGACTTGGCACCAAACCGTAAACAGCAATTTCAGTGGTTATTCGATTGCTAATTTAAACTTACAACTCTGGGGGTTTGAGAGTGGCTCCTTGGTTGACATCACTGGCGACGCAGGTCTGGGTATTTTTTCAGCGGGTAACGTTGTCAGTGAAAGCAGTGTTGATAATGTTGAACATCTTTTTATCAAAAACTTGGCTTCTGGCGAATATGTTCTTGAAATCAGCCGCACAACTTCTGGAAACAGTCGAGCGTTTAGTGTTGGGTGGTTGTTCCCAGAACCTGCAGCAGTGCCGGGTGATGTTAATGGTGACGGCGTTGTCAACGTAAGCGACCTGTTGATGGTTATCTCCGCTTGGGGATCTTGCACCGATTGCCCTGAAGACCTTAACGGTGATGGCGAAGTAAACGTTTCTGATTTACTTCTTATACTTTCATATTGGCAGTAACCTTTACTTGATGCTGCTTGACACTAGAGTGTCCCCTTAGTTCCAAGTACCAATGTACACTGCGTCGATGCAGCGAGGAACCAAGGTTGGGAAGTTGATAATGTTCGGACTGTTTGCGTTCTTTGGCGCATTCTTGATCTACCCAATTTGGTTAACTATACAAGGTGGTTTTGAGGGACGCGATGGTGGCTTTACATTTCACCATGTATGGATGGTTTTTGATGACCCCGTACTTCGATCAGGATTTTTCAACGCGCTTGGCATCGCTGTTTGTACGACTCTTGCATGTTTGGTGATTTCACTTCCCCTTGCATCACTGTCTGCTCGTTGTACATTTCCGGGTAAAGGCATTTTTTCAGCGTTAGTTCTAGTCCCACTGATTCTGCCACCATTTGTTGGGGCGATTGGACTGCATCACCTTCTTGGAAAATTTGGTGCCTTAAACACGCTGCTCATGGACATGGGCTGGATTACCGAGGGATATGACTTCATCGGTAACGGTGGTTTTTGGGCGATCGTTTTTATTGAGGCGCTGCACTTGTATCCAATTCTATATTTGAATGCAACAGCAGCCCTTGCAAACCTCGACCCGGCACTTGAAGAGGCTGCTGAAAACTTGGGTGCATCTCAGTGGCGGCGTTTTAGGCAAATCATACTTCCTTTGATTCGTCCTGGATTGTTTGCCGGTGCAACGATTGTATTCATCTGGTCGTTTACAGAACTTGGTACTCCTCTGATGTTCGATTACCAAATAGTCACGCCTGTACAAATTTTTAACGGCATCAAGGAAATGAACACTTCACAGCAACCATATGCATTAACCGCTGTGATGTTAATCGCTGCAATTTTATTTTACGTCCTTGGCAAGTTGGTCTTTGGCGGAAAAGCGTATGCGATGTACTCCAAAGCATCTGTGCAATCAACAGTACAAACACTTAAGGGCTACAAAGGCCTGCTCGCTACACTTGCATTCACAACCGTGATTGGTCTTGCAGTTTTACCACATATTTCTGTGATTTTTACCAGTTTTGCAGTCGAGGGCTCGTGGTACAAATCAATTTTCCCGGGAGAATTCACGACTGACCATTACGAAGGTGCGCTTAGTCATACATTAGCCGTTGGTTCAATCGGAAACAGTTTGCTCTATTCAACCCTTGCAGTTCTACTCGACCTTGTCATTGGTATTTTGATTGGCTACATCGTTGTAAGAACAAAAATACGGGGTCGCAGTTTACTCGATGCACTTTCAATGTTGCCCCTTGCTGTTCCGGGTTTGGTCATGGCGTTTGGATATGTTGCGATGTCACTTAGGTGGCCTTTTGGTGAGGGAGATCCACTCGCTGGTTGGATTGACGTGCTTGGTGCAAATCCAAATCCAATGTTACTTCTTGTGATTGCTTACGCTGTTCGCAGGTTGCCCTACGTTGTTCGTGCGACAGTTGCAGGTCTTGAGCAGACTTCCGGTGAACTCGAAGAAGCTGCGATGAATCTTGGTGCAGGCCGAGTCAAAGCTGTTCGCACTATCATTATTCCGCTGATCATGGCCAATTTAATCGCTGGTGGTCTCTTGGCCTTCAGTTTTGCGATGCTTGAGGTTTCCGATTCACTTATATTGGCTCAGCGAGAATCGCATTATCCAATTACAAAGGCGATCTACACCTTGTTCGAAAGGCTTGGCGATGGGCCGTACATTGCCAGTGCGATGGGGGTTTGGGGGATGGCACTTTTGGCCGTGACTCTGATTGGTGCAAGTGTTTTGATGGGCAAAAAAATGGGCGCGATCTTTAGAGTATAAACCCGAAAAAGCACTAGGCACCACTATAATGCACGGTTCGCGATGCCATATACACTCACACCACTAGAAAAAACATTCGACCTAGAGATCGAATCCCTTGATGAACTCAAGGGTCGCGTTGATGTACCTGATCGTTGGATTTTGAACTTCGGTCCACAGCACCCCGCAACCCATACAACACTTCGGCTTGTGTTGGAACTCGATGGCGAGAGAATTGTTCGAGCAACACCCCACATTGGGTACCTGCATAGTGGTTTTGAAAAACTTGCCGAACACCAAGATTACAACCAGTGGGTTTGTACAACAAGCCGAATGGACTATGTCAGCCCGATCGTGAACAATATTGCATGGCATCATGCAGTTGAAAAATTACTCGACATTGACCTTACGCCTCGTTGTAAAGTCATACGAACAATTTTAGGCGAACTTGGGCGTATCCAAAACCATTTGCTTTGCGTCGGTGCCGCAGCACTTGACCTTGGTGCATTGACGGGCTTCTTATATGGATTCAACGAACGTGAACATATCTATGACATCATGGACTACATTTCAGGTCACCGATTTCATCCGGATTACACACGTGTTGGTGGTTTGATGTACGATCTTCCCTGCGAAGAAACGTTTCAAAAAATGGTGCACAATTTTACAGATGTGCGAATGCCAAAAGCAATTGGCGACATCGAATCACTGCTAAATACAAACAGAATTTTCGTTGACCGCGTCCAAGGGATCGGAACAATATCAAAAGAAGAGGCAACAGCATGGTCCCTGACAGGCCCGCTTGCACGTGCGTCTGGTGTTACGCGAGACTTGCGTAAGGACGAGCCGTACCTCTGCTTTGAAGATAACTGGGATGGCCAAGGTGCACAACCAGTTGATTTCAAGGTTCCAATCGCAACAACAGGTGATTGTTTAGCGAGATACCACGTTCGTCTTGAAGAGATCAGACAATCCTGCCATATTATTTCGCAGCTTATTGACGATATTCCGGGTGGTCCTGTGAACGCTTCTCCAAGTGGCAACATTTCTATGCCCGACAAAGATGCTATCTACACTTCCATTGAAGGAACAATTCAACAATTTGAGATGGTGATGCCAAATTGCGGCTTCGAATCACCAGTTGGCGAATGTTATGGTGCAATTGAAGGGGCAAATGGAGAGATGGGCTTTTTTATTGTTTCAGCAGGAGGCGTGCACCCATGGCGAGTTGCACCTCGTCCCTGTTCGTTTATCAACTTCCAATCCTTTCCAAAAATGTTTGAAGGTCATCAACTTGCTGACCTTGTTGCAGTTCTTGGATCACTTAATATTATTGCTGCGGAGTTGGATCGATAAATGTCTTGGGAAACGAAACAATCTGCTACTACAAAAATTGAGATGCGTGATGAGCCCTACTTGACCACAGTGCTCTTGGATAAGATCACCAAAGATATTATGCCTCGTTATGCAACGAGCAAAGGTGCCCTCATGCCAACCCTGCACGAAGTGCAACACACATATGGATATATTCCTTGGCAAGCAATGGTAGAAATTTCAAAAGTATTAGAGATTTCTGCAGCTGAAGTTGCAGACGTTGTTTCTTTTTATGAAGATTATCACAGTGAACCAATGGGTAAAAACATTGTCGGTATTTGTCAATCAATTGCGTGTGAGGTATGCGGCCACCAAGCCCTGATTGACCATCTGAAAGATCGACTTGGTGTAGATGTACACGAAACTTCAGCAGACGGAAAATTTACGTTGCTTGGCATGGAATGCATCGGTGCTTGTGACATGGCACCATGTGCATTGATTAATGGCAAACAATACAACAACCTTTCGGTTTCGATGGTTGATGAAATCGTTGATAAGTTGAGTAAAGATTGATGGCTACAACTCCAGATAAACCATTGATGCGATGTTTGGGAGAATTTGTTGGTCACATTGTTCACGCCGTGAAAACAACCCTCAGAAAAAATAAACGAGAAATTAACCGATCAGTTGAAGAACAAACTGATGGTCAAGTGACATTGCGACGAACAACGATCGACGAAATAGAAATACACGCTGGGGAAACACATGTCTAAACGTTTTCTCATGAGAAATATCCCCGCGAAACGTGAAGACCGCAAAACACTTTCGTATGATGATTATGTTGCCACAGGCGGTTACACTGCCCTGAAGAAGGCGTTGATGATGTCACCTGAGGAAGTGGTGAATGTTGTCAAGGATGCCGAACTTCGCGGTCGAGGTGGTGCTGGTTTTCCATGCGGCGACAAGTGGACGTTTCTTCCTGAGCCAGATGGGAAAACTCGATATTTATGTGTGAATTGCGATGAAGCCGAACCGGGAACTTTTAAGGATCGCATTCTTGTAGATTTTGATCCTCATTCTGTCATCGAAGGCATGGCAATTGCGTGCTATGCGTGCAAACTTGAAATCGTTTATTTTTTCATTCGAGGTGAGTGGTCCCATCAAGCAAAAATAATGCAACATGCGATCGATGAAGCCTACGAAAATGGTATTTTTGGTTCTCAGGGTTTAATGAATGGTGCTAGTGACTTTGCAGTTGAGTGCATACAACACCGAAGTGCTGGTGCATACATTTGCGGAGAAGAAACCGCACTTCTTGAAGCCGTTGAGGGAAAGCGTGGTTGGCCAAGAGTTAAACCACCCTTTCCCACTGACAAAGGATTGTTTGGTAGACCAACGATTATCAACAACGTTGAAACGCTTGCAGCAGTTCCACTGATTGTTGAACACGGTGCTGATTGGTGGAAATCATTTGGTTGTACCTCGTCAATTGGCGAACCCGCAAGTTACGGCTTGAAACTCATGGGTGTTTCGGGGCACGTCAACAATCCCGATGTTTTTGAAGTTGAACTTGGAATACCATTGCGAACGCTTATTGAACAACATGCGGGAGGTATGCGTGATGGTCGTCGGTTTAAGGGTGCAATTGCTGGCGGTGTAAGCACCGGCATTCTTGGAACAGATCAATACGATGCTGAAATGGATTTTGACATTGGAAAAAAACATACCGTCATGGGTCTTGGCACTGCGTGCCCAACAATATTTGACGAAGGCACGGACATGGTTGCTGTTGCACGAAATATAGCACGCTTTTTTAATAACGAATCATGTGGCCAATGTACACCCTGCCGTGACGGCACGGACTGGATTTATAAGCTACTTTGTCGAATTGAATCGGGACATGGTTCCATGAAGGATCTAGACCAAGTATTAGAAGTTGCTGGGTCAATGGGAATTTTTCCCGGAACAACAATTTGTGGCCTTGCTGATGGTAATAACTGGGCAGTTCGTACGATTATCAACAAGTACAGAAGCGAGTTTGAAGAGCGTTGTAAGCCTCATTTTGTCGCAGTTACAACAATTTAACTTGGCTTATTCGATTTTATGTGTATGCTGTGAGATTAGAAATGGAAGAACAAACAGAACTATCCTCTGAACCCCCTCCGGAACCGAACGTCACGATTGAGTGTGATGAATCGATCGATGTGGCGTGGTTAGAAACAAAAGTGAACGAGGCTCTCGTGTGCTTGAGTAAAGAACCATCTTGCATTTCGGTTGCAGTTGTGGATGACAAAACGATGTCTGCACTGCATGCTAAACATTCCAAAGTTGAAGGAACGACGGACGTATTAACGTTTGACCACGGAAGTGATGGTGATAAGGTGGATGCAGACATTGCCGTTTGCATAGATGTTGCAACCCGCGCTGCAACTGAACGAGGACACTCTGTTGAGTCCGAATTGTTGTTGTACATTGTGCATGGCATCTTGCACTGTATTGGTTTTGACGATCATAGCGATGACGAACATTCCCGCATGCACCAAGAAGAAGATCGTGTACTGCAAGCAATTGGAGTAGGCGCAATTTGGAGCACCAGTTCATGACCTTAGCTCTTTGGATCATCCTTGTTTTGTTTGTTTTTCTTGCATCTTGGCTTGCTGCGATTGAACGGTCGTTATTAATGTCTTCACCCGTGGGTTTGCAACACGAAATGGAAATGCGCGGAATCTCCAGTCGTGCAACATGGCTTTCCTCACAATACGAATCTGTGACGCAATCCATTGCTTTTGCTAGGGGTATTTGTTTCCTTGTTGTGATCGCTTCGGTTACAAGTTTGCTTGGAGGATTTGTATCAATTGATTATTGGACATTTATTAGCGCGATTGCAATTTCCGGTGGCGTGCTGTGGATTTGTGCATCAGTCATCGGGGGCGCGATCGCAGCAGCTGTACCGGTTGAAATGATCTGTAAAAGTTGGTGGATGTTACGTTTCTCGATGATCCTTGGTGGGATTGCACGTGTGCCAATTGCGGTTATCGGAGAAATTGTCCGACGACTTACAGGTGCAAACCTTGTGCAACAAAATGGATCTACAGATGTAGATGAACAGTTGTTGAAATCGATTGAACACTCTCAGCGTGAAGGTGGCATTCTGGCTGAAGCAGCAGAGATGTTAGAAAATGTAGTTGAGTTTCGCACAACGGACGTTGGTGAAATTATGACTCCAAGAACGGATGTTGAAGGCATTGAACTTACCGATGACTTGCAAGAGATTCGCAAGTTTGTATTGGAGTGTGGTCGTTCTCGTATCCCTGTCTACACAGAAAACATCGACCACATCATTGGGATTTTGTATGTGAAAGATTTGGTTGCATTTTTTGGCGCGGATACAAACGGTTTTAATTTGCGAGATATTGTAAGGCAACCGATCGTTGTTCCAGACACTAAACCAGTGCAGGAACTGTTGGGTGATTTTCAGCGAAGTGAAGTGCACATGGCAGTTGTCATTGATGAGTATGGTGGAACCGCAGGCATCGTAACGATCGAAGATGTGATTGAAGAAATTGTTGGCGAAATTCGTGACGAACACGATGATGCTGCAACCGATGAACCAAAACTTGTGAGGGTTCATGATGGACTTGTCGAAGTTGATGGTCGGTATAACATTGATGATTTGAATGATGAGTTGTCTTTGCAACTTCCAGAGGACGAAGAATATGACACACTTGCCGGATTTGTGCTTGCACAACTTGGTCATGTTCCTGTAATTGGAGAAGTGTTAGATACGGAAGAAATACGATTTAAAACACTAGAAGCATCCGCAACTCAAATAAGGCGACTTTCAATCGAATATTCTATTCACGAAGAATAAAACTGAAATATCCCAATTGAAATGACGTTATATTATTCGAAATAATCAATAAACCTTAAAGAAAAGGAACTTGGAAATGAATTCAATATTAACAACACTCGCAATCGGATCCGCCATCGTTCTCGGTGGATGTAACAAAACAAAAGAAATTTCAACAGCAGCAACTGCTACACAAGCAGAACCACAAGACGTGAATCTTGCTGTAGAAGTCACAGTTGAAAATGGTGAAATGAAAGTAATGGTCAACGGAGAAGAGCGATCAATTGGTGATCTGTCCGAAATCATGGGGGGCATAGATTTTGGTGGTGGTGACAAGAATATCGAAGTACACATCGCGAGAATGATGGGTAATTGGGATGGTGAAGAAGATGGTATTCACGAACATGTCATGAGAATGATGAGTGGTGACGGCGAACGTCCTGGCGGCAAGCGTGTACGCATAATTAAAATGATGGGCGGTGATGGTTCGCCTGAGGGCACGCGTGAGCACACGATGAGAATGATGGGCGATAGGGGTAGTTACGGCAATCCAGATCATCCAATGGGCGAGGTATGGGGTGAATTTCATGTAGAACGAGACGTACCTGAAGAAGTCCAATTTCTTGAAGAACTATCAATGCTTGATGAGATTTCAGCAACGATGAGTCCTCAATCGATGGTAATGCTCGGAATACATATGATCAGAGATGAACTTGAGCCCGAAGCGAGACTCGAAGCGTTAGAACGAATTATTGAAGAGGCAAGCAATCCAACGTCACGAAATGCAGCACTTATTGTTGCAATCGAAACGCTACAAGAACTTGACCGACAAGACGAAGCAGTCGATTTGATGGTTGAACTTGTACTTTCTAACTAAGGAGTTTGCCGTGTGCCTTGAACCTTGCTTCTAAAGCATGGCGAAGTGTTGCTGGTCTTGGTTTATCAAGGTTGCGGCAAATAACAGTAAGCATTTTTACAAGCCCGTGATAGTCCTTCACCGAAATAATTTCAGGAGCGACTTTCGCGGGCTTGTTTTTTTGTAAAACACTTTCGATGTCGTGCATGTTGTGATAGTTGCCAAGAGCGAGGCATAAGCATGTAGATAGATATCCATAATTGCAAAACGCAGTTGATTCGCACGTACCTCCGGGCATGAGTTTTCTCTGCCATGCAAAGTTCTTTTGTGCACGCATTATTTGGGCAATTGCATTTGTCAGTTCGGGACCAAAGACACTTGTTTTGTCGCCTACGCGCAGAATTGGTCCCCCACCAATGGGAGATTCTGGAAAACTCCGCGATGTTTCAAGACACAGGAGTCTTGATGTTTTAGGAACTGTTTTGTTTTTTGCCGCAGCAATTGCTCCAACGAAACCAATTTCTTCGGCGCGTGTAAGGAGAACACTAACGTGACCGAGCCCCTTCAGTGTTTTTATTTTGTCGAGTGCTGAGATTGCAGCAGCAACACCGGCAAGATCATCGCACGCGGGAGCATGAAGCAAATCGCCTTTGATAAAAGGTGGTTTAAATCGCCACCGTGCAACGTCACCCTCAAGCAAAAAGCCAGCAAGTGACTTTTGGAGTTTGACGACGACTCGCTTGAACGGTTTTGCTTTTGGCTCGAGAGACTGGATCATTCCAAAGTAACTGTTGTCATTGTTGTCAAAGACCTCTACTTTTGCTCCAACGAAATATGCATCGTTGACCCCACCCCTGAATTCCATTTCTAGATGTTGTTCGTCAATTTGTTTTCTAACCACAAAAGCGGGGTGGTCGAGGTGGGCGGTGATGCAGATAGGTTTCTTTGCAGACTTTTTCGTTTGCGTAAGCAACAGGTTGCCGAACTTGTCTTTTTTCAGCGAAATACCACTCTGTTTTTTTGCCCATTTTTCAATCCACTGGACGACTCTCCATTCCTGCCCTGCTGCCGTTGGAATCGCAGTTATTTCCATCAACCATTTCAAATGTCTTTTCATCCGAGCATCATAGTGCCTCGCACCAAGGTGACCTTCGGGGACACTCCATCGCAGGGCACCATACAATACCGAAATGGCATTGGCGACGATAGAAGAGATTTTGGAAGATTTGCGTGATGGCAAAGTGATTGTGCTTATCGATGATGAGGATCGCGAGAATGAGGGCGATTTTGTTGTTGCAACTGAGCACATAAACATCGAACTGATTAACTTTCTTACTCGCGTCGGTGGTGGTTACCTCTGCGTTGCGATGACAGGAGATGATTGTGATCGCCTTGAACTTGGACCACAAGTTGCACAAAACACAAGCGTTCGCGGAACACCCTTCACGATCAGTGTTGACGGTCATCCTCGGCACGGCGTCAGCACGGGTATTTCTGCAACAGATCGAGTAAAAACGCTCGAATTGCTCGTGAACACTGATTCAAGACCCGACGATTTTGTTCGTCCCGGTCACATCAACCCACTTCGTGCTCGTGAAGGTGGCGTCCTTGCAAGAACAGGACAAACCGAGGGGTCTGTTGATCTCTGCAAGTTAGCAGGTCTCCAACCTTCTGCTGTCATTATTGAAGTTGTCAAAGAAGATGGTGAAATGGCTCGTGTGCCTGACCTTGAAAAAATTTGTGAAGAACACGATTTTAAGATGTGCTCTGTTGAGCAGATCATTGAGTATCGACTTGCACGCGAAAGTCTTGTGCATCGAATAGAACCAAAATGCGGAACGCCGATCGAGACGCCTTACGGAACATTTAATTTGATTGCTTACCACAGCACAATCGATGCAGTGCCACACCTTGCACTCACCGTAGGAGATGTTGGAGAACTTGACGAATACGGAAGCGCAAAACCAATCGAGGAACCAACGCTCGTGCGTGTTCACCGTAGAAACTTACTCGGTGATATTTTTGATGCAAACGACCACCCTTCTGGCAAGGAACTTCGTGCTTCACTTCGCATGATTACAGAAGAAGGTCGCGGTGCCCTGATTTATTTACGACCAGAACAATACGGTGATGAATTTATTGACCGTTTGCAGAGAATTCAACGACCAGAAACAGACGTGAATATTCCCGACCTTACAGCTTCGGAAAAACCCACAGGTCGCCGAGATTACGGGACGGGTATTCAAATCATCCGTGACCTTGGCTTGAGAAAACTCAAACTTCTAACAAACCATCCTAAACACCTTACTGCGTTGCACGGTTTTGGCATTGACATTGCAGAACAGATCCCGATTAAAACGGATGGTGATCGTTAATCCCGATTACCAAACATAACCGCTGATTTTGCGTCACCTAAATTCCAAGCATTCCGCCAATAACACAAATGACTGTCAACATGCCGGTTTTGTTAACGACTCCCTGCACGGACGCAGTTTCGCTACCCTCTGCAGTAAGCCCAGCATCCCAAATGTCTGGATTTTTCAACGCAGGGTTGCTTGTATCTAGCATGTTTCGCCTCATTCGCATTGTGAATTCCTCCGTTGTGGGTCTGTTGTATTCTACACACATCAAGAGATGAAAACACAAGACCTCATTACTGCATTCGAAACATTTGCTCCAACATATCTCGCCAACGATTGGGACAATGTCGGGCTGCTTGTTGGATCAACAACGTGGAAGGCGAACAACATTTTATTAACGATCGATCTTACCGAAGCGGTGATGAAAGAAGCAATCAACATGAAAGTCGACACGATTGTTTCGTATCATCCACCGATTTTTCATCCACTGAAATCGGTCACTGATGCTTCCTTCAAAGAACGTATTGTACTTGATGCAATTTCAAACCATATTGCTATATATTCACCACACACCACACTTGACGTCGCAACCGGCGGCGTCAACGACTGGATTGCACAATGCCTTGGCAGCGGGGATGTCCGAGCGTTACAGCCTTTTGGATACTTGCCCAAAGATGAGGAGTGCAAACTTATTACTTTTTGCCCAGAAGACAAGGTCGAGGAATTGCGATTGGCACTTTCTAGCGTTGGAAGTGGACGTATTGGGTTATATGAGCAGTGTTCTTTTACAACCAAAGGCGTAGGTACATTCCTTGGAAAGGAAGGAACGAATCCAAGTCACGGAGAAGCAGGAAAGTTACAAAAAGTTATTGAATGTAAATTTGAAATGGTTGTTTCAAAAGCATCGCTCTCACTTGCAATTCAAGCGATTCGACAGTTTCATCCGTATGAAGAACCTGCACTTGAAGTTCACGATCTTGGAAAACGTCCCCGAAGAGAAATAGGTGTGGGCCGCCGCATCCATTTGGACAAACCAATGCAGCTCGACGAACTTGCAAGGAAACTTAAGAAACACCTAGGGGTTGGATACGTTCGTGTTGCACCTGCTGCTGGTAAGGGTGATCGAATCGAAGTTCAAACGGTTGGGTTATGTGCAGGTGCCGGTGGATCAGTTTGTGATCTTGCCATCGATGAGGGATGTGAAGTCTTTATCACTGGTGAAATGACGCACCATGACGTGGTTGCTGCAACTTCAAGGGGATGCACGGTTATACTCACCGGTCATACCAACAGTGAGCGAGGGTACCTGCCTAAACTCAGGGATCAACTTGCAGAATTACTTCCGAAAGCAACCATCTCGGTGAGCAAAGCGGACGCTCCGCTGTGGAATTACTATTAAGCACTCAAAAATTTATGTCTTGGACAACTCACAACATGGTCGTTCACCATGCCG
>Ga0209554_1001099_pt1 | contig 21317 bp, 22 predicted proteins | sample MarorgKNORR_S2LV_5_FD_188221 | JGI IMG/M metagenome (GOLD analysis project Ga0209554, IMG submission 188221) | Marine microbial communities from the Southern Atlantic Ocean, analyzing organic carbon cycling - Bottom_A/KNORR_S2/LV (SPAdes) (version 2) | ecosystem: Environmental > Aquatic > Marine...
TAGGAGTTATGAATGAGACAGAATATCAGACCCCGGGGCACATCCTCGGAGAAGACGGTCAAAGACATCCGCCGGGCGACCCGCAAACAGTATTCGGCCAAAATCTTTTCAGTAACGTCATCCGCAGTTCCCCGAACGCCTTCGAAATTACCGGTAACATGATTGAAAACTGGAACACCGCTAATCAACAGGTGGCAAACGTCGCCATTCTTTTTGGAAGCTTTGCCGGGTTTATCTCTAAACGGACGACGGACTATATCGGTGAGTTCTTTCGCCGAGGGGACATCAAAATCGATGATCTCTTTTAGGGGTTTTCCGTGCAGTTCGCGCGGGTGATATCCTAAAACATCCAGCACGCGATCAGATATGAAAATTATTTTGTAGTCGCGATCAACTTCCCAGACCCAATCCGAAACCAGGCGCGTTATGTCCTCCAGGCGGCGTACTGCCTCGCTCTCCGTTAAAGGAGACACCTCCGGCTGTTGGTTTGTTGGCTGGTCTTTCCCCACTTTCGTGACCTCATCTCAAATTAGCAAGTATCTGCCTTCTTAGCCTATCAGTTCACTGACGGCAGGGAAAATACCTGGCCTGGAAAAATCATATTGGGGTCTTTGATTTGCTTTTTGTTAGCTTCGTAAATAACAGTGTATCGGAAACCGGTGCCGTAGGTTTTGCGCGCAATACGCCAGAGGCTGTTGCCGGCCTCTACAACGACAAGTGTACCTGGTTTAACGCCAGTGAGAGGCACAGAGCGCGCAAACACGACTTCAATTCTAGATTTTACTTTACCATCTTTGCCAACATGATCGGCGCGCACCGTATACATTCCGGGCTTTACTTTTCGGTCTGGCGTTTGGCGCCATAAGCCGCGTCCATTCGAGTTCCCACGACCTAGAAATTCGTTGTTGAGATAGAGGTTTACCACCGCCTTCGGTGGGGCCTTGCCAATTATATCGAGCCGTCCCGCATCGTCGTAATCAACCGCATCAATGGTCAGTGCAATTTCATCTTTGCCCAGACCAGCAGGACGGACATCGGGTGTGGGTTTCTGCAGAACCTCGACAACGCCGCCCGGTTTGGTTGGCACTTTCATCACCAGTGGCTGGGAGGCGGCAACTGCGGGTCTGCCAGCAATGTCTTTGCCTTTTTCCGGTACGACTAATACAACATCAGAATCAGATGCGACAACGCTTCCATCTGGATTGATCATTTTTAACGAGAGTTGTCGGCTGCCAGGTGCCAGAGGAGAGGTCGGCACAAATACCCACTCGCCCCGTCTATCTGCGGTGACTTCGCCAATTTTATTTGTGCCATCATATATTTCAACTTTTGTCCCGGGTTTAGCGCGCCCGGCCATAACGGTATCGCCTTGCGGCGTAATGCGAACGATATCGAAGCTCGGTCCAATAATTTTTGGCGTTTCGACTTTGGCTTCAATTTTGGTTTGAGGCTTTTTTTGAACCTGTTCTGAGCGAGGGGTTTTTGGAGCAGCAGCCTCTTCGGGGCTTTCCAATAAAAAATTTAATGCAATGGCCGCTGCAACAACGACACCACCGATTATGGCTATAATTGCCGATTTACTCACGCTAAACTCGCCCCTCTACATATTGTAATGCATATCATTTGACACTAATACCAGGTTGAGATTTAAGCAATCCTAACGTCTGTGAATTTCAAGGCTCAATTGAACTGGAATTCAATCGCGATTACAGCTGCCATTGCGGCGAGCGAAATTGGTATCACCGCCAATATAAATAAAATGAGAGAAGATGGTAAAAGGCGAATTATTTTAAAGCGGTTCGGTACATATTGGGAGGCGGTATCGACAAAAAAGATAAATCCTAACAATATAATCGCAGGTATCAACGGTGGTGCTTGCTCGATTAATCGAAGAGCGATCATGCATAGTCCGCCGCCGCCGGCCAACAAAATGCTGCGGCCAAAATAAAGCCGAGGTCTTGGTAAATTCCAGACATAGAAGCCGAGAGATGTGGTAGCTAGGCCAAAGGCGAGATCGCGGTCTATGGCGATGCCGCTGATCCAAGAAATCAGTCCCAATCCAAATGCAGCGGTTGCCAGAATGAGAGTGGCGTCGCCGGATCCGAAGGCGTCGTTTGAGCCGATCCGCTGAAGGCAAAAGAAAACCGCACCACAGGCGATCAAAATCGGCATTGACCAAAAATCTATGCCGCCCCCCATCCAGGCAGCAATACCAATACTGCACAATATAATAGCGACGGTTTCTATCAATCGGCCAAACTTTGTTGTCTGGTTTAAATAAAGATCGAGAATAATGCCGACTGCCAATAGGGCCACTGTGGCGGATAGTATAGCACTGCTGTTAAAAGCAGGCGGTAGAGTAGGGGTGCCGAGTATAAGGGCTGCGACCCACGCGAAACCCGCGCCGACAGAAGCGTTGGCCAGTCCTATTCCGGATCCATCCCCTGATTTTCTTCGTCCAAGCAACAATATCAATCCAGTCAGAAGCGCTGAGCCGAAGAACGGCAGAAATAATATTTGTACCGTTGGATTGTTCAAAAATTCAACCATAAGACAGGCCTAGCGCGATTCGCCGGTAAGTCAAAAGGGATTATTTTTTAACGATCACTTTATTGCGGATGGCGGGGATAGATTTAAGAAAGACAACAATCGCCTTCAAATCCTCAGGCGTCAGCTTTTCCAAGTTTTCGCTGACATCGGTCATGGCGCTGCCGACAAAATCGCCGTCAGGTAACATGCCGAAATTTATAACGTCAGCAATTTCTTCCGCCGACCATTTACCGATACCGGTTTCCTTGTCTGGCGTAATGTTGGGTGCTGGCTCACCTTCAGGGCCATCCGGCGTGCCGGAAAGAAAGCGGCTCAAATCGCTGCCGCCAAATATATTGCGGGGCGTATGACATTCACTGCAATGGTTTAATCCTTTGACCAAATAGGCACCCCGGTTCCATTCAGTGCTTTGTTTGGTATCAGGTGTGTATTTGCCTTTTTCAAAGAACAGCATTTTCCAGCCAATTTGAAGCAAGCGAATATTGAAAGGGAAGCCAATGTCATGAGCCTTATTCGGCTGAGCAACGGCGGGCAACGTAAAAATATAGGCTTTGAGGTCCTTCATATCCTGATCGGTCATTTTGGTGAACGAGGTAAACGGAAAAACCGGAAAATAATGGCTGCCGTCGGGTGCAGTTCCCTCTCGAAGCGCTTGAATGAAATCTTCGTCTGACCATTTTCCAATGCCGTGGTTTTTATCCGGGGTGATGTTGGGGCCGTAGAATATGCCAAACGGCGTTTTAAGCGGCCCGCCGCCGGCAAGGAGTTTGCCCTTATTTTTAGCGTCCGTGTGGCAGGTTTTGCAGCCACTGAGATGAAAGATGTATTCACCGCGTGCGAGATCCGCGGCAGTGGAAGGCGTTACAAATAACACCACCAAAATCGTAATGGCGAGTAGTTGCCTCAAGTCTGACCTCATAAATAAATACGGCGCCTCCGCTGTGGAGACGCCGCTATTTTACATTATTTTGATCGATTGCGCGCTATTTCGGTTTTGGTCCGCGGAAGGCTTTATGACATCCACCGCAAGTTTTGGCCATCGCGCCAAAAGCTTTTTTGGAGGCACCAAGATTGCCGCCCATTGCTACTTTGATCAAATTAGCAGAGGCGTCATCAAAGGCTTTGAGTTTGGCCTTGAAACCACCCATGTCTTGCCAAATTTCCATTTTGGCACGGGACTTTCCACCGTGAGAGCCTTTCGGCCAGAGATCTGCCGATGCTAATTTTTTTGCGTTCGCATTAATTACTTTGGCCGCTGCGACTATTGTTTGGATGTCTTTTGCTTTTTTTATGACCCCCATGTTTTTGCCATTTAATTTCATTAGGCCATTACGCTGTTTGGCGGCCATTTGTGCGTCAGCGGATGACGGCAACGTCGTGCCTAAAATGAGTAGACCAACTGCGAAAAAAGCGCTTAGAATTGTTAGAGTGCGTATCATAATTCTATCTCCCGAAAATAGTTCCCATTGCCGAGCATATTTATAGTGCGTGGCTGTACTCTGATAACAAAAAAGATCAGAGATTATTCCCGCCGGGACAAACAAAATGTTTATCGTTATTGTGCTCGTACCGAATAATTGAACTCAGGAACCATGATCAATGGAGAATATCAAGTCAATAGCAGTTTTTTGCGGCTCAAAAGTTGGCCATTCAACTGCCTATGGAGAGGCAGCGCGTGAACTCGGCAAACAGCTGGCGGAACGCGGTATTCGGCTTGTTTTTGGCGGTGGTAAGGTTGGAATAATGGGCGAAGTTGCAGATCAGGTTTTGGCAAATGGCGGCAAGGTTACCGGCGTTATTCCTCATTTTCTCAACGATCTCGAGGTTGCCCACAAAGAAGTGACGGAACTTATTGCGGTCGAGTCTATGCATGAGCGCAAACATGTAATGTTTAGCAAGTCCGACGCTTTTGTTATTTTGCCGGGAGGGCTAGGCACTTTGGACGAATGCATGGAAATCATTACCTGGAAGCAACTTCAAGTCCACACCCGGCCAATTGTGATTCTAGATGTCGACGGTTATTGGAAGTCACTCAGGGTCCTTTTTCAAGATATTGTAGACGGCGGTTTCGCGCACCCAAAGGCGCTCGATCTTTTCTCTATCGTTGAGAGCGTTGATGGTATTTTTGAGGCCATCACCACCGCCCCCGAGCCAGATCCAATAGTGTTGGAGAGTCATCTATAAGACCTTGCCATTCAGCCTCTTGCCCCTTATGTTCCGGCCCGTCCGTGACTGTTGCTTGGTGCATGGGGCACACCCCGCCGGACCCGAATTTAAAAGAAGCAAGATTAAAGCGGCTACCGCTGAATAGGCCCTATGTGGTTGTGTGGCTCGCAAACTTTCAAACTTCAGCTGACGAATGAGCGGATTCAGTTTTCGCCGATATTGAATTGAAACATCGCATTTCCTGGGCTGACAGACGATTTTAGGAGTTATAGCTACGATGACCGACCAATCCACTAATAAGCCAGATATTATTTATACAAAAGTCGACGAAGCACCTGAACTCGCCAGCGCATCGTTCCTACCGATAATTAAGGCCTTCATGAAACCAGCTGGAATTAGCGTTGGCACCAGAGATATTTCGCTGGCCGGGCGGATTATAGCGAACTTCCCCGAAAAGCTTTCCGATGATCAAAAACAAAGCGACGATCTGGCCATCCTTGGTGAACTGGTTAAAGAGCCTGATGCCAACGTCATTAAGCTTCCCAATATTAGTGCGTCCGTTCCGCAACTTATGCTCGCCATTTCCGAGTTGCGGATCAAAGGTTACGACGTTCCTTCGTACCCTGAGAACCCGTCAAATGACGAAGAAAAAGCGATCCGGGAAACCTATGGAAAGGTACTTGGCAGTGCGGTGAACCCTGTTCTCCGCGAAGGAAACTCTGACAGGCGGGCACCCAAGGCGGTTAAAGAGTTCGCAAAAAAGAACCCTCACAGCATGGGCGACTGGGCATCCGATTCCAAAACCCACGTTTCGACGATGAGCAGCGGAGATTTCCGCTCAAATGAAAAATCTGTAACGATATCAAGCGCGTCTGTTGGTAATGCAAAGATCGAGTTTGTTGCTGCTGACGGCAGCTCAACGGTCTTAAAAGCGGATCATCCGCTTGAAGATGGAGACGTCATTGATGCAACGATGATGAGCGCGAAGGCACTCAGGTCTTTCCTAGATGCAGAAATCAAAGACGCTAACGAACAAGGCGTCCTCTTTTCTCTCCACGTCAAAGCGACAATGATGAAGATTTCAGATCCCATCATCTTTGGCCATACGGTTTCCGCGTACTTAAATGATGTGTTTGAAAAGCATAGCGATACTTTTGCCGATCTTTCTGTTGATCCTGATCTTGGTATTGGTGATCTTCTTGCTAAAGTCGGCACACTTCCAGCTGATCAAAAATCAGCAATCGAAGCCGATATTGAAGCCTGCATGAAGGCGCAGCCTGATCTCTATATGGTAAATTCAGATCGCGGCATTACCAACCTTCATGTTTCCAGTGATGTCATCATTGATGCGTCCTTACCCGCCCTTATTCGAGCTGGCGGCAAAGCATGGGGACCTGATGGCAAAGAAAATGATACGAAATGTGTTATTCCAGATAGCAGCTATGCCGGAATATTTGGCGCAACGATCGATTTCTGTAAAGAACACGGCGCGTTCAATCCATCAGAAATGGGGAGCGTCTCCAACGTCGGTCTTATGGCCCAGAAAGCGGAAGAATACGGATCACATCCCCAAACTTTCAAAGCGACTGGAAGTGGCAAAATTCGAGTTGTTGATGCGAGTGGAACGACACTTATCGAGCATGATGTTGAAGAAAATGATATTTGGCGGATGTGCCAAACCAAGGATGCCCCTATACAGAACTGGGTCAAACTCGCCGTTACCCGCGCGCGCGCAACAGGCGTGCCGACCATTATCTGGCTGAATAAAGACCGAGCCCACGATGCCGAACTCATCAAAAAGATTGATAAATATTTGCCTGAGCATGATACCAACGGCCTTGATATTCAGATCATGTCGCCGGTTGATGCGACGCGGTTTTCGTTGGAGTGCGTGAAATACGGTCAAGATACCATTTCGGTCACTGGTAATGTGCTCAGAGATTATCTCACCGATCTATTCCCAATTTTAGAAGTTGGAACCAGTGCAAAAATGCTTTCGATTGTTCCCCTGCTAAATGGTGGTGGATTGTTTGAAACCGGTGCCGGCGGCTCTGCCCCTAAGCACGTTCAGCAGCTTGTAGAAGAAGGGCACTTACGTTGGGATTCACTCGGGGAATTCTGCGCTTTAGGTGCGTCACTTGAGTTCCTCAGTGAAACAAAAAACAACGCCAAAGCACTTGTATTAGCAAAAACCCTTGATCAGGCGAATGAGCAAGTCTTGGATAATAATCAATCACCAAGCCGGAAAGTTGGTGAAATTGACAATAGAGGCAGTCACTTCTACATCGCAAAATATTGGGCCCAAGCACTTGTTGACCAAAACGATGATGCGGACTTAAAGGCTCACTTCGGTCCAATTGCGGAGCAACTTGCTTCTAATGAGCAGAAAATTGTGGACGAGTTACTTGCGGCTCAAGGTGCGGCTGTTGATCTGGGTGGTTATTATCATGCTCCTCAAGATAAAGTTAGTGCTGTGATGCGCCCGAGTTCAACACTGAACGCAATTATTGGTTAGCTTGCCATCTCTGACCTTGCCCGTTATGTTCCGGCCATCAAAAATTTGGCCGGATCATAAAAATTGTGTGTATGGGGTACACCCCGCCGGACCAAAAATTGAAAACTGAATTTGCCTCCCAAAAAGTTGGAGCACCTTAAAATGAGCAAAATTAAAGTTGTCACACCAGTCGTTGAACTCGACGGTGACGAAATGACACGTATCATATGGCAGTTCATCAAAGACAAACTGATCCTGCCTTATCTCGATATCGATCTTAAATATTACGATCTCAGCGTTGAAAAACGTGATGAGACCAATGACCAGATCACCATCGATTCCGCCGAAGCGATTAAAAATATGGTGTTGGCGTCAAATGCGCGACGATCACGCCGGATGAAGGCCGCGTTGAAGAATTTGGCCTGAAAGAAATGTGGCGCTCTCCAAACGGCACCATTCGAAACATCCTGGGTGGTACGATCTTCCGCCAGCCCATCATCATTAAAAACGTGCCGCGTCTGGTTCCAGGTTGGACCAAGCCGATTGTTATTGGCCGTCATGCTTATGGTGATCAATACCGCGCAACCGACTTTGTTTTCCCAAGCGCCGGTAAGCTGACCATGAGCTTCACGCCAAATGATGGCAGTGAGCCAATGAATTTCGAGGTGTTTGATGCGCCTGCTGGCGGCGTTGCCATGGCGATGTATAACCTCGACGAATCGATTATCGGGTTTGCGCGCGCCTGCATGAATTACGGCCTTGATCTTGGTTGGCCGGTTTACCTTTCAACCAAAAATACCATCCTTAAGCGTTATGATGGTCGTTTTATGGATCTCTTCGAAAAAGTCTTCCAAGAAGAGTTCAAAGACAAGTTCGAAGCTGCCGGCATCACCTACGAACATCGCCTGATTGACGATATGGTCGCGTGTGCGATGAAGTGGGAAGGCGGCTATGTTTGGGCGTGTAAAAACTATGACGGCGATGTGCAGTCTGACACGGTTGCGCAAGGTTTTGGATCGCTTGGCTTGATGACGTCAGTGTTGATGACGCCGGACGGGTAGACGGTGGAAGCAGAAGCTGCGCACGGTACAGTGACCCGTCACTATCGCCAGCACCAAGAAGGTAAAGAAACTTCGACCAATCCAATCGCGTCGATCTTTGCTTGGACCCGTGGTTTGCAATATCGTGGTAAATTCGATGATACGCCGGATGTTATTGGCTTTGCCGACGCGCTCGAAGAAGTTTGCATCGAAACCGTTGAATCCGGTCACATGACCAAAGATTTGGCGCTGTTGATCGGCCCGGATCAGTCTTGGCAAACCACTCAGCAGTTCCTCGGCAAACTTGACGAGAATTTGAAAGTCAAAATGGCGTAAAGCTGTTTTTAAAGCATTAAAGAAGCCTGCGCTGGAGATTTTCTGACGCAGGTTTTATTCGCGCTAAACCGCTTGACTATGGGGCGTTAGAGCCGTAAAAAGCGCGCTCCAAGACGAGGTGCTTCGAAACACCTCGTTTATTTAATTGAAATAAAAGGATTAAGCCCATGGCACGCCGTTGCGATGTCACCGGAAAAGGTGTTCAAACCGGGAATAACGTCAGCCACGCGCATAATAAGACGCGTCGCCGTTTTTTGCCGAATGTCCAAAAAATGACTTTGTTTTCCGACACGCTCGGCAAAGTTCGTTTGAAAGTATCTGCTGACGCTTTGCGCTCTATTGAGCATAAAGGTGGGCTCGATGCCTTTTTGCTGAATACCAGCAATTTGAAGCTCGCTCCTGAAGCGCTCAAACTAAAAAATCGTATTAAAAAAGCCCAAGCTAAAAAAGCCGCTTAACGGTTTACCTAACACCACTGCTAAGAAGCCCGCCATTTGGCGGGTTTTTTGTGGCGGAGTTTATTCAGTTACGCCCCAGCGTTTCCATAGGTCTGTGAGAGGGCCCGATCGATTTTTCAATTTTGGAATTCCCGCAAGTTTTATTAGAAGTTGTTCCATATATTTTGCGCCTGGTGTGAACGAACGTCGGACAAGGATGCGATGCGCGTAGATTTGATCGAAACGTTTAGAGACCAAAAGCTGTCCTTGAGCGCCTGGATGATCTTTGAGATAGCGATTGAGAAACATTTTTGTGACAACCGCGAGATCAATACGGTCGCGTAAAATGAGCTTGATGCTGCCGGCAATATTTTTATTTTTAAAGCTGGTGAAAAAATCTTGATTTCGGCCGGATTTTTTCAGGGTTATGTAGACTTCACCACCTTCCAAAAAAGTATGTGTTGCTTCTATCGGCAAACCACGTTGCAATCACTCCCAATTTGGATTCTCAAAAAACAACATATCAAAATTTTGGGCTTCAAAATCCTGATAGCGTCGCCGCGCTGTTGTTGGCACAAATGTGAAGCGGTATTGCTTTTGGTGCTGATTGAGGAGGTCAATGAGCTCAAGTGTCAGGCCGCGGGCTTTCATATTGCGATCAATATCGACAAAGGGTTGGAACTCATAGCCACCCACTTTGACGTCCTGGCGCGCGTGAGCATTCATTGATAGGGCGGCAATGAGAGGGTAAAGAAGTATAATAAATTTTATTTTGCGCATTTGGATAGAGCTCTGTAGATGTGTGAGTACTGTGTTATGTTTCTGTTATATTGGTGTATTTCAATGAAAATCAATCTAATTTTGACCTTATTTAGAGCATCGTGACGGCATTCCGACTTTCCCTCTTTTATGCCGCTTATTTTGCCATGGTTGGCATAACGCTGCCATTTTTCCCGGTGTGGCTGGAGGCCAAAGGGTTGGAGCCGGCCAATATTGGTATCGTAATAGGTTCAGCGACATTTGTCCGTGTGTTTTTTAATCCCTTCATTGCACATATTGCCGATCGCCGAGGCAGCCGCCAACCGATCATCGCACTTCTGGCCGTATGTTCCTTCTTTTTCTATGCGTTCTATTTTGTCAGCGATACGTTCTGGCCGATTTTGCTGGTGACGATCGTCTTTAGCTGCTGCTGGGGGGCGATGCAGCCTTTGGGCGAGAGCCTGACCATGCTGACGGCCAAGAGTGCTGGCTTTGAATACGGCCGCGTGAGGCTCTGGGGATCGTTGGCGTTTATTGTGACGGCGATAGTGGCGGGCCGGGTGCTTTCGGACAGGTCACCGGACGTCATATTAATTATGATCTTTGGGACCGTTGGTTTTATGGCCTTGGTGACACTTTTTCTGCCAAAAACACGGGCGTCAAAAGCGACTGGGAGCGGCTTTCCCATCGCGCCACTTATTCGCAACAAAGCCTTTCTGATGGTCTTAGTCGCCGCCGCCCTCATTCAGTCGAGCCATGCGGTTTATTATGGTTTCGGCACTCTTCATTGGCAGAAAGCAGGACTCTCGGACACCATGATCGGTGTGCTATGGGCGGAAGGTGTGGTGGCAGAAGTCATCTTATTTGCGGTTGGCGCTGCGGTGCTGCGATATTCGGGACCGATGCGCTTGATTATGTTAGGCGGCCTTGCCGGAGTGCTGCGATGGATTGGCACAGGACTGGATGACAGTTTGCCGGTATTGTTTATTTTGCAGGCGCTGCACGCTTTCACCTTTGGCGCGACCCATCTTGGGGTTATTCATTTTATCAATGACAAAGTGCCGGAAGAAATGTCAGCGACCGCGCTCAGTCTTTATTCAGCGGTCGTCATGGGGCTTGCCATGGGGTTGATGGTGATGGCGTCGGGCCACATATATGGTGCGTTTGGCGGGGCGGCCTATTTTGTTGTGGCTGGCATGGCGGCGTGTGGCGGCGTACTCGCGTTTATCGTACGGCGCACCAATATCCAAATTAGCGGAAACTAACAGCCGCTTTAGTGGGTGGTCAGTTTTCTCACCTTGCGCGAGGTTTCCTCATCAAACAGCTCGGTGAGATTCTGCATCATCGTGCCGCCCAATTCTTCGGCGTCATTAATGGTCACGGCGCGGCGATAATAGCGTGTTACATCATGACCAATACCGATGGCAGTAAGTTCGATCGGCGAGTGGAGTTCGATATAGTTGATGACGTCGCGCAAATGGCGCTCAAGATAATTCCCGGGATTAACTGACAACGTAGCATCATCGACCGGCGCGCCATCGGAGATCACCATCAAGATGCGGCGTTGTTCAGGGCGACCAATCAATCGATTGTAAGCCCATAGCAAGGCTTCACCGTCGATGTTTTCTTTGAGCAGGCCTTCGCGCAGCATCAGACCGAGATTTTTACGCGCCCGCCTCCAAGGTGCATCTGCGCCTTTATAGATAATGTGGCGGAGATCATTGAGACGGCCCGGATTGGCAGGTTTGCCGGCGGTGACCCATTCTTCACGGGCTTGGCCGCCTTTCCAGGCGCGTGTGGTAAAGCCGAGCACTTCGACTTTCACAGAACATCTTTCGAGTGTACGTGAAATAATGTCGGCGCTCATCGCGGCAACGGAGATTGGCCGGCCGCGCATGGAACCTGAATTGTCGATCAGCAAAGACACAACAGTATCCCGGAAATTAGATTCGTTTTCGACTTTGTAAGACAGCGGATGATGCGGATCGGTGACAACTCGTGAAAGCCGCCCCGCATCCAAAATGCCTTCTTCAAGATCGAATTCCCACCAGCGTTGCTGTTGCGCCATCAATTTCCGCTGCAAACGATTGGCGAGACGAGAAACGACGCCCTGCATGTGCGATAGTTGCTGGTCCAATTGAGCGCGCAGCCGTGTTAATTCTTCTGGCTCACATAAATCCTCGGCGGCGATGGTTTCGTCATGGACCATTGTGAAGGCTCGATAGGTCTCGACTTTGCCATCCGGAAAATCTGGACGTTGAGGCTGGCCACGCATTGAAGAAGAAGGGTCTTCTTCGGCATCTTCGCCGTCGGACATATCTTCCATGTCTTCTAAAGCGTCAGGGTCGAGGCCTTCAAAATCCATGTCTTCGCCCTCGCTGTCGTCTTGCTCGCCGTCTTGTTCGGCTTCGGCGCTATCGGGCTGATCCTGCTCATCGGTGTTGTCCTGATCGTCTTGTTCGCCTTGCTCACCTTCGCCGTCACCTTCTGATTCGGCTGGCAAATCAAGGTCTTCGAGAATATGACGAATTGTTTCGCCAAATTCCTCCTGATTGTGGAGGGAGTTTTTAAGATCGTTGATTTTTTTGCCAGCTTTGTCTTCGAGCCAGGATTTCCAGACCTCCATAAGCGGTTGGGCCGATTCAGGAGACGGCTGGCCTGTCAGTTTTTCACGTAACAGCATGCCAACCGCATCGGCGATATGCGCCTCTTCCCGGTCGGTGACGAGGTGGTAGCCTTTTTCTTTGCAGCGAGCTTCATGGAAATTGCCGAGATTTTTGGTGACGCCATCCAGAATACGGGTGCCGAGCGCCTCGACGCGGGCTTGTTCGGCAACGTCGAAAAGTTCAGCGCTATTGCCGCCCATCGGGCGTTGACGGTTATAGGTTTTGGCATCGTTGTAGCGAAGCCGAAGGGCTGCTGCATCGGCCTCGCCGCGCAATACATGCAAATCACTTTGACCGAAGGTGCGGGCAGGAGTCGGCAAACGCGCCTGACTGCCCTCTTCTGTTTGGGTCAAGCCATGGGCACCGGGTGCAAACGAGACCGTCACGTCATCCCGCGCCGCAACGGCTTTCACGGCAGCCTCGGTGACGCGTTTAATCAGGTCTTGGTTATCCTGGTCTCCCGACATTGGAGTTCCTTCAATCTCTAACGATTAAGAGAGTGTGACGTTTGCCGCAGATTCCGGCAGTTCTTCACCAAAGCAGCGCTGATAATACTCGGCAATGACAGGGCGTTCGACTTCGTCACATTTATTGAGGAAAGTCAGCCGGAAGGCAAAGCCCAAATCGCCAAAGATCTGGGTGTTTTCACCCCACATAATGACCGTTCTCGGCGACATCACTGTCGAAATATCTCCATTGATGAAACCCGAGCGCGTTAGGTCAGCCAGTTCGACCATTTTTTTGACGGTTTTTTGGCCTTCCTCCGTATTGTAGACCGGCACTTTCGCCAGGACGATTTCTTCCTCGGCTTCATGCGCGAGATAGTTCAGCGTGGTAACGATGTTCCAGCGGTCCATCTGACCCTGGTTGATCTGTTGCGTGCCGTGGTAAAGTCCGGTTGTGTCACCGAGGCCAACCGTATTTGAGGTCGAGAACAGCCGGAAATAATTATGCGGCTTGAGCACTTTACTTTGGTCGAGCAACGTCAATTTACCGTCAACTTCCAGCACCCGCTGGATGACAAACATCACATCGGGACGACCGGCATCATATTCGTCGAAGACCAAGGCAGCCGGATGTTGCAGACACCAAGGCAGAATTCCTTCTTTGAATACAGTGACTTGATGACCATCTTTCATCACAATCGCATCTTTGCCTATCAAATCGATACGGCTGATATGACTGTCTAAATTGACGCGGATACACGGCCAGTTGAGCCGTGAGGCGACCTGTTCAATATGAGTTGATTTACCGGTGCCGTGGTAACCTTGGATCATCACCCGGCGATTGTGGGCAAAGCCTGCCAGGATCGCCATTGTCGTATCGTGATCAAACCGGTAGGCGTCATCATGGATCGGTACATATTCGTTGCCTTCACTGAAGGCTGGGACTTCCATATCGGTATCAATGCCAAAAACCTGGCGCGCCGAAACGGTGATATCTGGGGCATCAAGCGGGAATACTCCCGCTTCTAATGAAGTGGTATCGCTCATCTTATTTTTTTTCCGATTTTAACTGTGATCAAAGTCCTAATGCCGGTCCGAAATTATTCGGGTGCTAGGCAATTCATAATCGTTTCGTAGGCCTCGTTGATCTGTTTGAACCTTTCTTCTGACTTCTTGTCACCGCCGGTAACATCAGGGTGGTAACGCTTAACCAGCAATTTATATCGTGTCTTGAGTTCCGCGATCGTCACGGATACCTCAAGATCTAATGTTGAGAGAGCTTTTCTCTCCTCCGCAGACAACGGCACCTTTGATGCTTTATTTGCAGAGCGTTTATAGGACGTCTCTTCGGTGAAAAAGCCAAAGGGATCGCTCAAATTTTCATAACCTGGTCCGAAATTATCGGGTCCAATATGGGCTTCTAAGGGGTCGTCAGCGGAAGTTCTACGACGCTCTCCAAGGGGCCATGTCGGTCTATTCCAAGTCATATCTGACCGAATAAGCTTATCAACTTGTTCATCAGACATGCCTTCATAATAGTTCCAAGACCTATTGTAAATGCGTACGTGCTCTAAACAAAACCAGCGATATTCACGAATTCGTTCCCGCGATTTCGGTGCGGGGTGCTCACCTTCCGAATCACAACTCGGCCAATCGCACATTTGAGTGCTCAATTCTGTCGCCCCATTGCCGAAGGGCGTAAATATATCGTCAGGATCGTAGGTCATAGCAGGCAATATGGTTGCATATTGAGAAGCTGACAAGCCTAGATCAAAATTAGAAACGCCCAAAAATCGCACTGTATTTTAGGAAATCCTGAAATTACCGCAAGTATTACCCTAGATATTAGAAAAATCGGAATTGACTCAGGACGAACGTCAAATAATATTCGGGCTATACCGAATTTTAGGCTATCCTAAATTTTGGAGCCTTGGTATATTAGAATTTGTTGAAAGTGGGAATTATTAGTAAATTTTTCTTGTAATTTGAGTACGGTGATACCACATTCATTACAATACCGAAATAAAGATTGCGTTTTGCAGTTAAGAATTTCCCAAAAGGGAATGTTTGGCACTTAGGGAACAGCCAAAGTAGACAGGTTAATCTAGCCATAAAGTTGAAAAAAATGACACATGAATATGTACGCAAGAATGTAACCATCCAGGGCCATCGCACCAGCATGAGCCTTGAAAAAGCAATTTGGTCTGGTCTCGAAGAAATTTGTGAGCGTGAGGAAGTAAGCTTCAATCAATTATGTTCTTTGATTGATCGCTCACGTGAAACCACCAGCCGGACATCTGCCGTTCGCACTTTCATCGTGAATTATTACCGCCATATTGCCGGTAAATATTCCGATAGCGTTGATCGCAAAGTAGGTGTTGAATTGGAAACCATCGCTATAAAAAACGATTAGCGATTCCTTCCTAAATCTATTTTAAGTCGTCTCCCTCGTAATAGTCCGGCCACATGCGCTGGACTATTGGACCGTCTGCGGCAAAGGCGTGGCAGGTATCCACTATGGCTGGCCGCTTTTCAGGCTTGTCGTCGTGAGTTTTACTCACGTGAATCTTCCTAGGAACGATGGACTGATAGGCTGTTGTAGCGAGGGGGCCAATGAGAAGTTGGTTAATGTGGGTGCAGCCTTTAACGCCGCCAATCGCTTTTTGGACATTGCGCGTCCAGCCGGTGGTGATTTTTAATCCGATCAGCGCTTTGACGCCATCCGTAATATTGGGGCAAATGTGAAAAGGCCCTTGTTCGGTCGACGCTTCGGCATCCTGTACGACTAGATCGTTATCGACTGTGAGGCGGACGAGCATGTCATGAACCGGCGTGCCAGCACCGACCAATCCCCGGTCCTGGTTCTCAAAACTGTAGGTTTTTGTGTCCGTGATCCGGCCTTCTATGTCCCACAAGCCATCATCACGCTCATATCCGATGCAGCGTATTTCACGGGTGTGAATATGGTTCCGTTTTACCGGCGGCGATAATGGCATGGTTGACCTCCCTGAGCCTTCCGGGCGCTACGATCTGTCGCCACGGTCACTGTGAAGGGCGGTTTTAGGTCAATATTGACTGGAGGTCAATTCTAAGAATTAAGCAGACGCTATACGTTTGCTCCATAACCGGTATCAAATATGAAGGCTTCACGTTGACGCACATCTTCTTCTAACTGGTCTTTGGCGGCCGCATACAGATCGCGAATTGAAACGATGCCGACGATTTTATCGTCTGCGACAACGGGAAGGTGGCGATATCCGCGCATCCGCATCAATTCCAGCGCATTGACCGGCGAATCATCCGGTGCCAGAACGTCCGGATTGGCCGTCATAATCTGAGATATCGGAGTGTTATCCGGATCCAGACTACCAGCCAACACCTTAGCCGTTAGATCGCGTTCGGTGACGATGCCAACAAGCTTTTCGCCATCGGCAATGAGAACAGCGCTAATATGATTGGTGCCCATTAACTTGGCAGCTTCGCGGGCGGTGCCGGTTTCCGGCAGCGTTTGTAACGTTTGATTGTCAACAATGTCAGGAATAATTTTACCTGTCATAGCCCCTCTCCTTTTTTTGTGAGAAAACGGTCTATTAATAGTGATGGCAAAAAGTATAACTCAACTGATTTCATATTTGTAGAGAGAGATGTAATAAATTGCTAATTTGCTGAAAATTCTGCCAATTGTGGTGGGGTTATGCGAATCGCCGTAATTTGATGGCGTTGGCGGCGCATGATATCGAATCTCAAGCCATAGTACATAAATGCCTGACCAACCTTCGGAATGCGCCTGGATTCATGAAGAATAAGGCCCGCGATTGTTGCAGCTTCTTCATCAGGTAAGTTCCACTCGAACTGGCGATTGAGATCACGGATGGTGAAACTGCCATCAACGATATAGGAGCCATCCGACTGCGGCCTCAGACCCGGCACGCTGATATCATGCTCATCGGCAATATCGCCGACGATTTCTTCTAATATATCTTCGAGCGTTACGACACCTTGAAGACTGCCATATTCGTCAATCACCAAAGCAAAATGTTCATGCCGGTCGCGGAAAGCCTGTAATTGATCCAGCAGAGGTGTCGTTTCAGGTACAAACCACGCATCCGCAGCCAGTGCTTCGACATCAATATCAAAGCTGCCGCCATGTTGATGAATAGCGCGCAAAACCTCTTTGGCATGTATAACGCCGATGACATTGTCGGGCTGATCTCGCCACAACGGCATGCGAGTGTAGGGGCTGGCAAGAACTTCAGCGACAATTTCTGCGGCCGGTTCATCGGCATTTATCATCGCGACTGTTTTGCGGTGCACCATAATTTCGCCGACTTCCACCTCTGCCAGATCGAGCACACTTCTGAGCATGGCGCGTTCATGCTGAACTGTTTTATCGTCATCTTCTTCGCTTTGATGGAGGTCAATGGCACCCCGTAATTCATCGGTTTTTGAAATGAAGTCTTCACCGCTGTGGAGACGAATACCAAATATACGCAAAGTGATCCGAACCATCCATTGGGTCGCAAATGTAATCGGCGACAGCACAAATACCAAAGGTCGGATGATCGGGGCAATTTGCAAAGCCGTTCGATCGGCATTTTGTAGCGCGTAGGTTTTGGGTAGGATTTCGGCAAACATGACCACAAGGGCGGTCATGATGATTGTCGCATAAGCGATACCCGCTTCACCAAACATGGCAATAAGGATGCTGGTCGCGAGGGCTGAAGCCAGGATATTGACCAGATTATTGCCAATTAGGATGGCACCGATAAGCCGTCCTTTTCCTTCTTGGAGTTTGTTCACGGTTTTAGCGCGTTCATTGCCCTTGTTTTCAAGCTGGTGCATGAGCGGGCGTGATGCCCTGGTCAAAGCCGTCTCGGAGCCTGAGAAAAAAGCCGATAAAACCAGTAAAACAGCGATAGAAACGATAACGGTTAGCATAACAGTTTCCAGTTAATCTTGCTTGATTGCATTATCCACGATGTGGCGGGCATCATCCATATTAATATCCCGGGCAATGAACGCGCCGCCGATGCCCTTAGCCAAAATGAATGTCACCTTTCCATTTTCGACTTTTTTATCAGACTGCATATGGTCGAGCAGGGCATCCGTATCCCAAGAAACCCCATTAATGTCAGTTGGGCGAGTCGGCAGACCGACGGCGGCATAATGCGCTCGGGTGCGATCCGCATCGCTTTTTGAGCACAATCCCAAATGCGCGGATAGATCAAACGCCATGCAGATGCCAAGACCGACCGATTCACCGTGCAATAACGTGTCGTTAAATCCGGTTTCGGCTTCCAATGTATGACCAAAGGTGTGGCCAAGATTAAGCAACGCCCGAACCCCTTGCTCTGTTTCATCTTCAGCGACGATCTTAGCTTTTGATTGGCAACTGATGAGGACTGCCTTACGGCGGTGCTCTTTATTCCCATTGCAAAGCGCAATACCAGTTTCCTCAAGCCATTCAAAAAATTTAAGATCATTGATCAGGCCGTATTTAGCGACTTCAGCGTAGCCTGCCAGAACTTCTCTTTTCGGCAGGCTATCCAAGGTATCGATATCGGCAAGAACCAATCGTGGTTGATAAAAGGCGCCGATCAAATTTTTGCCATGCCGGGTGTTGATGCCGGTTTTCCCGCCGACTGAGCTATCGACTTGCGATAATAGTGTTGTCGGAATTTGGACAAAGTCGATGCCGCGCAAAACCGACGCGGCTGCATAACCGGTAAGATCACCGATGACGCCGCCACCAAGCGCAATAAGCGCACATTTTCGGTCAATCTTTAGGTCTAGAATTTGATCGATCAATTGTTCGAAATGGCTGATGCTTTTGGTCTGTTCGCCAGCCGGCAGAATAATGCTTTCAGAGGTCAAGCCCTCTGATTCCAGGGATTTTTCCAAACTGTTCAAATAAAGCGGCGCGACGTTTTCATCGGTTACGATAATGACCCGCTTGGCACGAATGACCGGTTTGATCAGGCTGCCAGCCTGACTTAAAAGGTCACTGCCGACATGGATGTCGTAACTCCTGTCGCCCAATTCGACTGTTAATGTATCATAGGCACTCATTTGGAGGTCTCGGCTTCCATTTGGTGTTCGATTAATTCCGTCATAATCCTCTTTGCCGTTTCCGGTGCGGGTTCATCACTCACATCAATGACAAAGTCTGCACTAGCATAAACTGGGTAGCGTTCATCTATCAATTTCGACAAAATTGCGCGGCCATTTCCTTTGTTCAATAACGGTCGTCCGCTACGGCGTTCGGTTCGGCGCACCAATAAATCAAGGTCTGCCCTCAGCCAAACAGCCGCACCATGGTCTGCGATTTCTTTGCGAATATCTTCATTCATATACGCACCGCCGCCGGTAGCGAGAACGGCCGGTTTTGCGCCTAATATTCTTTGAATGACCCGACGTTCGCCATCTCTGAAATAATCTTCGCCAAAGCGGTCAAAAATTTCCTGGATCGAGCATCCCGCGGCTTTTTCAATTTCTGAATCGGCATCGATAAACGGCAGGCCGAAAGAAGACGCAATAATGCGCCCCAATTTGGTTTTTCCGGCTCCCATAAGGCCGACAAGGACAATAAATTTACCTTGCATCCAATCGGGCAAGTCGATTATTTCTTGGTTCATAAGAGTTCTTTATCATGTTATTTGGTTTTTGGGGCGTTTTGGCACGTTTTATTGCCGAAAAATTGCCATAGTTTGAAAATATCCTAAAAAAATAAACTTTTTTGAGGCTGGTAATGGCGGTCCTAAATAACTAAAAGAGCTTAAATATAGTCGATTCGCCAGTTTACGGAGCATTTGAGGGTATGAAAAGTTTGTCGCGTATCATAGTTATCATGGTTGTTGGATTAATTGCAGGAACCGCTATATTTTTATCCACATGGGATATTCCGGCGCCCGTAGCTAAAGTAGAAAAAGTTATTTCGAATGAAAGATTCCAGAAGTAGAAAAATGCTAAAAAAAGCCCGAGGTAAAAACGTTGTTTCTATAAGTTTGTTGAGCTTGCTCCTGATGGCGGGAAGTACTCCTTCGGCTATTGCCCAAACGCCAACCCAACTGCCAGCACCTGCTCCAAAACAATTGTCGCCCGCCAAAGTATTAGCACCATCGCCAGTTCTAACAAACCTCCAGCCGACAATGCCGTCTGCCATCCAGCCAACGACATTGGCACCGCCTCCGTCGATACGGGCGCGCGTGCCTCTGAAAATTAATGTTGAGGAATTGCAGGAAATAGATAGCGATTCTGTTGGCACATTGACGGCAGAGCAGGGCGGCTTTGGCATTAATATGTGGGAAGGAACATCGCGTTCCTTGGTCGAAAAACTTCTCCCTAAATTGCCGGTTAATTCGTCATCGCGCACGATGCGCGATTTGATGCGTCGATTGTTATTGAGTGCAGCAACGGCACCTGGAAGCGTAAATCCGCTTGATAATCAACTTGCCTCTGCCCAAATCGGAGCCGCGCCGGTTTTGGCTCCGCCCGCGAAAAAAGTAGGCGAATCGGGGAAAATATTGGCAATGCGGATAGAGCGTTTGTCGGCAATGGGTGATGTCGCCGCGGTCGACAGTTTACTGAAAGTGGCTCCGGGCCGCGATACTGATTATGCGTTGTTAAAAGCCGAGACCGACGTTCTGTTCCTGTCCAATGATAACGCGCGCGCCTGTCCATTGATTGCCAGTCAAATTCGAAATATCGATACACCTTATTGGCAAAAAGCTTTCATCTATTGCCAGGTGCTGGCAGGAGAGCATGACAAAGCTAGTCTCGGTGCCGATATGTTACGGGAAACCGGCGATAAAGATGAGGTGTTCTTTGGTCTCATCAATACGCTGACAGATGTCGAGAAGTTCAAGCTCACCAGTTTGAAAAATCCGACCCCGTTGCATTTCTCAATGATCAGGGCGGCTAAAGTAAAATTACCAAAAGATGTGACGTCCTCCAACAATCCCGCTGTGCTTAAAACCATTGCAACCAGCCCCAATGCAGAAGCCGCTTTACGCATTGATGCGGCAGAACGGGCTGAGGCAATGGGTGCTCTTGATACAGATGTGTTGCGTCAGCTTTATGCCGGCGTGACCTTTACCAAGGAAACGCTGGATACCGCTTTGTCCCAGGCAAGCATCGAACGCACTTCATTGAGCCGGGCGTTGCTGTACCGCAAAGCGCTGGTTGAAAGCATTGCGACGGCGAAAGCAGAAATTTTGGCACAAGTCTTTAAATTAGCGCGTGAAGGCGGATTGTTTCAATCAATGGCACGCGTTTACCACCGCATTTTAAAAGACTTACCGGCGACACAGGATCTCGTATGGTTTGCGCCAGAAGCTGCCCGCGCCTTATTGGCCGCTGGCGACGGAGCTTCCGCTGAAATCTGGTTCAATGTATTGCGCACGACAGGCATTGTAGATGAAAAG
>Ga0209554_1001100_pt1 | contig 21303 bp, 17 predicted proteins | sample MarorgKNORR_S2LV_5_FD_188221 | JGI IMG/M metagenome (GOLD analysis project Ga0209554, IMG submission 188221) | Marine microbial communities from the Southern Atlantic Ocean, analyzing organic carbon cycling - Bottom_A/KNORR_S2/LV (SPAdes) (version 2) | ecosystem: Environmental > Aquatic > Marine...
GGTGATGCGCCTTCTCAGGGTCGTAGATGGAGCGCTCGGACGGTGCCAGGCCCCCGACCCCACCAGCGACCGCCAACCCCGGAAATGACAAACCTCCCGAACCGCGTGGGTTCGGGAGGTTCCGATGTCTCGCGACATCACATCGAGCGGGTGAAGGGAATCGAACCCTCATCATCAGCTTGGAAGGCTGAGGTTCTAGCCGTTGAACTACACCCGCGGCGCCGCCGATCGTACCGGCCCGGCTTCGGCGGGGGCCGCCTAGCCTCCGGGTGATGGAATCCAGGGGATCCGCGGGCATGCACGAGTTCGACCAGGAGAGCGACGACCTGATCCAGTCGGTGTTCCGCTACGCCCTCGACCGGATCAAGAACGAGCCCCCTCTCGACGGCCCCCTTTCCGAGGCCGAGCTCACCGCCCTCGTGGGCCAGACCGTCACACCCGAGGGACTCGGCGGCGTCGAGGCCCTGCGCCGCTACACCGAGCACCTGGCCCCCGCCAGCATCTCCGCCGACAACCCCCGCTACCTGGCCTTCGTCCCCGGGGCTCCGACCAAGGCGGCCGCCGTGTTCGACCTCGTGATCGGCGCCTCGTCGCTGTGTGGCTCGACCTGGCTGGATGGAGCCGGCATGGTCTTCGCCGAGAATCAGGCGCTGCGCTGGATCGCCGACCTCGCGGGCATGCCCGAATCGGCCGGGGGCTGCTTCGTCACCGGGGGAACCATCGGCAACCTGTCGGCCCTGGTCGCCGCCCGCCATGATGCCAACGCGAAGCGGTCAGAGGCCGGCCTCGACCGGCCCACACGCTGGGTCATGGTCGCCTCCGAGGGCACCCACTCGTCCATCGACTCCGCCGCCAACGTGATGGACGTCGATGTGGTTCTCGCCAACGCTGACGACTCCCGCAGGCTTCGGGGCGATGCGGTGGCCGCGGCAATCGCCGGCCGACCCGAGGGCACCGAGGTGTTCGCCGTGGTCGCCACGGCCGGAACCACGAACCTGGGCATCGTCGATGATCTCGAGGGGATCGCCGATGCGTGTGCGTCGGCCGGCGTCTGGATGCACGTCGATGGCGCCTACGGCGGCGCGGCGATGGCAGCACCCTCGGTCAGGCACCGCTTCGACGGCATCGAACGCTGCGATTCGCTCGTCGTCGATCCCCACAAGTGGCTGTTCTCGCCGTTCGACTGTGCGGCCCTGCTGTACCGCAACCCGGAGGTGGCCCGTGCGGCCCATCGGCAACACGCCGGCTATCTCGATCCGATCATCGACGACACGGTCTGGAACCCGTGCGACTACGCCCACGTGCTGACCCGCCGGGCACGGGGCATGCCCTTCTGGTTCTCGCTGGCGGTCCATGGCACCGACGCCTACCGCGACGCCATCGAGGGCACGCTCGAGGTCGCCCGGGCGACGAGGGAGATGGTGGTCGACGCCGAGTACCTCGAACTCATCGTCGAACCGGAGCTCTCGGTGGTAGCGTTTCGGCGCACCGGCTGGGACCTCGCTGACTACCAGCAGTGGTGCGATCGCCTCCTCGCCGAGGGAATGGCGTTGCTCACGCCGACGACCGTCGATGACGAGCCGGCCATGCGTGTCTGCATCATCAACCCGCGCACGACCGTCGACGACCTCGCCATGATCCTCGCCACGCTCGCCTGATGGGCGGAGGAGCCACCGGCGGGGGAGCGATAACCGACGTTCCGGTGGGAAATCGGCCGACCTGCCTGTCAGGGGCCACCAGTACACTCGCTCCACTGTGAAGTCTCTCTCGCTGCGCCGACGCAAGACCAAGGACACGACGACCGACGCCGATGCGGCGAACGCGTCGCCAGATTCGGCGAACGCCGCGGCCGCCGTGCCCGACGCTGCCCCTCCGACGGCCGAGGTCGCCGGCCCCGTGCCCGACGCCGTCACGACCACGCTCGAGACCCTCGACGGCGATCGCGTCAAGTTGACCGTCACCGTCCACGAGGCCGAGTTCGAGCGTGCGGTCGACAAGGCATTCCGCAAGCTGGCCCACGAGATCCGGATGCCGGGCTTCCGCCCCGGCAAGGCGCCCCGCCGGTTGCTCGAGACCCGGCTGGGCTCCGCCGCCGGCCGCCACGAGGCCATCCAGGAGGCCGTCCCCGGCTACTACCGTACGGCGATCGTCGAAAACGACATCGACGCGATCGACGGCCCGTCACTCGAGATCACCTCGGGCGAAGAGGCCGGCAACCTCGTCTTCGATGCCGTGGTGCCCGTCCGGCCACAGGTGACCGTCAGCGGCTACGCCTCCCTCCAGGTCGAGGTTCCCTCTCCGACGGCCAGCGACGACGACATCACCACCCAGATCGACGCCCTCCGGCGCCAGCACGGCACCCTCGAGGTGGTCGAGCGTCCCGCAGAGGACGGCGATCGGGTCACCATCGACATCGAGGGCAGCCACGACGGTGAGCTCGTCGAGGGACTGACCGCAACCGACTACCTCTACGAGGTCGGCACGGGCGCCGTCGTCGACGAGATCGACGAGAACCTCCGTGGCGCATCGACCGGCGACGTCCTGGAGTTCGACGCCGACCATCCCCAGGAAGAGGGCAGCCTCCACCTCCACGTCGTCGTCAAGGAAGTGCAGGCCATGGTGCTCCCCGAGGCGGACGACGCCTTCGCCGCCGAGACCTCCGAGTTCCCAACCATCGACGAGCTGACCGACGACCTGCGGGCGCGTATCACCACGATGAAGCAGGCGCAGGCAGCGGTCATGGCCCGGGAGCACACCGCCCGGGCGGTCGCCGCACTGGTCACCGACGAGGTACCTGCCTCCCTGGTCGAGTCGGCCACCGACGACCGCATCCGCGACATGGCGATGCGGATGGCTCAGCAGGGCCTCGACTTCGCCCGCTGGATCGAGGCCACGGGACAGGACACCGCCACGATGCGCGAGGGCTTCCGCGAGGAGGCGGGGTTGTCGGCCCGTGTCGATCTGGGCCTGCGGGCGGTTGCCACTGCCGAGGGCATCGAAGCCGACGAATCCGACGTCGATGCGCACCTCGGCCTGATGGCGGCACAGGCGGATCGGCCCGCGGCCGACCTCGACGAACTCCGCGTCGAGATGGCGGGTGCCGGCCACCTCCTCGAGCTTCGTGCCGACCTTCGCAAGCAGGCGGCCCTGGACTGGGTGTTCGAGCGGGCCGAGTTCGTCGACGAGGAGGGCAATGCGGTCGATCGCGCCGACCTCGAGCCGCCAGAGCCCGAGATCGTGATCCCCGGAGTCGGGGTGCTCGAAGACGAGGGGGGCCTCCTTGAAGACGGCTTACTCGAAGATGGCTTGCTCGATACCACCACCACAGACTCAGACACGGACTCCGACACGGACTCCGACACGGACTCAGACACGGACTCCGACACGGACTCCGGCACGGACTCCGGCACGGACTCCGGCACGGACTCCGGCACGGACTCCGACTCCGACTCCGACACCGACTCCCACACCACCACCGACACCGAACAGGAAACCAGCGCATGACCTTGGCTGATCTTCGCGTGCACAACTACCTCGTGCCGACCGTGGTCGAACAGACCAGCCGGGGCGAGCGGGCGTACGACCTCTATTCGCGGCTGTTGAAGGAGAACATCATCTTCATCGGCACCCCGATCGACGACATCACCGCCAACCTGATCTGCGCCCAGATGCTGCACCTCGAGTCGGAGAACCCCGATCGCGACATCAGTCTCTACATCAACTCGCCCGGCGGCGACATCAACGGTCTGTTCGCCATCTACGACACGATGCAGTACATCAAGCCCGACATCACCACCATCTGCTTCGGGCAGGCGGCTTCCGCAGCCGCGGTGCTGTTGGCGGCGGGCACGAAGGGAAAGCGCCTCGCCCTGCCGCATTCCCGGGTCCTGATCCACCAGCCCTATGCCGGTGCCCAGGGTCAGGTGTCCGACATTGAGTTGGCCTCGAAGGAGATCCAGCGCCTCAAGACCCAACTGGAGGAAATCTTGGCACACCACACCGGACAGAGCGTCGAGCGCATCAACAAAGACACCGACCGCGACTACGTCATGACCGCCGCCGAGGCCAAGGAGTACGGGATCATCGACGAGGTCATCGAGACCCGGAACGTGGCCGACCGGAGCGGACCCATCGCCGCAGTGAAGTAGCGCCCGGAAACCAGCGCCCGGAAACCAGCGCCCGGAAACCAGCGCCCGGAAACCAGCGCCCGAAGTGAATCGACACGATCGGTGGGGCGCCACCAAGTAGGGTCGGGGTTCGGGCCCGGAGAGACCGAGAGGGGGAGAGCACGTGGCGAAGTTCGGCGAAGGGGGCGAGTTCCTCAAGTGCTCCTTCTGTGGCAAGACGCAGAAGCAGGTGCGCAAGCTCATCGCCGGCCCTGGCGTCTACATCTGCGACGAGTGCATCGAACTCTGCAACGAGATCATCGAAGAAGAGTTCTCCGAGCCCAGCGACGTCTCGTTCGGCGAGCTTCCCCGGCCCCGGGAGATCTTCGCCTTCCTCGACGACTACATCGTCGGCCAGGAACAGGCTAAGAAGATCCTCTCGGTGGCGGTCTACAACCACTACAAGCGGGTGCAGGTCGATCGACTGCCCGGCGACGACGTCGAGTTGTCCAAGTCCAACATCCTGCTGATCGGCCCGACTGGTTGCGGCAAGACCCTGATGGCCCAGACCCTCGCCCGCATGCTCGACGTGCCGTTCGCCATCGCCGACGCCACCGCCCTCACCGAGGCCGGCTACGTGGGCGAGGACGTCGAGAACATCCTGCTGAAGCTCATCCAGGCGGCCGACTACGACATCAAGAAGGCCGAGAGCGGCATCATCTACATCGACGAGATCGACAAGGTCGCTCGGAAGAGCGAGAACCCGTCGATCACCCGCGATGTCTCGGGCGAAGGCGTCCAACAGGCCCTGCTGAAGATCCTCGAGGGAACCACGGCTGCCGTGCCTCCCCAGGGGGGACGCAAGCATCCCCACCAGGAGTTTCTGCAGATCGACACCACCAACATCCTGTTCATCTGCGGCGGTGCCTTCGCCGGACTGGAACAGTTGATCGAAAGCCGGCTGGGTGGCGCCAGCGTCGGCTTCGGAGCCGACATCCGAGCCCGTGGTGAGAAGAACCTCGGGGCACTGTTCGCCGGCGTGCGTCCCGAGGACCTCGTGAAATACGGCTTGATCCCCGAGTTCGTCGGGCGTTTGCCGGTGACCGGCACCGTCGACAGCCTCGACGTCGAAGCCCTGATCCAGATCCTGATCGAGCCCAAGAACGCCCTGGTGAAGCAGTACCAGAAGATCTTCGAGTTCGAGGACGCCGAACTCGAGTTCACCGAGGAGGCCCTGGCGACCATCGCCGCTGAGGCCCTCGAGCGGGGGACCGGGGCACGAGGGCTGCGGGCCATCCTCGAGGAGGTGCTCCTCGAGGTGATGTTCGACCTTCCGGGCCAATCCGGCGGGTTCCGGGTCCTCGTCGACGAGGCCTGTGTCAGTGGGCGCGAGATGCCCGAGGTCGTATCGACTGCCGATCCGCAGTCTGACCGCGCCGCCTCCTGATCCGGGCGCGGACCCGAGACGACGGCACGCGCATGGACTATCCCGATGCGCTGCGGTTCCTGGACCGACACGTCAACCTCGAAGCCACGGCCGGGCGCGTCCACGGCCTGAGCCTCGATGCCATGCGTGGGCTGGTGGCCTGCATGGGGGATCCGCAGCAGGACGTGCGGAGCATCCACATCACAGGCACCAATGGCAAGGGCTCGGTGGCGGCCATCGCGGCGTCTCTGCTTGGTGCCCTCGGCCTGCGCGTCGGTACGTACAGCAGCCCGCACGTCGACACGATTCGTGAACGGCTCGCCATCGACGGTGCGTTGATCGACGAGGAGCAGTTCGGAACCCTGGTCGGCGGCCTTGTCCACTACGCCGATGTGGCCCCTGAGACACCGTCCTACTTCGAACTCCTGACCGCTGCAGCCCTGCTCTGGTTCGCCGACGAGGCCGTGGACGTGGCCGTGGTCGAGGTCGGCATGCTCGGACGGTTCGACGCCACCAACGTGATCGACAGCGAGGTCGCCGTTGTGACCAACATCGGCCGGGACCACACCGATGGCCAGGGTGACTGGCGGCGTGCCATCGCCGGAGAGAAGGCGGGGATCGCCAGAAAGGGACGACCGCTGGTGTTGGGTGAGACGGCGATCGACGTCCGGGACCTCTTCCTCGCCGAGGGTCCCGACCCGCTGCTTGAGAGGGAGCAGGACTTCGGCGTCACGGCGGCACGGATCGCCGTCGGTGGCCAGCAGGTCGACCTGTTCGGCCCACACGCCAGATACGACGAGGTCTTCCTGTCGCTCCACGGCGCCCACCAGGCGGACAACGCAGCCGCCGCTCTGGCTGCCGTCGAGGCATTCATCGGTGCTCCGCTGGGCGATGAGGTGGTGGAGCAGGGCCTGGGAAGCGTCCGGCTGCCAGGCCGACTCGAGGTAGCCGCCACCGGACCCCTGGTGCTCCTCGACGGTGCCCACAATCCTGAGGCGGCACGAGCGGTGGCGGTGGCCGTGCCGGAACTCTTCTTCGAGGGGAGTGCCATCGGGCGACGGATCCTGGTGGTCGGCGCCCTCGGTCCGAGGGAGCCCTCGGAGGTGCTCGCCGAACTGGCGGCGCTGGCCCCTGAGCTGGTCGTGACCTGCACGGCACCGTCGCCTCGGGCAATTGCCGCCGATCGGTTGGCCGAATTGGCCAGAGGACTGGGCCTCGATGCCGAAGCGGTTGCCGATGTCGGCGACGCCGTCCGCCTCGCGGTGACCCTTGCCGACGACGACGACCTGATCCTCGTGACCGGCTCGTTCTACGTGCTCGCCGCAGCGAGGGAGGCACTCGCAGAGATCCGCGAGGAGACCAGCTGAGGTCTCGGGAGTTCGGGAGTTCGGGAGTTCTGGAGTTCGGGTACTCGGGAGTTCGGGAGTTCTGGAGTTCGGGTGCTCGGGAGTTCGGGAGTTCGGGTGCTCGGGAGCCCGGGAGCTGCCGGCTGGAATCCCGGACGGCGCCCGTAGCCTTCCGGCGCATGGACCGCACCCTCGTCATCTGCAAGCCCGACGCCGTCGAACGTGGCCTCGTCGGGGAGATCATCGGCCGCCTGGAACGCAAGGGTCTCCGACTGGCGGCCATCGAACTGCGCACCCTCGACGCCGACACGCTCGGCCGCCACTACGAAGAGCACGTCGACAAGCCCTTCTACGGCGACCTCGTGGCGTTCATGTCCCGGGGTCCCGTCGTGGCCATGGTCGTGGAGGGCCCGAGCGACACCTTCGCCGTGGTGCGTACCCTCATGGGTGCCACGGACCCGACCAAGGCGGCACCCGGCACGATCCGCGGCGACTACGGCCTGCTTGTCACCGAGAACCTGGTGCACGGCTCCGATGCCATCGAGTCGTCCGAGCGCGAGATCGGCATCTTCTTCCCCGGAGCCTGAATCCGCAGCGGGGGCCTTGGGCGCCTGCACCGACCGATCGCAGGGCCCGCGACGGATCCCAGACCCGAAATCCCACAGGACGCGCGTTCGGTGACGCCTTTCCGTGGTCAATCGTGCGCTGAGAGTGGCGAAGTCGTGACGAACGCGTTACGTTTCCGGTACGACCGATGGGGAATCGCCGCTAACCGTGACCCTCCCGGTCCGTCACGCGTGTTCACGCGCGCGACCAGACCCTTGACCTCGCTCACGATGAGCCGGATACCGGGACGACCAGGAAAGACCAGGGACAGTCGATGCCCGCAGGAAACAGGCGAGGAGGCGGCCCGGTCCTCGGGGGACGCGATATCGCCGTCGACCTGGGCACCTCCAACACCCTCATCTACGTCCGGGGCGAGGGCATCGTGCTGGACGAGCCGTCGGTGGTCGCCATCGACGTCCTGACCGGCACCCTGCTGGCGGTGGGCGCCGAGGCCAAGCGGATGATCGGCCGCACACCCAGCAACATCCAGGCCACCCGCCCCCTCAAGGACGGCGTCATCGCAGACTTCGACGTCTGCGAGAAGATGCTCCGCTATTTCATCCAGCAGGTCCACCGGCGACGCTGGTCGAAGCCGCGCATGGTGATCTGCGTCCCATCAGGCGTCACCGGCGTCGAGCGCAGGGCGGTCCAGGAGGCCGCCGAGTACGCCGGTGCCCGGCCCCCCGCCTACATCATCGAAGAGCCCATGGCAGCGGCCATCGGTGCCGGGCTCCCCGTGGCCTCTCCGATCGGCAGCATGATCGTCGACATCGGTGGCGGAACGACCGAGGTGGCGGTCCTGTCGCTGGGCGGCGTCGTCGTCAGCCAGTCGTCGCGTGTGGGTGGCGACGAACTCGACGAAGCCATCCTGCAGTACCTGAAAAAGGAGCACGGAATCGCCACCGGCTCCCGGACGGCCGAGGAGATCAAGATGGCACTCGGCTCCGCCGCTCCACTGGTCAACGAGGTGCGCGCCGAGATTCGCGGCCGTGACCTCCTCACCGGGTTGCCACGTACCCTCGAGATCAACACGCGCGAGATCCGCGAGGCCATCGAGGAGCGGGTCGCCGACATCGTCGATGCGATCAAGGTCACCCTCGATCGGACGCCCCCGGAACTGGCCGCCGACATCATGGAGCGGGGCATCACCCTGTCCGGCGGCGGCTCCCTGCTCAACGGGCTGACCCAGCGCATCCGGGCCGAGACCGGGATGCCGGTCTGGATGGCCCCGGACCCACGCCTCTCGGTGGTCCTGGGTGCCGGTCGGGCGCTCGAGGAGTTCGGGACCTTCGGCGACGTCATCTTCGACGACACCCCGGCGTAGCCCGTGGCCGCGCCTCGGCCCGCCGAGCGGCCCCGCCCGACGCTGCTCCTCCTGGTCGCAGCGGCCCTCACCCTCCTGACCCTGCACATTCGCGGTAGCCAGCCGCTGGATGCCTTTCAACAGGGAGTGCGTGACATCCTCGAACCGTTGCGAACGGTCACGGACACCGCCACGGACCCGTTGCAGACGGCATGGAGCGGAGTCTTCGGCTACGAGAGGCTGCGCGCCGAGAACGAACGCCTGGCCGTCGAGTTGGCACGCCTCCGGGGGCGTTCGATGTCCGACGATGCGGATCGTGAGCTCCTCGAGCGTCTGCTCGGCGAGATCGGTCTCGACTACATGCGGCTCGAAACGGTCGTGGTCCGCATCCTGGGCACGCCCCCCGGCAACTTCGGCACCCATCGCATCGAGGTCGATGCCGGCAGCGACGACGGCCTGCGCCCCGGGCTGGCGGTCATCACCGGCGCCGGCCTGGTCGGCCGCCTGCAGGACGTCGATCGATCGCGGTCGACGGTGATCCTGGCGACCCACCCGGAGTTCCTCGTGGGCGTGCGTCTGGTCGCATCGCAGGACGAGGGGCTGGCCCGAGGCACCGGGCGGGGGACCCTCAGGATCGAGGCCGGGATCCGACTCGATGCCGACATCAGCTGGAACGAGGTCGTGGTCACCAGTGGAGGACGCAGCCTCCTGCCGCCCGACATTCCCGTCGGACGCGTGATCGACCCGGATGAAGACGCCGAGTACGAGCGCAGCGTCGTCATCGACCTGGCCGCCGACCTCGAAAGCCTCAGCTTCCTCAATGTCGTGCTGGCGCCACCCGAGAGCGATCCACTCGGCGTGGAATCGGCCCCGATCGGGGACCCGCCCTCGTGAACCCCCGGCTGCGGGTGCTGCTGGTCCTCGTGACAGCCGTGGCACTGGAGGGGAGCCTCCTCGACGAACTGCGCATCGGCGGCGTGGCGGTCGAACTGCTCCTCCTCGTCGCCGTGCTGACGGGCTACCACGGTGGCCCCGAACGAGGGGCCATCACAGCGTTCTTCGCCGGCCTGCTCCACGACTCGATCGTCGGCGCTCCACTGGGCCTGCATGCCCTCGTCTACCCGCCCCTGGCGGTGGCGGTCAGCAGCCTGGAGCTCCGCATGCTTCGCTCCACACCCGTCACGGACGGCATCGCCGTCGTGGCCGCCGTGGCGGCCGGGCAGGGGCTCGCGTCCGTGGTCGGGATGATGTTCGGCATCCTCGGCCCGACCACTGACGAGTTCGTCCGCCAGGCGATCCTGGCCGGCATCCTCACGGGCGTCGTCGCGGCGCCCGTGAACCGGGTCGTGCGCTGGGCGGCGACCGGTGGGCTGCCCGGCACGATCGAATTGCGCCGCGGTGCAGGCTGAAATGGCGGAGCGCTGTCCATCGGTCCGAGACACCGGCGTCCCGGACAGGGTTTCCCTGAGCCGGGCCGGCCGGCATGGATGGCACCGGCGTGGATGAACTGACCCGCTACCGGATGCGGATCCTCGCCGTGGTGGCGATCTCGTTGTTTGTCGCACTCGTTGCCCGCCTCTGGTACCTGCAGGTCATCATGACCGAGCAGGCGGTTGCCGTCGCAGAACAGAACGTGACCCGAGAGATCCGGGTGCCCGCACCGCGGGGAAGAATCCTCGACGTCCATGGAAAGGTGCTGGTCGGCAACCGGATCACGACGATGGTCACGATCAACCGGCGCGAACTCGAGCAGGCGGAGCTGGACGACGACCGGTATCGACAGATGCTCACCCGCATCGCCATCGAGGTGAACCGGTCCGGCAACGAACTGCTCAAGACCACCGACATCGAGTCGGCGCTCGGGGACCCCGCCTACGGGCTCTACGACGATGTACCCGTGGCGTTCGACGTCGGCGAGGACCTGCTGATCTTCTTCGGGGAGCGTGCGGGGGAGTACCCGGGCGTCCGGGTCCTCGACTCGACCGTCCGGAGCTATCACTACGGGAACCTCGCCAGCCACCTTCTCGGCTGGGTCGGTCCTCTCAACGACACCGAATTCCGCAACCGCCGCCCGCCCGACGGCAAGGAATACGCGCTGCGCGACGAGATCGGCAAGGCAGGCATCGAGCTGCTCTTCGAGGACGACCTGCGGGGGGTGGCCGGCCGTCGTGTCGTCGAGGTCGACCGCCTGGGTCGCATCGTCCGGGAACGGGACGACCTGTTCGTCGCACCCGTCCCCGGCGACGAGGTCGTGCTCACCATCGACATCGACCTGCAGTACCTCGTGGAGACGGAGCTCGAGCGGGCGATCTTCGCCGCCCGTGCACGGGATCCCGGACATGACGAGGAGACCGGGGTGAACCGTCCGAGCTTCGACGCACCGGGTGGGGCGGTGGTTGTCCTCGCGCCCGATTCGGGCGACGTGCTCGCCATGGCGTCCTTCCCGAGCTACGACCCGAACGAGTCGATCGGCGGCTTCCGGTTGGCCCAATGGGAGGAGTTGAACGACCCGGCCAACGACCTTCCGATGTTCAACCGGGCGATACAGGGCGAATACGCGCCCGGTTCGACGTTCAAGCTCTTCACGGCCCACGCCGCCTGGCATGAGGGGGTGTTCGGCACAGGGCGCGTCAAGCCGGCCGACGAACCGTGGGACGACCCCGGCCACTACGTGCTCCAGAGTTGCAGTGGAACCGATGCAGAGGCCGCCGAGGCGGGCGGCTGTGTGTTTCGCAATGCCAAGAGCAAGCCCAACGCCCAGGTCGACCTGCAGCGCAGCCTCACCGTCTCGAGCGACGTCTACTACTACACGATCGGCGAGTCGATCTACATCAACCCGATCCACAACGAGACCGGCATCCAGGATGCTGCAGGCGACTACGGGTTGGGTCTCAGCAGCGGCATCACGCTGCCCTTCGAGCAGGACGGCTTCCTGCCGACGCCGACGAACCGCGAGCAGCGACACCTCGACAACCCGACGGCCTTCCCCTACGGCGACTGGTACCCGGGGGACAACGTGAACGTCGCCATCGGACAGGGAGACGTGTTGGTCACGCCTGTCCAGTTGGCGAACGCCTTCGCCACCTTCGCCAACGGTGGAACCCTGCTTTCGCCCAACGTCGTCTCCTCAGTGCGCACCAGGGACGGCGACGAGGTGCGCGACTTCGGTCCTCGGCAGGTGGGCTTCGTGGACATCGACCCGGAGTTCCACGACATCGTCCTCGCCGGGCTCTCCGGAGTGACCAGCGACGAGGAGGGCACCGCCTACTGGGCGTTCAACTCGACGGCGACCGGTGGCGTCTACTTTCCGCTCGAACAGGTGCCGATCGCCGGCAAGACGGGAACGGCCGAGGTCCGCGGCAAGGCCGACACATCGCTGTTCGTCGCCTTCGGGCCGGCCGAACTGCCCACGCACGCCATAGCGGCTGTGATCGAGGAGGCGGGTTTCGGCAGCCGGGTCGCCGCCCCGCTGGTCGCCAGACTCATGAAGGCTGTCTTCACCGACGGCATCGACGAGGCACCGACCGCCGCAGTCAGGTACGCGCGATCGGTGGCGCTTCCCCTGTGTGTCGACTGGTACGAGTGGATCACCGGGGAGGATTCACTCGGGCGCCTCGAGGGATCCGACCCGACCGCTGACCCGACCTCCGGGCCGGTCCTCGACGCAGACGGCAGGGTGAGGGTCCGCGGTGAGGTCGTCGACTGCACGAAGCTGCTCGAAGACGTGGCCGAGGTGCTCGACGGGCTGGCCGCCCTCCGCGGGGAGGGCTGATGACCAGCATCCGTCACCCGTTCCGGGAGGTCCGCCCGTCACTCGCTCGACACATCGACATCGGCGTGCCCCTCTTCTCGCTGGTGCTCGCCGCCGTCGGTGCGGTCATGGTGTACTCCGCGACCCGTGGCCCGGCGACTGACCTCCGTCCGGCCGACGACACCTTTCTCAAGCGTCATCTCCTCTTCGTCGCCGTCGGCATCGTCGTGATGGCACTGACCGCCCTCGTCGGCCACCGTTGGGCACGCCGCCTCATGGCCCCGACCTACCTGGCGACGATGGGCCTGTTGTTCGCGGTCCTGACGATCGGCATCGAGGTGAAGGGCTCACGTGCCCGCTTCGCCGTCGGCGGCTTCCAGATGCAACCCAGCGAGTTCGGCAAGGTGGCCGTCATCGTCGCCCTGGCGGTGATCCTCGGCTCCGCCGACCGCGTCGGCGTCTGGCGCCTGCTGATCGCCGGTGCAGCAGTTGCCGTTCCGATCGTCCTGATCATGGCCCAACCCGACCTCGGGACGATCCTCGTCTACGGCGCCATCTTCGCGGGGATGGTGTTCGTGGCCGGAACGCGTGGCCGGCATCTGGCGGTGCTCTGTCTGCTGCTCCTGACGGGAACGGTCGCGGTCCTGCAGTCGGAACGGCTCGAGAAGTACCAACTCGAACGGCTCCTCGTGTTCGTCGACGAAGAGGCCGACACGGCTGCGCGCTACAACCTCGAGCAGGCGGAGGTGGCGATCGGCAACGGGGGAATCACCGGCAAGGGGCTTTTTCAGGGCACCCAGAACATCTCGGACCACGTCCCCGAACAGCAGACCGACTTCATCTTCACGGTGATCGCCGAGGAGACCGGATTCGTGGGCAGCGTCGTCGTGCTGGGTCTGTTCGGGCTCCTGTTGGCCCGGATCTGGCGAATCGGCCGCCTGGCGGACGATCGATTCGGGCTCCTCGTCGCAGCCGGCGTGTTCTCGATGTTGCTGTTCCAGGTCTTCCAAAGTGTGGGCATGTCGGCGGGGATCATGCCGATCACGGGCATCCCCCTGCCACTCATCAGCTATGGAGGCTCATCGGTCGTCGCCACGTTCCTTGCACTGGGCCTCGTCCAGAGCGTCCACATGCGACGCCATCAGGGCAGGAACCGGGGAATGTTCTGAGCCGGCGGCACGGTGTTCTCGCCTGTCGGGGAAAGGGTGCGGTGCATGGATAGAGTCTTATCACCATGAGTTCGCTCTGGCCTGAGCTTGAGAGACTTCTCGGCGAGGTCCAGAAGCCGGCCCGCTACATCGGTTGCGAAGACGGGATGATCATCCCGGCGCACCATCCCGACAAGGCGGCCTGGCTCCTGATCTACCCGGATACCTACGAGGTCGGGCTTCCCAACCAGGGTCTACAGATCCTGTACGAAATCCTGAACGAACGGCCCGATGCCGTGGCCGAGCGGTCCTACGCGCCTTGGACCGACCTCGCCGCCGTGCTGCGCCGTGAGGGGCTGCCGCTGTTTTCGCTCGACACGCATCGTGCGGCTGGCGACTTCGACGTCCTGGCCTTCAACCTGTCGGCCGAGCTCGTCTACACGAACCTGCTCGAGTGCGTGGACCTCGCCGGCATCCCGATCCGGGCCGCCGACCGCGAACCCGAGCACCCGCTCGTGCTCGTGGGCGGCCACTGCTCGTACAACCCGGAACCGCTGGCCGACTTCATCGACGCCGCCGTGCTGGGCGACGGCGAAGAGGTGGTGTCCGAGATCAGTGAGGTGGTGGCGGCCTGGAAGGCGAACGGGCGGACCTCCCGCGAGGAAGTCCTCGTGGCGCTCGCCGGCATCACCGGTGTCTACGTGCCGAGCCTCTACGACGCGAAGTTCGCGCCGGAAGGTTCTTCGCACAGTGTCCTGCTGGGCATAACCCCCAACCATCCGGCTGCCCCGGACCTGGTGCAGAAGCGCACGATCGCCGACCTGGCCGACTGGCCGTATCCGAAGAACCAGTTGGTGCCGCTGACCGAGGTGGTCCACGACCGGCTCAACGTCGAGGTGTTCCGGGGCTGCACCCGGGGCTGCCGCTTCTGCCAGGCTGGCATGATCACCCGTCCGGTGCGCGAGCGCCCCGCCGAGCAGGTGCGCACGATGGTGGCCGACGGCCTCCGCCGCACCGGCTATGACGAGGTTGCGCTGACCTCCCTCAGCACCGCCGATTTCAGTGGCATCGAGGAGGTGGTCGCCGCTGCGGTCTCCGACGACGCCTGCGGTCAGGTGTCGGTCTCCCTGCCGAGCCTGCGGGTCGATGCCTTCACCGTCGGCATCGCCACGCAGATCCAACGGGCTCGCCGCACCGGCCTGACCTTCGCCCCCGAGGCGGGGACCTGGCGCATGCGTCAGGTCATCAACAAGCTCATCCGCGAGGAGGACCTCTACGGGGCCGTCGAGTCGGCCTACTCGCAGGGGTGGCGTCGGGTCAAGCTCTACTTCCTGACGGGCCTGCCAACCGAGACCGACGAGGACACGCTCGGCATCATCGAGATGGCGAAGAACTGCGTCGAGATCGGTCGCCGCCACAACAGCAGCGCTTCGGTCACCGTCTCGGTCGGAGGGTTCGTCCCCAAGCCCTTCACGCCATTCCAGTGGTTCGGCCAGAACACCGAGGTCGAGCTCCGTCGCAAGGTCAACCTGTTGCGGGATGCCGCCCGCAAGGCGAAGGGCGTGCAGTTCAAGTGGCACGACACCCGAGCCTCGGTCGTCGAGGGGCTGCTGACCAGGGGCGACCGTCGTCTGGGTGCTGTTATCGAGGACGTCTGGCGCAACGGCGGGGTGTTCCAGGAATGGGGCGAGCACTTCGACCTCGAACTCTGGAGCGCCGCCATGGAGCGTCACGGGGTGTCCTTCGAGGACCACGTGTACCGGCATCGCCACGAGGACGAGGCATTGCCCTGGGACCACCTCTCCGCCGGGCTGCACAAAGACTTCCTCTGGCAGGACTGGAGGGACGCCCTCAACGAGGTCGGCCTCGAGGATTGTCGCTGGATTCCGTGCTACGACTGCGGCGCCTGCACGGGCTACGGCATCGAACATGTCGTCGCCTCGGCGGTGCCGCCGGCGGGCGGAAGCCAGGGCACCGGCCAGGAACTGGATCGCGGCGGCGAGGTGCCGGTCGCGCTGTTGCCGCGACCGGAGCGCCGGGATTCAACGGGTGAGGTCCTCGAGCCGGCAGGGGTGGGCACGTGACCGCTCCGGTCAATCCGAGGCTCCGCATCCGGTTCAGCAAGAGGGGCAAGGTCCGCTTCACGAGCCATCGAGATGTGGCCCGGATCTGGGAGCGGGCTCTGCGCCGGGTCTCATTGCCCGTCGCCTACAGCCAGGGCTTCTCGCCACGGCCGAAGGTCTCGTACGGGCTGGCGCTGTCCACCGGCTACGAGTCGGCGGGGGAGTACCTGGACGTGGAGCTCGATCGGGAGCGCGTCGGGGCGCAAGGGCTCGCTGGTGGTCCAAGGGACGGCCAGGAGAACGGCCAGGAGAGTGTCCTGGCCGGTGAGAGTGCCCTGGCCGGTGAGAGTGCCCTGGCCGGTGAGAGTGCCCTGGCCGGTGAGAGTGCCCTGGCCGGTGAGAGTGGCGAGCTCGGCGAGCTCGGCGACCTTGGCAGGCCTGGCGAGCTTGGCGACCTCAGGGTGAGGCTCAACCAGGCGCTTCCGGAGGGCATCAGCGTTCAGGCGATCGCCCCTCTCGAGCATGGCGGCGAGTCGCTGCAGCAGGCGGTCATCGCATGCACCTGGGAGATCGAGGTGAGCGGCGGCGATGTCGATGCGGTCACCGGGTGGGCGCAGGACGTTCTCGGTGCCGATGAGATCCTCGTGGAGCGGGAACGGAAGGGAAAGCAGGTCGTCGATGACATCCGGCCGCTCATCCACTCGCTCGACGTGGATGGGAGCACGGACGACGGGGTGCGGCTGATCGCCGTCCTCGGAACCCAGCCCCGGGCGCTGCGGCCAGCCGAGCTGCTGGAGGCAAGGCTCGAGGAAGTCACGAAACAGACGCCGGGGGGTCCGCATCCGCCCCTCTCGGCACTGAATGTGTGCAGGATGCACCAATGGATGTTGCGGGAAGCGCGGGAAACGCGGGAAGTTCAGCAATCTCAGCAATCTCAGGAATCTCAGCAATCGCAAGAATCGCAAGAGCAAATCAAGATCACGCAGGGCGTAACGCGCGTCGAACCGCTGTCGGTGGACGCCGGCCCTGCCGCGCTCGTGGAGACACGGGCGTGAACAGAAGGGAAAGAACCCATGGGCGAAACAAGCCCCGAAACACATGCACCTACGAGTCCGCAGGACTCGACGAACACACAGAAGGGAAGTTCCGGAGTCGGGAACTCCGGTAACTCCGGAACCACTCCGCCGGCCATCGGCTCGGCGGGTCCGATTCCTCCGCCACCGGTTGCGAAGTCCAGCATCGGAGACTCGCGCCCTGTTGCCGGTTCATCCGGCGACGGAGCGTCCGGCGGATCCAACAACGAAGGTTCCGGTGGCGAAGGCTCCGGTGGCGAAGGCTCCGGCAAGCGCCGTCGGCGTCGTCGAGGCGGTCGAGGACGCGGAGGCGGCCAGGGCCAGCAGGGCCAGCAGGGCCAGGGCAGGCAGGGCGGCGGCAGGCAGGGCGGCAAACAGGGCGGTGACCGCCAGGGCCAGGGTCGTGGCAAGCAATCTGGGCGCAACCAGCCCATCGAGGCCATCACCGACGACGGCCCGCTGGAGCTCGACGAAGAGACCCTCAAGACCCGCCGCGGTCGCGAGCGGCGGGGCAAGCCCCTCGGCCGGTACCTGATGTGCGTGAGCGTGGCCGAGGGTGGCATCCAGATCGCCGTGCTCGAGGGACGCAACCTGATCGAGCACTACCTCTCGCGTGTGTCTGACGACGTCACCGAGATCCACGGCAACATCTACCTCGCCAAGGTCCAGAACGTCCTGCCCGGCATGGAGGCGGCGTTCGTCGACATCGGCACACCAAAAAACGCGGTGCTGTACCGCGGCGACCTGCAGTTCGACCCCGATGAGGTCGAAGGTGGGGGCAAGGCACGCATCGAGCAGGTCCTCAAGGCCCGGCAGACGATCCTCAGTCAGGTGACCAAGAACCCGATCGCCCACAAGGGCGCACGGTTGACGCAGGAGGTCTCCCTGCCCGGACGGTTCGTCGTTCTGGTTCCCAACAGCTCGACCTACGGGATCTCGAAGCGCCTGCCCGACGCCGAGCGCAAGCGGCTCCGCGGCATCCTCGACCGGGTGAAGCCTGCCGAGCACGGACTGATCGTGCGGACGGCGGCGGAGGACATCACTGCCGAAGAGCTCGAGCGTGATGTCGGCCGCCTGGTCAAGCAGTGGACCGACATCGAGGCGCTGGCGAAGAAGTCGTCGGCTCCGAGCCTCCTCTACCGGGAGCCCGAAGCGGTCTTCAGGTTCATCCGCGAGGAGTTCACCAAGGACTACCGGGGCGTCATGATCGACGACCGGGACCTCTTCGAGAAGGTGCTGATCTACGTCCAGGGGGTGAATCCGGCGCTGGCCGATCGGATCCAGTTCTACGATTCAGGCACCGAATCGCTGCCGTTGTTCGAGCGCCACCACATCCACGAGCAGCTCCGCAAGGCGGTCGACCGCAAGGTCTGGCTGCCTTCGGGCGGCTCGCTCATCATCGAGCGCACCGAGGCGCTGACGGTCATCGATGTCAACACCGGAAAGAACGTCGGCAAGAAGAGCCTCGAGGAGACGGTGTTTCGCAACAACCTCGAGGCGGCCGAGGAAACCGCCCGCCAACTTCGCCTGCGTGACATCGGCGGCATCATCGTGATCGACTTCGTCGACATGGAGGAGAGGAAGAACCGCGAGACGGTCGCAACGACGCTGCGCGAGGCCCTGGCACGGGACAAGACCCGTACGCAGGTGTTCGACATCTCCGATCTCGGCCTCGTCGAGATGACCCGGAAGCGCATCGGTGAGGGTCTGCTCGAGAGCTTCTCGGAGCGCTGCGGCGACTGCGATGGCCGGGGGGTCGTCCTCGACGAGGACCTGTTGCTGGCGAAGCCGGCGAGTTAGCCGGGAGTCTCTGCCAGGTCTCTGCCAGGTCTCTGCCAGGTCTCTGCCAGGTCTCTGCCAGGTCTCTGCCAGGTGACCGAGTGAATTGCCGACGTTCCTCGGACAAGCCTGTGGCGCCGGGCCTGCTCAGGGCTAGCCTTGCCTCACTATGTACGCAGTGATCGCCACCGGCGGGAAGCAGTATCGGGTCGAGGAGGGGCAGCGGCTCCTCGTCGAACGACTCGGCGACCTCGAGACCGACATCGAACTCAGCCCCGTGCTTCTCGTGGACGGCGATGTCGTGCTCGCCACCCCCGGGGCCCTCGCCGGCGCCAAGGTGACCGCCCGCATCGTGGGCGACGCCAAGGGTCCCAAGATCCGCGGGTTCACCTACAAGAACAAGAGCAACCAGCGTCGTCGTTGGGGTCATCGGCAGCACTACGCCGAGATCGAGATCCTCGGCATCGCCCGCGGCTGACGCGTTCGCTGCAACAGGCCTCGAGCAACAGCCTTCGAGCAACAAGCCTTCGAGCAACAAGCCTTCGAGCAACAAGCCTTCAAGCAACAAGCTTCCGGCAAGCAACACTTTTCAGAGAGGCAGCCAGCATGTCAAAGACCAAGGGCGGCGGTTCCACCCGGAACGGCCGTGATTCGAACTCGCAGCGCCTCGGCGTCAAGGTCTACGACGGCACCCTCGTGACCGCCGGCTCTATCATCGTCCGGCAGCGGGGCACCAAGTTCCACCCCGGCAACAACGTGGGTCGTGGTGGCGACGACACCCTGTTCGCCACCGCCGACGGTGTGGTCAAGTTCGGCAGTCGCCGCGGCCGCAAGCTCGTCGACATCATCGCCGAGTAGCACGCGCAGGCTTTCCGGTACTTACTTCCGGTACTTACTTCCGGCTCTCTCTTTCGGCTCTCTCTTCCGGGCTCTTGTTCAGCGCAGGCTTCCGACCCCGATCGGGAGCCGTTCTTCGTTCCAGCCCAGGAGCCTCACGGCGCTCCGGCACGCGAACCGGTCGGTCATGCCGCCCACGTAGTTCACGGTGAACCTGCTGAGATCGCCGACCCCTCGTGCGTCCTCCGGCAGGTCGCCCGGTGAGGCCAGCAGGTGCTCGACCAGTGCCTGGAGCATCTCGACGACCAGCGTTCCCTGGCGCAGCGAGTCGGGCCGAAGGTAGATCTGCTCGTAGTCGAAGTTGCGAAAGGCCGCCAGTGCATCGGCTGTCTCATGGTCCATCCCCACGAGCCCCGTGCTCGCAGTGGTGCGGATGGTCGCGTCGATGAACACGCCCAACTGTTCGCGACGAGACCCGCCACAATGCCGCCGGACGGTTTCCGGAAGCATCTCTGATGCGAGCACGCCGGCGTGGACGGCGTCTTCGAAGTCGTGGCACACATAGGCGATGCGGTCAGCCCAACTGACGACCTCGCCCTCGGGTGTCGATGGAGCCGGGCGTGACCACGAGTGGTTGCGGATGCCGTCGAGGGTCTCGGTGCACAGGTTCAGTGGCGTCAGGGTGACGTCGGCGCCCCACTGGGCGTGGTCGTAGCCGTCGTCCACATAGGGGCTGAGGGCATCTTCGCTGGCGTGTCCGCCCGGCCCGTGCCCACAGTCGTGTCCGAGGGCGATGGCCTCGGTGAGCGCCACGTTCAGTCCAAGGCCCGTGGCGATGGCCCGAGCCACCTGCGCCACCTCGAGGGCGTGGGTGAGCCGGGTGCGCTGGTGGTCCTCCGGGAAGACGAACACCTGGGTCTTGCCCGCCAGCCGCCGAAACGCCGTGCTGTGGAGAATCCTGTCCCGGTCCCGCTCGAAGCACGTGCGCAGCGGATCGGGCGTCTCGGCGAGGAGCCGGTCTCCGGCACCGGTCTCCGGCGTAGCCGATGGGTTGGCGGTGGGCGGTGCCGCGGACTCGCGCTTCTCGCGACCGATCACTTCGCAGGGCTCGATGGTTGCCGAACTGTCGGCATGGGCTCTACGTACCGAGACTGCCCGGTCACGCTGGCCGTTGGGCCCCGCGGCCGCCACGTGTCCGGCCATCGTCGAGGCCCAGACCTGGTCGCGGCTCGAGCCGGAAGGGCGGGTGGGTTGTTCGGCCGGCATCCGGGCCACCTTACGGCCGAAGCCACCGGGCGCCGTGAGCCTGAATCTCAGGTTGAACATGCCAAGACACGCTCGGTTCTCGCGGCTGGTCTGGCTGGGTCTGGCTGGTCTGGCTGGTCTGGCTGGTCTGGCTGGTCTGGCTGGGTCTGGCCGGCGCTGTGGGCGGTCCGGGGTCTGGGCGGCATGCTTCCGGTGCTTCCGGTGCTTCCGGTGCTTCCGGTGGATCGCGGTTCGGGCTCGACGTCCCGGGCGGTTCTGGTTCCGGCCGGAGAGCTCCGGGTTCCGGGTGTTGTTCCCGGGCGGTCCTGGTCTGGTGGGTGCCGCTGGATATTCGGACCGGATGTCGGAGGGCGTCACGCCGAGTCTTGTGCCCCTCGTGCGGGGTCTGGTGGGTGCCGCTGGGTATTCGGGCCGGATGTCGGAGGGCGTCACGCCGAGTCTTGTGCCCCTCGTGCCGGGTCCGGTGGGTGCCGGTGCCGGCTGTCGGTGCCTGGTTGTCGCGCGGGCGGGGTGCCCCGGGCGGCCGTGGTCAGGCCGCCGCCGATTTTCGTGGTTGTCGTCGGTGGCGTCGGTCGGGTTCGTGGTTGCGGCCTTGCGGG
>Ga0209554_1001102_pt1 | contig 21239 bp, 13 predicted proteins | sample MarorgKNORR_S2LV_5_FD_188221 | JGI IMG/M metagenome (GOLD analysis project Ga0209554, IMG submission 188221) | Marine microbial communities from the Southern Atlantic Ocean, analyzing organic carbon cycling - Bottom_A/KNORR_S2/LV (SPAdes) (version 2) | ecosystem: Environmental > Aquatic > Marine...
TGGACACACAGCACACGGACCGCCAGCCCTGGACCGGGAAACGGATGGCGCCAGACGAGGTGATGCGGCAGGCCGAGTTTCTCTCCCAGCTCCCGCACCTCGTCCTTGTACAGCTGGCTGAGGGGCTCCACCACCTTCCCCTCGGCCAGGAGCTGCTCGATCACCCCGACTCTGTTATGATGGGTTTTAATCACGGCAGCGTGAGCGGTCCCCCCCGACTCGATGGTATCCGTGTACAGGGTCCCCTGCCCCAGCAGCCAGTCGTCCGGGTCCAGATCAAGCTCCTCCAGCACGCGGTCGCGCACGCGGATGAACTCCTCGCCAATAATCTTACGCTTCTCCTCGGGCTCCGCCACGCCCTCCACGGCTTGCAGAAATTCGGCGCTGGCGTCGACGACCTTGAGATTGGTGAAGCCCCAGTCTCCCAGGAGACGCTCGACGAGGGCAGTTTCGTTCTTTCGCATGAATCCGTTGTCTATGTGCAGGCCCCGGACCCGGTCTGTACCCAGCGCCCGATTCAGCATGAGGAAACAAACCGTCGAGTCCACGCCCCCACTGACCAGCAGAAAGACCTTGCGTTTCCCGATCTGCCTGCGGATGGCCTCAGCCGACTCCTCGATATAGCTCTCCATGGTCCAGGACCGCTCGCAGCCGCAAAGATCGACAAAGTTTTCCAGGATCTGCATCCCCGAGACGGTGTGGGCGACCTCCGGGTGAAACTGCAGACCGTAGATCTTGCGCTCCTCGTCTCCCATGGCGGCGACCGGGCAGTTGGGGGTGGCTCCCAGGATCCTGAATCCAGGTGGCACGGCCGCTACCAGGTCCCGATGGCTCATCCATATCGGCTCTTTGTTCGACAGTCCCTTTAAGATGCCCTCCGGCGCCGCCACATCCAGTGCCGCCGCCCCGTACTCCATGACGTCTCCAGGCTCGACCTCACCACCCAGGTGAAGACACAGCAGCTGGTGTCCGTAGCACAACCCCAGCAGCGGCAGACCCATATCCAGCACGGCCGCATTGAATGGCGGCCGGTCGGACGCGTAGACGCTCGATGGCCCGCCGGACAGAACGATGCCGTCAGCGTCCTTCAGGCGCTCTGGTTCTGTGTCGGGTGGCAGGATCTCGGCATAGACGCAGAGTCGCCGAATGCGATTGACGATCAGGTGGGCGTACTGTCCGCCGAAGTCGAGAACGACGATGCCCTTACTCAAGGCATAGCTCCTTCGGGGAGAGGGTTGGGGGGAGGGCTGATGCTGATGACTGCTTGCCAGGATAGACAGAATATACTCTGCCCATGGCGGCGGGCAAGCGCCGGCGCCGCTTATGCGAGCCGTCGCGATGGATACCCTGACACAGAGAACCTGGGTGCCGATCTGGGTGCCGATCTGGGTACCGACCTGGGTACGCCTTGGTACCCGACCTGGGTACCGGGCCGCTTGCTGTCAGGGGGTCAGTCGAGGCGGGTGTACAGCCGCTTGCCGTCGGGTTCGTTCAGGGTCAGCGTGCGCCCTCTGATGCCGATCGACACCACCTTGTCCCTGGTGGGAGGCGAGATAATGTCGTCCGGATCATTCGACACCGCTGTGGTGAAGCCGATCGTCAGCACATCGACGACGAGGCTGTAGGTACCCGCGAAGTTGCGTTCCCGAGTCTGTGGAAAGGGCGCATTTCGATCCACCACACCGCCATCCAGCGCGATGTAGTCCTTGAGCTCGACGCGACCATCAGCTCTGAAGACATAGATCTCATTCTTCTCGCCATCGTCTCGGCTCCAGATACCTATGAGCGAGCCCTGAAGCGTGCCGCCGCCGATCACTTGCGGGTTCCAGGGGATTACTGCGATTCAGATCTCCACACCCGATGAGGGCAAGGGAGATGACCGCACAGACTATTGCGCCAAACGAGATCCTGACCACGGTGATCACCCTAGAACCTGTGTGTCAATGCCAGCAAGGGCTGGCCTTGGCGACCGGTCGTGAGATCGACGCTGAGTTGCCGGCCAGATGCGCCTGATGCCGCGCCGGCAGCCGCCATCGGCCTTCCTCCTCCCAGCCACAGCACATCGACCCAATTGTAGACATAGGCAGCCACAGCCAACTGAAAGAACCGATTGCTCTTAGAGCGTCGGTCGGAGGCCTGATCGAAATAAAAATTGAAATTGGCCTCGGTCTGGGCGAGGTGTTGGTCGAAGGCGTCGTTGCTGCTGAATCTATACCCGGCTCCCAGGCCCACAGCTACCAGCTGGGCACCAAGAATCGACAGCCCCTTGATCTTCTGGCCGTTCTTCAGCTGGTACAGGCCGGGTATCAATGCCAACCGCAAGGGCGTGGACATTCCCTGGTACATCTGCAGCATCGACAAGCGCTGGATTTCCTCCAGTCTCTCGGCGTGCTGCACTCTCACTATAGGCATCGACATGACGTTCTCGCCCGGCGTCAGCTCGAGTAGCCTCGCCACTGACATCTTGTCCAACACCTGCACGATCTGCAAAGCGCCCACGCTCTTGGGGCTTACCGCCAGCGTGTCGCCCGTGAGTGGGTGGGTGAGGACTTCGGACGAAACGATGTCGAAATAGTCGCCTTTGGCGACCTTGTCGGCGGCACCCAGGTCGATCAAGACCAGGCGTCCGCTGAGGATCTCGACGACGTAGCCCTGTGGGCGCACCCGCGCCCTGCGCTCCGGCGACAGCCGGCAGCGACACCGTCGCTAACACCCCCGCTATCGCCAGGTCCAACACTCGCCATCTGCTCAGTAGCTTCACCATTTCAGCTTATCCCCGACAGCTTCCGCGCACCGTCAGCACTCGCGCACTTAAGTCGTCTCTTCGACGACGATGTCATCCTCTTCATCTTCGATCTCGATGTCATCGTCATCGTCTTCCAGGTCTTCGTCTTCCTCGAGCTCGTCGTCCTCTTCATCCTCTTCGTCTTCGTCCCCCTCGTCGCCCCCCAGACGCGTAAAAATAAACCAGAAGGCCAGGCCAGCGGCGCCAATGCCGCTGACGATGGCGAGGATCCAGGGACTGAAATTAGCGAAGAAGGAACCGCCATCAGCGTCACCCAAACCGTTCTCGTCCGGCGGACCCTCAGCCGGAGGAGAGCTGCCGGCGTCCGGAAGCGCGGGTTTTTGCTCCGCCTGCACCGCCTGCACCGCCTCGAGCCGGCCGTGCACCTCGCGGGTCAGCTCTCTCAGTCTGTCTACCTCGGCCTCCGACAAATCGCCGGCCATCTCGCCTATCATGTCTCCGATGTCCGGGACCGAGCCCAGGAACAGGACCGACTCGCGGAGCTGGCTGAGCTCATCCTTGATGGCAATAATATCCTTGTTGATCCGGTTGAACTGGGGCTGAACCACGTCTTTGTCGAAGCGGTCGAGCCTCTTGATCGAGCGTTCTAAACCCTTGATGGTAGCCTGGATGTTCTTGATGTTGCGCGCCAGCCTGGAGGCCTCCCCGCGGATCACCTGGCGTTCATCTGAGGCTTTTTCCGAGGTTTCGGTAGACATCTCCTGCTCCATCACCATCTGCTCGTCGACGGTGGTGTAGCGCGCAACATCGCCGGGGCGGATCGGCAGCAGCGCTGGCCCTGGCAGTCGAATTGACGATGCCCGGGCCGACACCCTGGTGATCTTCCCTTCGGCGATCTCTATTTCCGGGGACCCCAGGTTCTCGCCGGTAATCGGGTGAATGACGGGATCGTCCGGCGACCGCATGATGGTGACGGGCATGCCGACCACCATCCCGTCGTCGGCTCCCTTGTCGATGGTCAGCCCCGTCCCGCGCACTTTGGTGACAAAGCCCTCGCCGGCGTGACTCGCCGCGGCGCTCAACCCCAGGGCGGCGGCAAGCGCCAACCGGGCCAGGGTGCGACCTGTTCGCGTCATTGTGTGGCTCCTGTCGTCAGCGGCCCGCCCTTGATAAGGTTGTCATGCTGCCAGTTTGCGTCGTCCCGCACTGGGTGATCGCTGTTGAAATGTCCGCCGCGACTCTCCTTGCGCAAGCGAGCTGAGTGCGCCACCAGATGGGCGACAGCCGTCATATTGCGCAACTCCACGAGCTCCTCGTTCAGATCCTCGCCGTCGCCGAAGCGCTGCTCTATCTCCTGGCCCACGTCAGCCAGCGTCTGGCAGGCCTGCTCGAGTCCAGCGTCGGTTCGCTCGATACCGACCTTCTCCCAGGTCGTGTGCCGCACCAGGTGCCGCAGCCCGGCCAGCGCCTCGCTGGTCAGCTTTCCACGCGCTTGTGATTCACCACCAGCCATCCGCTGTCGATCTCCTGCGGGGAAAGAGGGATTGACCGGCCCATCATCGCCGCGACGGGCTGTCTCAAACGCTCGGCGGGAAAATACCAGGGCCTCGAGAAGCGAATTGCTGGCCAACCGGTTAGCTCCGTGGAACCCGGTCAGGGCCACCTCGCCGGCGGCGTAGAGGCCAGCGAGATCGGTCCTGCCGAACAGATCGGTCCTGACTCCGCCGCACAGGTAGTGAGCGGCGGGAATGACGGGAATAGGTTGTTGAGTCAGATCCATGTCCAAATCCATGCAAAACCGATAGATATTCGGGAAGCGCCTGCGCGTCTCTTCGGCATCCTGTGCCGTTGCATCGAGGTAAACACAGTCGCGACCGCTCATTGACAGCTCTTCCATAATCGCCCGCGTCACTACATCCCGCGTGGCCAGCGAGCCCAGACGGTGATGACTGTCCACGAACGCCACACCCTCGTGATTGACCAGCTGGGCGCCGTGGCCCCTGAGGGCCTCCGAAATCAGAAAGGAGTTCCCCCGCGGGTGACAGAGCATGGTGGGATGGAACTGGTAGAACTCCATGTTCCCCACCGTGACCCCCGCCCGGTAGGCCATGGCGATGCCATCTCCAGTGGCCACGGCGGGATTGGTCGTGCTCGCATAAATCTGGCCCGCTCCTCCTGTCGCCAGAAGAGTGACGGGCGCCGTGAACGCCACGCCTCGACCGGTCCTTGTGTCGAGTGCGTGGACACCGCGGCATCTGGGCGTCTGATCGACGATAAGGTCCACTGCCAGGTGGTAGTCGAATATCGACACCGAAGGCATGGACGCCAGCGTCGCCTGCAGGGCCCTGGAGACCTCCTGTCCCGTGAGGTCATCGGCATGGACGATCCGTGCCCGCGAATGACCTCCTTCGCGTCCCAGCGACAACTCTCCGCCACTCATCCTGGAGAAGCGGGTCCCCAGATCGATGAGCTCCTCGACCAGGGCAGGTCCCTCTGTAACTCCAACCTCGACCGCCGCCGGATCACACAATCCCGCGCCGGCAGCCAGCGTGTCCCGCACATGCATCTCGGCGGAATCGTCGCCGTCAGTGACCGAGGCGATGCCTCCTTGCGCGTAACTCGTATTCGACTCCCTCGCCTCCTTCTTGGTGACGAGGGTCACCGATCCGTGCTCTGCCGCCTTGATAGCAAAATAGAGACCAGCAACACCACTGCCGATGACCAGATAATCGGACTGAATCTTCATATCTTTAGTAAGATAAATGAGTTACTCCAAAAATCCACGCTGTAGATCCGCTGTTGCTCGACGCGGGCGCGCTGTTGCGGAAGACGCGCAGAAGTCGCTTAGGTGGGATCCAGAAGTCGATATGTGGGATATCGTCGGCTGCCGACCACCATCCCGCGTGGTCTCAGGTGATGCACATCCCCAGACCGCCCGCTGAAGGCCCAGACCGCCCGCTGAAGGCCCAGACCGCCCGCTGAAGGCCCAGACCGCCCGCTGAAGGCCCAGACTGCCCGTTGAATTCCCAGACCAGACGTCCGTGCGCGGCGAGAGGAAAATCCTGCCCTTGCCAGAATAGAGTGTCGGAATAGAGTGTCCAGGCCGCGGCCGCCAACGCGTGTTCCGCCCTCCTAACGAATATACGTGAGCTTTCGAGCCAACAGGACCCCTCCCACCCGGAGCTCATACAGGTAAACGCCGCTGGCGACACCGTGGCCATCGTCGTCCATCCCGTCCCAGGTCACGGAGAAGATACCGGGCGCGGAGTCCTCGTCCACGAGTCGCCGGACCAGACCACCGGCGGCGTGGCGCACGTCCAGGGTGGTTACGGAGCCCGGACCGAGGGAGGCCACCATGACGCCGATGGTGTAGTCGATGACGGTGCTGGCATTGAAGGGGTTGGGGAAATTCTGCCGCAGCTCGAAGGCCACCGGGAATCGGGGATCGAAATTCAGGAACGGACGGTACTGAACCGTCCCCTCCATGCCTCGCGCTATAACCTCAGCGTCCTCGGTCCCCCACCAGTTATTGTCGGCAAGCAATGGCAGGCTGGTCAGATTTCGAATGAAGCTGCCGCTCCCCTCAACGGAGTTGAGCTCGATTCGAACCGGCACCTGGAATCCGGAAATCTGCATGGCCACCTCGCTGGCGAAGATCGTGTTGCTCGCGAAACTCGGTCTGGAGCTGGCCGACACCAGGGCGATCCGGTGACGTTGCAGGACGTTGTTGGCAATGACCACATCACCTGCCTGATCGCAGCGGATGCCAACTCCTCCCTGAAGGCGGTTGCCGCGAATCGCGCCGAAGCAGTCCCGCCCCAACACCAGGTTGGCGGCCTCTTCACCCTCGCCGTTGTCGATGAACTCGCTGTCGCTTACCTGGACAAAGCCTCCGGTTCTGACCACGCCCCCACCGGCGTTCCGCGCCAGGAGTGACTGCTCCAGGAGAAACTGCCCCGGACCGGTTATCCGCATCCCGGCGCCGCCGGAGTCGGTCACTTCCACGCGGACCAGCGCGTGTACCCCTCCCGTCACTTCAAGCCAGATCCCATCCTTCTCGCCCGCGCGGATGACGACATCCTGCAGCAGCTGGCCCTGAATCACCGCTCTGCCAGATAGTCCGTACACGGCGTAATCGATTGTCGTCTGCTGCAACTGGACCCGACCCGAGCTGCCCACGACGATGCCGAACCAGTCGCCCGAGCGGGGTTGGGGCGAAGCTGACGTCATCAGAATCTGCCCCCCACGCCCATGCCCCAGCGCCGCCAGGGCCCCCTTCACCACCAGCTCGCACAGATCGGGGGCCTCCCCCGACCGCCTGAGGTCTTCGCTGAACAGGACGACGGCCCCCGGCTCGATGTCGAGGCGGGCCCCGGGCGAGATCACCACGTCGGCCACTACCTCGACCGTGTCGGCCCAGCTCTCGTTTCGGTCTATCCGTCCGGCGCGCCGGCGGTCTCGCAGGTTCAGGTCGGCCATCATCACACTACCCGCTCGGCGGATTCGCGTGACGCTGATGCCCCGGTCCGAAGAGGGGTTGGAGGCGACGAAGAACTGGGTGAACAGGTCGCCGTCAAAGGGATCGGTGGCGTCCCCCAGATTGCCATGGTGATCGCGGCTGTAGTCGACGTCGTGAGCCCAGAAGTCCAGATTGTCGCCGCCCGTTTCGGGCGCCGAGTCCTCGCCAGCGGGAAATCCAGCGTCGCTGTACCTCCCGTCCGCGCAGACCAGATCTACCGCTTTGTTGGCCTCGTTAGCATTGGCGCTCACGAGGCCGTTGACGCGCCAGATCAGCAGACCTTCGGCGGGCAGATCGCGCTCGTAGTAGCTGGAGGCGCGGGCGCGGTGTTCGACGAGGTAGTAGACTTTCGGTATGGTGGTGGGCAACCGGTACACCTTCCCCCCGGCGTTCACGTCGGCGAAAATGGCGTCCCGCAGCAGGACCGGCGCGTCGACGAGATTCCCATTGTCGATGCCGATCCAGCCCAGTTGCTCAAGGCTCCAGGCGCAGAACGGCGTCGGTCCACCCCGGTCGTTCCAACCTCGCGCCCCGTGGGCCATGAGGCCCCAATAACCGATGCCACCCGAATCCTCTGCTGGATGCAGGCCGGTGCCCGAAGAGTTGATATCGGTGTCGAACAGATCCGGCAGACCCAGTGCGTGACCGAACTCATGGGCCATGCTGCCCACGGTCTCGGCGAGGAACTGACCTTGTTGCAGAACACCGCCGATGCCCTCCTGGCGCCCGTCCCCTCGGATCCGAATAAAGCTGCCCAAAGGACCGCGGTCGCCGGAGACGAAATCTTCCCTCAGGCCCAACCCGGCGACGCCGGTTGCTTGGCCGAGAATGAACCCCGTCGGCGTCGAGCGGGCGACCACAAAGAGAAAATCGACGTAGCCGTCGTCGTCGCCGGAGTTCGGCAGACCGTCGGGGCCGTCGTTGTCGTACAGACTCAGATCGGTGTCCGCGTCCACCGCATCCAGGATCTCGCGGACATAGCGCCCGAACTGACCCGAATTTCCGGAGTTGGTCAGATAAGATGCCGCGGCGTCTCGAGAGGTGTACACCCGGGGCAGAGCCGTCCCCGTGAGCAGGAACTGACCCCGCGACATCTCGTTGTAGAAGTGTGTCAGGCTGCCGGGGACCTCCGCATCAAACAGCCGTCCGGCGAACTCGGGCGCCGCCTCAGACCCGTCACTCTCGTCGCGGAAGCGGGCGAAAACGGCCAGGACGCGCACGACACCCGTCGACTGCAGCCCGACCTGGACAGGACGGGCAACGGCCAGAGCCTTCTCAGCACAGTACAGAGCGGCGGCGGCTGGCGTGGTATCTGCGGCGAACAATGCTATGATCCAGAACCCCACAGCCACAGCCATGGGATGCCGCCGCCTGCACGACTGCGATGGCCCCGCTCTGGCTGTGGGGTACAGGCAAGGACGCGCCGCGACAGTCAAGTATTGACGCCGCCTGCTTGCGAATATCGATATGCTGGCAGCGATTCCCTGCCTGGATCCCGCGCAGAGGGATTCAACTGGAGCATCGCGATGGTCATGGCTGCGTGGTGATCAATCTTGCGCCGCTCCTCGTCTGGTGGCAGTCATGTTCAAGTTATTCTGTCCCATTCCACCTGTCAAAGGAAAGTGAGGGTGCGTCCAGCACGGTAGGGTCAGAGATCGACCTGGATCCCCACGCGGTGCCTTGCACTCTGACCGCGGCGCCACTCCCGCCGGTAGCGGAGGGCGATCCGGGTGCCACGCGACCGTGGTCGCAGCAGCGCGTAAACTCGCCAGCCGTCGCCGTAGAGCGGGGGGAGGCTTACCGATCCAGGTAGACTGTGTTCGTATTCGTAGATCCTGGTGCTGTACGATTCGGTCTTGAAGCGGCTCAAGTGGAGAATCCAGTCGCGGCCGGTAAGACGCCTCGAAATTCTTACTGAGACCAGTGTGCCGAGCTCGCTTCCTTCTTCCCCCTCGACCCGTTTCAGTTCCGCGCGTAATCTCAATTGAGTGGAACCCTTGCCCTTGCCCTTGCCCTTGCTCTTGCCCTTGCCCTTGCTCTTGCCCTTACCGCTGAGAAGCTCGGTCCGGAGCCGCTGGCTGGCCTCCCCGCGGGGGATTCCCGCTCGCCATCTCCCCCTGAGCTTTCGCTGAACCGCTACCTTCCACTGCCAGCTCCCGCGCCTCGGTGGGCCCTCCAGGTCGAGCCCCCAGGTCTCTACTGCTGCGGGGAGAGGATCGGTAGATGAAGGCTGCAACCGCCGGAACTGGTCTGCGTACAGCCGCCAGCGGAGCCCTCCCCGGCGACCGGCTATCGACAGCTGGAAGCCGAGTTCGTTCGACATCGATCCGGCTCCGCTCGCGGCGCCCCCGAAAAAACTCTGGAAGCCGGCGGCGTAATAGCGCCCCAGGCTGCTGACCCGGATCCCGGGCAGATCGAATCGCGCCCCCGCCACCGCTGCCCATCTGTTACCGCTGTGGCGGGCGACCTCCCCGTAGGTCTGCAGCTGCCCCGTTGAGAAGACTCCGTCCACGGCCGCCGTAAACTGGTCCTGTCCCCGGAAAGCGGTCGCCACCTTGCCGCCGCGCCTGAGGTCGAGAGGACGGCTGAGACTCAGGTGTTGCAGGGTGACGCCCCAGCCTGATCCGGAGCGATGCCGGCGGAGCCGCGGCGCCCGATACCGCAGCCCCACCACCCGTATCTTCATGCCGTCCCGTCCCTTCACCTCGCCATCGGACACATGTGCGCCGCTCTCCGGGAGTGAGGTGACGACACCGTCTGCGTCGATTCGAGCATCGAGAGAAGCCACCGCAAGGAGGCCCACCGCCTCTGAGCCGCGGCCCCGGTATCGCAGCGCCACCCCACGCAAGGCCCCGTTCTCACCGCTGGACCGATAACCGATCCGCTGGCTCTCCCGCCGCCCAGCAGCGGCTGGCACGCCGCCCCGACTGGCGTATCGGCCAAAGAGCAGACCCTGACCGAATCCAGGCTTCAGATCGCCGACGACCAGTTCCACCGGCAGTCCCGGACGCCCCCAACGCAGGTGAAAGGTGGTAAAGTCGTCCCAGCGACTCTCCCCCGGGTCTTTTTCGGCCAGCACGTAGATCCCCTTCCCTTCGCCGAGCTCCCAGTCCAGCCGCTGATAGAGCCGAGATCGGCCGTACGCGGCTGAATCCGTCTGCAATCGCCAGCGCAGGGCAATTCGCGACGTGGATTTCAGGTCTGCCGCACGGCCCTCCAGAACAGGTGCATCGGCCTCGTTTGAAAAGGAAGCTGCCTCGGCAGTGCCTGTGCCAGTCGCCGCCTGGGCCGCGCCGCCAGGCCCGAGACAACCCCAGAGCCACAGGAAAGCACAGAGTCTCAGGAAAGCACGGAGATAGAGTGTTGAAATTCGCCAGGTGATACGCGGCTGACAGGGCGACGTGGCGTGTGCAGCCGGACCGACGCCAGGCCGGACAAGGGGTGTGCGCAGGGGGTCCTCCGGATGTCCGCGGGAAACAAGTAGGTCCCCCCAGACCCATCAATCTCCATGCCAGCAGCTCCCTCGAGTGGCTGCCGGCCGCTGTGTGTGCGATCCGAGACAGATGCGGAACCGATCCGCGACACATAGAAGCGATCGCGAACCCCGCCTGCGCGGCGCGCGGGGTTGAAGAGACGGTCACCTGACCTATCTTCCTTTCCGGCGGGTTGCCGCCGCCGCTGGCCTGCGAGAGAATAGTCCGGCCAGCCGTAAAACCGGACAGCGGTAGACCTGCGACCTGCTGACTCTCAGACAGTTCTGAAAAACCAAGGAGGCGTTACATGAAGTTTGGCACCTGCAATGAATACTTCGAAAACTGGCCGCTCGAGCAGGTCTTCGACTACGCCGCGCAGCTGGGCTACGACGGCGTCGAGGTGGCCCCCTTCACCCTCGCCCCGACAGTCGACGAAATCTCCGACAGCAGGCGCCGGGAGATCCGCGCGGCGGCAGCCGCCGCCGGAGTGGAGATCATCGGCCTTCACTGGCTCCTGATCAGTCCGGAGGGGCTTTACACCAACCACGTGGACGACGTCATCCGCAATCGCACCTGCGACTACTTCAAGTCGCTGATTCGCTTCTGCGGAGACCTTGGGGGAAAGGTGATGATTATCGGATCTCCCAAGCAGCGAAACGTCCAGGAAGGGTGGGACTATCAGGAGACCTGGGACCGGGCTCGGCGAGTGTTTGAGGAGTGTGCGCCGTTAGCGGAGAGCAACGACGTACACCTGTGCATAGAGCCCCTGAGCAGAGAGCAGACCAACTTCATCACCACCGCCGCCCAGGCCCGCAAGATGGTAGCCGACGTCGGTCACCCGAACTTTCAGACTATGGTAGACGTGTGCAGCGGCTCAGATGAAGAGCTGTCCATTCCGCAGCTGCTCAAGGACTCGGGATCCCACCTCTACCACGTCCATGTCAACGACGCCAACAAGCGCGGTCCCGGCTTCGGCGACACCGATTTCGTCAGTGTGATGCGGACCCTGAAGGAGCTTGAGTACGAGCGCTATGTTTCGGTGGAAGTCTTCGAATTCGAGCCTGATCCGCGGACCATTGCCGCGGGAAGTATCAAGTATCTACGAGGTATTTTAGACGCCCTGTAGGCGGACAGGATCCGGCTCGGCAGCAGACCTGGCTTGCCGCCAGAGCCAGGCGCAGGCTCGGCGGCGTGGCGTGGCTAACGGTGAAGGCCTCCATCTCCCCTGCGGCTTGGCCTTCCTGGCGCCGTCCGGAGTGCCGGATCGCCCGTTCTTGGGAACGCCCTGGCTCTTCTTCTTTTTCTTCTTCCCCTCGCCCGCGCCGCCCCTGATCAGGCGACGGAGAAGAGACTCGGGCTTCTTCTTTTGCTTTTTCTTGCGCGGCTTCACGACGTGGTAGGATCCATTCTCTCTTCGCCCAACTGATCGGGAAAGGGATATCCAAGAGATTGAAGCTCTTTGTAGTCCTTGATCAGGGTAGCGCTCATCTGTTCGGCCAACCGAAGCAGAATGGCGCATCCCATGGCCGGCCTCGTGACCATAATGTCCATGAGATCCGGCTTGAAGAAACCGATAAGCTCGCTCGGCTCGGCAGCCACTATGGATGTGCTGCGCGGATGGTCATCGAGCAGGGCGAACTCGCCGATGAGCTCGGGTGGGTAGAGCGTCCCCATCACCTGTTGAGTCCCGTCCGCGTGGCTGCGCACGACGTTGACGGCGCCCTCGCGGACCACGTAAAAACCCGATCGCTGGGTGCCCCTGCGAATGACCACCTCGCCGGTCTTGAACCGGCGCACGTGGACGATGCGGGCCAGCCACTTGAGTTCGTCGGCGCGCAGGAGACTGAAGACGGGCATCTCTCCCAGCAGATGCCGCAGCGTCCGCTGGCGCTGTCCCTTCTCCCGGAAGAAATTCTCCCACTCGGGATCGACGATGGTCTCTTCTCTGCTGGCGCTCATTTATCGCTGTCCTCGCGGCAGAAACGGTCGAGTTGAGAACTGGCAGTTCCAAGGGCCTCCGTCCGAAAGATAGCCAAAATCAGCGCTCCACACTATTGACACCTAATCGCTGATTTGCCATTCTTCATTCTCTATTGCGGTCGACGGCGGACGCTTTCGCTGATGGATCATTGCGGTGTCCGGTGGGCGCTGAATTCTGTCATATCTCTCTCTCTTGGAGGACAAGCGGTGGCGAGTACGAGGATAGGGATAGTGGGCCTTGGACAGAGAGGACTGCAGCACCTGAAAACACTCTGGCATATCGAAGACGCCCAGATCGTGGCGCTCTGCGACCCCTTTGCCGACAATCTCGAGGAATCCAAGATCCGCTCCTTTGTCGCCGACGACTTCAGCCTTGACGGGGTGGACACCTTCACGCGGTTTTCCGACCTAATGGGATCGAACCTGCTGGGATCGAACCTGTTGGATGCGCTCTACTTCTGCATCCCCCCGGGCAGGCACGACGGTGAAATCCTTAAAGCCGCGCGCGCCGGCGTGCACATTTTCGCCGAAAAACCAGTGAGTCTGTTCCAGGATGAAGCGCTGGCCATGGACGCAGCGATACGCCAGGCGGGCGTCATTTCCACGGTCGGATTCCAGCAACGACACGATATAAGCAACATCGCCGTTGAGCAGTTCCTCCGGGACAAGAATCTGGTCATGGCCACGTCGGTGGGCAATGGCTCGCTCGAGTCCCATTCGGTGAAGCACACCCATACCGAGGTGTTGGGAGGGCCGGCCGGCCGCGTCTGGGCGGCCAACTTCGCCTGGTCGGGATCCACCGTGGTGGAATCCGGGATCCACACTCTCGACCTCATGCGCTTCTGGGCAGGCGACGTGGCGTGGACGCGGGCCGACTACGTCCCGCGACAAGCCGACGACATAGAGGACGGCGGTGACAATCCGGATGGGTACTCGGTCGCCTTCGGGATGGAGTCCGGCATGGTCTTCAACCTGCTGCTCACGCGTCTGCGAAAGACCTTCTACAGCGACGGTTACATGGATATCGCCTGGAATCGGGGCCACCTGAAGTTCGAACCTGAAGGGCCCGTCGCCTACTACTACGATGGACCCTATCCGCCCGAATCCAAGCCTTCGGCTGACAGCTTGCGCCACCCCCTGTCCCTGCCCGAGGGGGAGAATTCGATGACGGCCATCAGTCGCGCCTTCGTACGGGCCGTGGCGGAGAATGACGATTCGCACCTGCTCAACACCTTCTCCTCGAGCATGAACAGCCTCGCGGCGGTATTGGCGGCCAATGCCTCCGATCAGCTGGGTGGCGAGAAGGTTGTTCTCAATGAGTTCCTTCAATCCGAAAGATACGCCACATTTCGGCGTAAACCGACGGCGGCGACCGCCCCCGGTAACTGAGCTTCGCCCCACAACAGCCGCAGCGAAAGGAGTTGCATTCCGTGCCCAACTACACCTTCCAGCACATACATCACGAGGCCGCCGACGTCCAGGTGGCGGTCGATTTCTATCAACGTGTCTTCGATGCTACCGCCGGTGAACCCTTCGAGCGCGGCGGCGCCACCTGGGTGGAGGTCCGCATCGGCGACGTACAGATCACGGTGACCGACCGAGAGTGTTCCGCCATGGAGCTTGGACGCTATCAGGGAATCGACCATTTTGCCCTTATCTCCGACGATTTCGACGGCACCATGGCCCGCTTTGAAGAGACTGGAACCACAATCTGGGCCGGTCCGCTCCAACTTGAAACCGGTCAGCGCATCGTCTTCGTCAACGGCCCCGATCACATCAAAGTCGAGATTATGGAGAAGGTCTGAAGTTGCCCGGAGCCCGGGACCTCCCTTACGGTCTGTGGGAAAGTCCCGTCCGGGCGAGCGACCTGACCTCGGCCATTCGTTTCAATGACGTAACCTGGGATACCGATGGCCGCACCGTCGTGTGGCTGGAGGGACGCGGCGCCAACGGCGTTGTCGTCTGTCAGGGGGAGGGGGATGAAGCCCCCCGGGAGCTGACCGCTGGTTTCTCCGTGCGCGCCCGGGTCGGCTACGGCGGTGGCGCCTTCACCGTAGCCGCTGGCCGCCTCTACTTCGTCGATCGGGGCGAGCGACTCTTCGCCCGCGACCTGGCCGCCGGCAGACCCCGCCCGCTGACGCCGGCATTCGGCCAACCCGCCGCACCCACCGTATCCGCTGACGGCCGTTGGCTCGTCTTCGTTCACCGCTACGAGGACGAAGACCGGCTCGCGGTGGTGGACACCCAGGGCGCACACTGGCCCCAGTCTCTGGTGTCGGGTGCCGATTTCTATATGCAGCCCACCTGGCACCCACGCGGTCGCCAGCTCGCCTGGATCGAGTGGGACCACCCGAACATGCCGTGGGACGCCACCAGGCTCGTGCTCGGAAACCTGGATATCTCCGATGCGGGCCTTCCCCTCATTAGCGACACCGCCATCCTTGCCGGAGCCGCTAATGACGAGGCCGTCTTCCAGCCCGAGTTCTCCCCCGATGGACGTTATCTCGCCTACGTCTCGGATCGCCGCGGATGGAGCGATGTCTGGCTCTATGACTTGGCCACCAAGGCCCATCGCTGTCTCGACGAAGCCGAGGGGGATGTCAGCATGCCGGCCTGGATCCAGGGAATTCGCGTCATCGGCTTCAGTGCCGACAGCCGGCATCTGCTCTTCACCAGGACCGCCGGTGGCTGCCGCCGGGCTTACCGCTGTCCGCTCGAGGGAGACGAAGGGGCCACGCCCGTAGAGGCACTGGCCGCGTACACCCGGGTGGAGCAGATGGCTCCCAACCCCAACGGCGAGAGTTTCGCCTGCATCGCCTCATCCAATGAAATCTCCCCGCGCGTACTGTCGGTGCGCCGGAACCGTTCACGTATTCACGCCCGCTCCACGAGCGAGAACCTGCAACCGGAGGAGCTGGCGGTGCCGAAGCCCGTCGAGTGGACCGCCGACAACGGCGATCCCGTCTACGGCCTCTACTATCCTCCTCCCATCCACGACCGCGAAACTCGGGGCCTGCCACCCCTCATCGTCCACATCCACGGCGGCCCCACATCACAGGCCGACGTCGGCTTCGAAGCCGAGCTGCAGTATTTCGCTACCCGAGGATACGCCGTCGTCGCGGTCAATCACCGCGGCAGCACGGGGTACGGACGGAAATACGCGCAGGCGCTGCGGGGAAACTGGGGGGTCTATGATGTCGAGGACGCCGTTGGCGCGGCCCAGTACCTGGTAGACCAGCACTTGGCCGACCCGGATCGCCTCGTCATCACCGGCGGCAGCGCCGGCGGCTATACCGTCCTGCGCGCCCTGACCGTTAGACCGGGTTTCTTCCGAGCCGCCGTGTGTCGCTACGGCATATCCAATCTCTTCTCGCTGGCGGCAGACACCCACAAATTCGAGGCCCGCTACAACGACTCCTTGCTGGGCCCCCTGCCAGAAGCCAGCCAGGTCTACCGCGACCGCTCCCCGCTGTTCGCCGCCGAAAGCATTCGCGATCCGGTGATCCTCTTTCAGGGCGCGGAGGACGAGGTGGTTCCCAAGGCCCAATCCGACGCCATCGTCGAGTCCTTGAAACGCCGCAATGTCCCCCACGAGTACCATGTATACGAGGGCGAGGGACACGGCTGGCGAAATCCGAAGACTATCGAGCACTACATCACCGCTGTTGAGGACTTTCTAAAGGAGCATGTGCTCTACGCCTGACCGGCGTCAGGAGCGTATCGAGACATGAATTACGAAACCGTCATCGGCATGGAAGTCCACGTCGAGCTGCAAACAGCCGCCAAGATGTTCTGCCGCTGCTACGCCCATCACTTCCAGATTCCGCCGAACAGCCACATCTGCCCGGTCTGCACCTCGCAGCCCGGCTCCCTTCCCGTCATCAACGGACGAGCCATCGAGCTCACCGTCATGACGGGTATGGCCCTCAACTGCCAGATTTGCCAACACTCCGTCTTCGATCGCAAGAACTACGTCTACCCCGACCTTCCCAAAGGTTACCAGATATCCCAATACGAGTCGCCCCTTTGCGAGGAGGGATGGCTTGAAATGAGCCTCGACGGTGACGGGACGAGCCCCTCGCTCAGGCGGATCGGCATCGTCCGGGTCCACCTCGAGGAGGATACCGGCAAACTCGTTCACTCGGGCAACTCCAGCCTGGTGGACTACAACCGCGCCGGTGTCCCGCTTATGGAAATCGTCTCCGATTCTTCCCTGCGCTCGTCGGCAGAGGCCTGCGAGTACGTGCAGAAGATCCGCCAACTCGTCCGCTACCTCGACGCCTCCACCGGAGACATGGAGAAAGGAGCCATGCGCTGTGAAGCCAACATCTCGGTGCGGCCCACAGGCTCGACGGAGTTAGGCACCAAAGTAGAGGTGAAGAACCTCAACTCCTTTCGCTCGGTCAGAAACGCCATCGACTACGAGGTAAAGCGCCAGATCGAAACGCTCGAGGAGGGTGGAAGTATCCGCCAGGTCACCATGGGCTGGGACGACAACGACGGCTTCACCAGGGAGCAGCGCAGCAAGGAGTACGATGACGACTACCGCTACTTCCCCGAGCCGGACCTCAGGGCCGTCGATCTGTCCGACGACTGGATCGAAACGGTGCGCGCCCGTCTACCCGAACTGGCCGACGCCAGGGCCGCCCGCTTCCAAGCGGAATTTGGCCTGACCACCGAGGAGGCGGCACTCCTGACCGAAGATCAGGCCCTGGCCGCTTACTTCGAAGACGCCGCATCCGCGCCCGGATCGGACCCCAAGCAAGTCAGCAACTGGATTGTGGGACAGCTGTTCCGCCGGCTCAAGGAGGAGGAGATCGGCATCGAGGCAGTGCAGATCCGCCCCGGCGAACTGGTAGAGCTCATCGGCCTGGTAGCGGACGGAACCATCAACCAGACGGCGGCCCGAGAGGTCTTCGACCGCCTGTGGGAGAAGGACTCACCGTCCCCCACACAGATCGTGGAACAGCTGGGCTTGAGGCAGATATCGGACAGCGGAGAACTGGAGCAAGCCGTAGCCGCCGTCATCGCCGAGAACCCGGAAGCCGTGGCCAAAATCAAGACGGGCAACGACAAGCCGGTCCAGTTTCTCATGGGCCAGGTCATGCGGGCCACGCGCGGCAAAGCCAACCCCCAGCTAGTCCAGGAGCTCGTTCGGCGCCAGATCACCGGCTGACGCCCTGGAGGGGCCGGACATTTCTATTACGACGACCCAGGCCTGCCTTCTGAGTATGGGAAGTTTGAACAGCAGCTGATCCAACCAGTCGAAAAAACGGACGGCGCTTGAGAAGCCCGGCAGCTTTCGCAGCGGTACAGCGAGCAGCGAGATCAGGTGAAAAAAGCGGAGCTCTACCTCCTGAAACGACTGCGACAGAACCGCCAGGTCATCCATCAGCAGCGGATGCTCATCCTCGGACCTCATTCGGGGGGTCAGCCGGCGGTACATATTGATGAGGAAATTGTGCCCCAGCGGCTCGAAGAAGATGGCCCGCCCATCGGGCTTCAGCACCCGGGCGACCTCGCGCAGGGCGCGCGTTATGTTCAAGTGGTGAAGGATGCCACTGCCAAAGACGGCGTCAAAAGTGGAGTCGTCAAAAGTCAGCTGCTCTGCATCCATGACGTGGAACGACATGCGGTCAGACAGCCCCAGATTGATCGCCCGCTCTCGGCCCTGTTCGATTCCCACACTGGAAATATCGACCGCATCCACCCGGATAGAACCCTCCCGGGCGAGGTCAAAGGAAAACCCACCGGGCCCGCACCCGTATTCGAGCACCCTCCCCCCCTTCTCCCCAACCGCTCGCCTGATCAGGTCGAAGTAGAACTCCTTCCCCGTAGCCACAGCGTAAAACCGCGCCGCCGAAACACGGGCCCCATCGGCCGACACCGAATCGTGAAACTCCGCCTCTCTCTCCAGCCGCGATTCCGCCATGATCTCCCGCTAACTCACCGCACCCCACCGCTAGCGCCCACCAGATCGGGCGCATGATCATCACCGAGGAGCGCCCGTCATATGGCGCACAACCGGAGGAGAATACGAAGTATTCTCCCGTCGGGCGCATGAACCACCCCAAGAGTCAGATCCTCTAAGAGCGCCAGTCACATGGCGCACAGCCGGGAGAGAATACGAAGTATTCTCTCATCGGGCGCATGAACCACCCCAAGAGTCAGATCCTCTGAGAGCGCCCGTCCCGTTACCGGATAAGCAGCATTCTGCCCCACGCGCTGAACTCCCCCGCCTGCAGCCGGTAGAAGTAACTCCCCGAGGCAGCCGTCTTCCCATCGTCGCCGCGGCCGTCCCAGGTGACCGTGTGGTGTCCGGGTGCCATTCTCCATCCGGCCACCAGCGATCGCGCCCGGCGCCCCAGCACGTCGTACACCACCAGCTGCACCTCCGCCTCCTCCGCTAAATCGAAGGGAATGACAGTGTCGGCGTTGAAGGGATTCGGATAGTTGCGGTATAAAGCGTAGCTCTTGGGCGCGGCGGCCCGAACGACCTCGACAGCGGTGGCGATCGGCTCCGACGCCAGAAAGGGCGTCCAATCCACCTCTCCCTCAAAGAGAGCGGCGATGGCGGTGCTGTCGGCCGTGCCCCAGTAGTTGCCCGTTGCCGCCAGCTCCCGACCGCTCAGGTTCTGGATGGCCACGGAATTCTCCAGGAAGGTGTTGTCGCGGATTTCGGACGGCGACCTCGCTCCTTGGACGCGGATTCCCGTGAGATTGTTCTGGAAACGGCTGAGCACTATCGATGGCGACGAGTCGATGGACTCCAGGCCCACGCGAGCGTTCTCGAAGACCGATGTCCGTATGGCGATATCGCCCGCTCCTGACAGGAGCAGACCGTCGTTGTTGAGAAAATGGCTCATCTCGATGATGACACGGGCACCCTCCCGGAGAACCAATCCAACTCCCAGGTTGTCGGCGAATGTCGTAGTCCAGACTTCGGCGAGGGCATCTTTGACGGTGGCGCCGGCGCTGAGATTTCGCTCGATGCGGACGTCCTCCAGCACCAGCAGTTCGGCACCGTCGACGACCAGTCCCTGGCTCTGATTGGCGCTCAGCTCACTGCCGTGTATCTCCACCCTGCCCATCCAGTTGTCGAGTTCCAGGCCATGCAGGCTGTTGCGGGTGGCGGTACTGTTCCAGAGGTCGATCCTCTGCCCCCGGCCGCCCTCGGCACGCAAGCCGGACGAGGGCTCTTCCCCCACGTCTGACAGTTGCCCGTTCTGCTCGAGACGGATGTCGATCGCCTCCAGCGAGCAGTCGCCCAGACTGATACCCTCCATCCCGTTGCCCCTGAATTCGGAGTCGACTACCCGCAGCAGTCCGCCCCCCTCTGCCCGGATACCTTCGTTGGAAATGACGGTAAAGGTGGAGCGCTCCACCGCGACTTCGGCCTCCACGTTGACCCGCATGCCCACCACACAACGGCGTATGCTGCCATCGGTGAAGCGCAGGCCGCCCTCTCGAGTCACCGGGCCGCCCAGGGCAATAACAGCCTGGCTCATGTCCAGGTTCTCTGCATCCACGGACGCGCCAGCTCTCATAGTCACGCCGTACCACAGCGCGTCACCCAGGCCGGAATCCACGGTGAAGATGACCTCACTGGTGCCGGTCCCCCGAACCCTCAACTCGCCGGCCAGGTCCAGCTCGACGAGATCAGCGGTGCGCCCGCTGGCACTCAGGTCATCCGCCGCGAAGTTCACGCGCGCGCCGGCTTCCACCTCCAGTACCGCGCCCTCGGGCACAACCAGGTCCCACGGCAGGTTCCGGGTACCCGCTCGCCACACCGTGCGCCCCGGCGGCAGCCGCCGCCGCACGAGACCGTACCGCGAGTGATTGACCGCCAGAAGTCCAGCTTCCAGGGCCTGCTCGATTCCCGTGCTCTGTCCGTCCATGAGCAGAACACCCAGCCAGTCCCCGCTCCTGGGAGAGGTGCTTGCCGAACGTAGGACGACCGGATCGGCACCGGATCCCAACTCCAGATTACCGTACACGAGCAGCTCGCCGCGACGCGGGTCAAAGCCGCTGCCGCGGCGATCGCCGCGGGCGAACAAAACGGTCGTACCGGCCTCGATTCGCAGGGTCACTCCGCGTTCGACGGTGATATCTCCGTCTACCGACACCCGCCCCGACCAGGTGGTATCCGCGGCGATGTGGCCCGCTAATGGTTGCCGGACGAGGATGTCCAGCATCATGCGACCGCCGCCGAGGGACCGAATGTTCTCCAGGGCGAAGCCCATGGTCAGATTGCGGTTGCGTCCGGTGTGCACCCGAGCTCCCGGATTGGTGTCAAAGGCCAAACGCGTGTACTTGACGCCGTCGAATGGATCGCCCGCATCCCCCCTGTTGCCGTTGTGCTCGGATACGTACGCCGCATCTTTGGACCAGTAGTCGAGATTATCACGGCCGTTTACAGGATCGGCAAGGGATCCGGGGAAGCCCTTATCGGTGTACAGCCCATCCGCGCACACCAGGTCTACCTGCTTGTGGAGCTCCTCGTCGTTGTCGGAGCGCTCGT